>Ga0182024_10006051_pt1 | contig 26746 bp, 28 predicted proteins | sample P32metaG_FD_120480 | JGI IMG/M metagenome (GOLD analysis project Ga0182024, IMG submission 120480) | Permafrost microbial communities from Stordalen Mire, Sweden - P3-2 metaG (Illumina Assembly) | ecosystem: Environmental > Terrestrial > Soil > Wetlands > Permafrost | place: Sweden: Stordalen... | reverse complement strand
TCACGCCAAACCGCGTTCTGCAGGCGCTGAGCACCAGCCCCACATAAGCCCGGACTCTCTCTAGGTTTAACTATTCAGTAAAGGCCCGATATCTCAGATTGACACAAACGCACTGCTGTCGTATCGTCCTGCGAGATTTCAGGTAGTTCGGTGTGGGATTGTTCTCCGATAAGCGCATGCCCCACGGGGTAATGAGGAGCAACCAAATGTTCAAGCACGTGAATTCGACGATCTCTGTCGCAGTCGTCGCCGTAGTGTTGCTCCTTACTCCATTCTGGGCCGTTGCGGACACCTCCGGGACTGTTGAAGGAGTCGTAAAAAGCTCTAGCGGGCAGCCTCTGTCAGGGGCGTTTGTAAAGCTGCATAATTCCGCTAAGCGTCTGACTTTTATGGTCATTAGCCAAGCGCAGGGTCGTTATACGGCGAGGAATCTTCCTGCGGGGAAATACACCGTACAAGGCATCGGTAATGGGTTTCAAAGCAGCTCGAAGGCGGTAGATGTGTCGGCAGGCAAGTCGGGCAAGGCTGATCTTTCTCTGACTGCTCCGCAACCCGCGCAACTCGCCAACGGATGGCCGGGCAGGCCGGGCAAAGTAGGCGGCGTCGAAATCTGGGTGCACGAACCGCAAACTCCGCTCGTTGAAGGCGAAGGCAAGACAATCATTCAGGAAAAGTGCACGCAGTGTCACGAAACCGAGCGTATTGTATTGCTTCATTTTGATGAGGCGAAGTGGTCTTCGACGGTTGACCGGATGCGCGAATACATCAAGGACGCCGGTGTGCACGAAGTGTCCGACCAGGAACAGTCGACAATCGTGAGCTATCTCACGAAGAATTACTCAGGGCAGCCAGGAATGGCGAATGCGATGCCCGATCCCAATAGCCGCCTTCCGCGCACCTTGCTTCAGGGCGCGGCTGCGAATTACGTAGCCGTCGATTATGAATTGCCGAGAGATCCGGAGCGCGATCCACACGACATCACAACCGATCCACGCGGCAATGCGTGGGTGGCCGAGCGGAACGGATGCTGCATCGCCAAGTTCGATCCCAAAACTTTCACCTTCACCGAAATTGAACTTCCGGCAGGAAACGTACCATCTCGCCTTTCCAGCTCCATTGGCAAGGACGGCGACAAAGTCTGGGTGCAGGACGTTGGCCATAATCGCCGCTGGCTCAGCTACGATACAAAGACGGCCCAGTTTGGCGTCTTCCCGCTTCCGGATTCGATCAAGGGCGGCGTTGGATCCAACACCATCATCGTCGATAAGACTGGAAAAGTTTGGGGAGCGGGCAATACCCATGTCATCGGGCTCGATCCCACCACAGGAGAATTCGTCGCTTACCCTATTCCATATTGGGTGAACACGAAGAAAAGCGCCCAAGGCTACGGAATGGCAGTCTCTGGCGATGGACGCATCTGGTTTGCGGAACGCGACCCTAGCCGCATCGGGCGAATTGATCCCGCGACGGGCAAAATCGACGAGTATGAAACCCCCATCGCTGGCTCGATCCCGCGGCGAATGGGCTCGGATGCGCAGGGCAATATCTGGGTCGGCCTCCATGAAGCGGGCAAGCTAATGAAGATCGATTACGAAACCAGCAAAATGACGGTTCTCGATCCTCCCACCCAGAATGCAGCGCCATATGACGCCGTGGGTGATCTGAGCGGTCTGGTTTGGTTTAGCGAACAGGCGGCGGACAAGATCACGCGTTACGATCCGAGGACTGGAACTTTTCTTGAATTCTCTGTGCCCAATGCCGAATCGGATCTTCGCAGGATCGAACTCGATCCCACGAATCCGAACCGCGTTTGGTGGGGTGGCGATACGTCGAACCACATCGGCTATATCGAGGTGCTTGGCGGCAAGGTTTCAGGCGACTAAAATAGGCATTCAAGCGAGGGGTTTGCTGCCGGTGATATATCCTTCGCTTTATCTCTTGCTTCAGATACTTATTTTTCCTTCGCAACATTTCGTTTCGCGACGCTGAGGAGTCCCACCCGAAGGCTTCAGGAGGAAGTATCGATGTCTAGGCTCGAACGTTTCAAAGCAGGTTTTCTATGGGGGGCAATGGTATTGCTCTGCGCTCGGCTTACGCCGGCCGCGGACACGCCTGGGGCCTTACAGGGCACTGTAAAGAGTTCCTCGGGCGAGCCGCTCGCTGGCGCGTACGTAAAGTTGATTAACGTGGAAAAGCGGCTTACCTTCCTGTTCGTCACGCAGGACAAAGGGCGTTATTCGGCGAGCGACCTGCCTCCCGGGAAATACACCGTTCAAGGAATCGGCGACGGGTTTCAGAGCGTGCCGAAGCCAGTCAACGTCGCAGCCGGTAAACCCGCCACTGCTGACGTGTCCCTTACAACCGCGCAACCTGCACAACTCCCGAACGGTTGGCCCGGGTATCCGGGCAAAGTTGCTGGCGCGGAATTTTGGATGAAGTATCCTCCTCCGCCGCTCCCTGATGGCCCTGGGAAGGAAATTCTGCAGACCAAGTGCACGCAGTGCCATGAGCTATGGCGTGTGGTTCTTCTTAAATTCAACGAGCCGAAGTGGAAAGTCACCGTTGAACGCATGCGCGAGCACATCCACGACGCGGGTGTCACCGACATCACCGATGTTGAAGAGAAGGCGCTCGTCACGTACTTGGGCAAGAATTATACGGGTCTTCCGGGAAGCGCGAACGCCCGGCCTGATCCCAACAGCCGCTTGCCGCGTACGCTCGTGCAGGACCCCGCCGCGAGAAAATATGTCGTGGTTGATCTCGACATCCCGACACCGGACGTAAAACCACACGACATTACGGTCGACTCCGGCGGAAACGGCTGGATCGTCGAAGATATCGGCTGCTGCCTGAACAAGTTTGACCCGAAGACCTTTACCTACACTCATTACGTTCCGCCGGCAGGTGCCAAGAAAACGGTCCTCGCAACGCCCATCATTCAAGGTTCGGGCGATCTGCTGTGGTTCATCGATGAGAGCAACCGGCTTTGGTTCAGCGTGAACACGAAGACGATGGACTACAAAGCGTATCCCATGCCGGATACGATCAAGGGAGCCGTGGGCTCCAACTCCATGGCCTACGATCCGAAGAGCGGCAACGTCTGGGCGGGCGGAATTGGAAGTAATCAGATCTTCCGGCTCGATCCCAAAACCGGGTATTTCGATGCGTTCCCGATCCCGTCATTTGCGAAGGATCATAAGAACACGCTGCCGTATGGGGTGGCCGTGTCAGGCGATGGCGCTCTGTGGTTTGCGGAACGCGATGTTAACCGGATCGGCCGCGTCGATCCAAAGACCGGCAAGGTGGATGAGTATCCGGCACCCGGCGTCACTCCGATTCCGCGCAGAATGACGTCCGATAAGCTTGGCAACATCTACATTGGTATGCACGAAACGGGCGATATCGTGAAGATCGACTACGAAACCGGGAAGATGACTTCGTACACGCCGCCAACCAAGAACGAATCGCCGTACGGTTTCTCCGGGGATCAGAAGAACGGTTACGTCTGGTTCAGCGAGCAGGCCTCGGACAAGATCGCGCGTTTCGATCCCAAGACCGAGACCTTCATCGAGTTCGCTCTGCCGAACGCCGAAACGGATGTTCGCCGAATTGAAGTCGATCAGAACAATCCGAATCGCGTTTGGTGGACCGGTGATACCGCAAACCACATGGGCTACCTCGAAGTTTTGAATTAGTAAGTGAGCGGTAAGAAAAATCTGAACCAGATCGAGCGCCGCCGCGAGATGTTTCGCGGCGGCGGTTTTGTTATCCCCCGAAATTGATCTTGCGGAATTTCGCCACGCTCGCAAACCAGGCCGGTTTGCTGTATCTTCAACCGGAATTCTTCTCCGGGGAGCGAGGAGGAACATATGAAACCCAGGCTGAGCGTTCTCTTTCTGCTTGTTCTCTCGATCGTCGGCGCATCTTTCGCGCAAGACGCGCGTAGCGTGCTGCTATCCGCGGCGAAAAACATGGGCGCCACTGACTTGAAAACGATCGAATATTCCGGCGCCGGCTGGGACACAAACGTGGGACAGAGCTACAACCTCACGACCGATTGGCCTCGCTTTGAGGTCACCAGCTACACGCGCACCTTCGACTACGACGCGAAATCCTCACGCGAAGAGCGTACCCGCAGGCAGGGACCTTATCCGCCGCAGGGCAGAATGCCGCTGCAAGAAGAACGAGTCATCGCGCTCTTGAGCGACCACTTCGCCTGGAACCTTCAAGGAGATACTCCGGTGCCCCAAACGGGCCGTTTCCTGGAAGGGCCTAGCGTCGCCGAATTCCGCCAGCTCGACATGGTGCTTTCCCCGCACGGATTCCTCAAGGCGGCGCTCGCTGGCAATCCCACGGCGATTACTCAGCCGATTGTGGGGCCTTCGGACAACGGATTGTCAGGAGGCGGAAGACAGGTGACGATCGTTTCGTTCATCGCGCTTGGAAAGTACAAAGTGAATGGGACCATCAACGATAGGAACCTTCTCGAGCTCGTCACCACCTGGATTCCCAACCCTGTCTACGGCGACATGCTCTATGAGTACCGCTATACCGATTACAAAAACTTCGCCGGAATCAAATTTCCCGGCCTCATCGATGTGCATCTCGGAGATCCGGTGCTAAACCCCGCGCACAATATCTACGAGATCAAAGTGGCTAGCGTGCAAGCGAACGTTACCGTTGCGCTCATGCCCGTTCCTGATGCGGTAAAGCAAGCAACCGCGGCACCGGTTCAAGTGCAAGCGCAAAAGCTAGCGGACGGCATTTGGCTGCTGGGAGGTGGCACCCACAACAGCGTGGCCGTGGAATTTCGCGATTTCGTCGCGGTTGTGGAAGCCCCGCTCAATGAGGCGCGCTCGCTGGCGGTAATCGATGAGGTGAACAAGCTCGCCCCAAACAAACCAATTCGCTACGTTGTGAACACGCATCACCACTTCGATCATGCCGGCGGTCTTCGCACATATCTCGCGCAAGGCAGCACCGTCGTCACACACGAATCGAACAAGGATTACTACCTTCAAATCATGTTCCATCCGGGCGGCTGGACGTTGCAACCCGATCGGCTGGCGATCTACTACCCGATGTTCATGATCAGCCGACGCCCCGCCCCGATTGAAACAGTGGACGAAAAGAGTGTGCTAAGCGACGGCGTGCGCACGATGGATATCTATCACGTACAGGATGTGTCCTACGCCCTCGAAGATCCTTCCTACAGGCAAGGTAATCACAGCGAAGATATGCTGATGGTCTACCTTCCCAAGGAAAAAATCCTAGTGAACGCCGACCTGTATTCGCCCCCCGCGCCCGGCCAGCCGCCCCTGTCTGCTCCTACTCTCAGCATGCGAACCCTCTACCAGAACATCCACATGCGGAAGCTGGAGGTCGTAGAGCATGTGCCCATTCACGGAGGCGTCGGGACAAACGAGGAGTTCCTGAAAATTATCGGCAACATTCCTAGTTCCGCTTCCGGGGAGTGAACGATTCGCCGAGGTGAGGGGGTCGCTTGCGGTTGGATTGTGCACCTGAATTGTGAAACCGTGGGCTGATGCCTGGCGAGTCAAACGGGATATTCGCGTTCGGTATATTGCAGAGCAATCCAGTGGATCGTCGTAAATTCTTCTATAATCCATTCGCCGCCAAAATGGTCCATGCCGCTATTTTCCTCGCCGCCGAACGGCCCGGTTTGGGGTATCGTCAACGCTGCTGTCGTTGATGTGCGTCCTTCCGGCCCTAATCCCAAGAGCGAATCGAAGACCGCGGGCTTGGTCTTGGGTACACACGGCGATCGAGAGGCCGTACTCCGTATCTTTTGCAACGCGCAGCGCGCCTCGGTTTCTCCTCTCACTTTGGTGACCGGTGCCATGGGTCCAAACGTTTCGTTTTTTGCGATGTGGCCTCAGGCAATGAATCAGGCGGGAGTTCCTACGAAAATAAAATAAGCACGGTGCCACGAGTCACTTCTTCGTGGTCGTTGGGTCGATTACGTTTTTCTGAAACGCCTCCGTCTCGGACATCGAGCAGATGCCTTCACCCATCGGCGACGTGCTCAGGCTGAACACCTTGGTGCCCGTGAAACTTTTCGTGTATGCCTTTGGATCGTCCACCGTCACTTGAAGCTCCAGCGTGTTATGGTCTACGCGGCGAAAACGTTCAACCAGATGCAGCGCTTCGCTGTGGGGGTGGCCCAGATGGTCGAGCCATGTTTTGTCGTTGAACCCAATCGTGTCGACCACCAAGGTATCGCCTTCGTACCTTCCTACAGACTCCCCGAGCCAAGTTGAATCCGGATCTTTTGAATGTTCTTTGTTCATTGCAATCGAACGCCACGTGCGCGTGTATTCATATAGGACGTAAACTACATCCTGTTGCTGAATAAACGTAAACTCCCAGGGATAAAGATACACGCGTGACACGCCCGGAGGATCGCAGTACTTCTGAACCGGATCGTTGATGCCCTCAAAAGTCTGATTTGCGCCGAATGGGGGTCGCGCGGCCTTGAATCTTTCCTCCGCCCACGGCGTCATCGGGGCCTGCTCCGGATGCTGCCCGCGCGGATCGTTCGGGAACCAATTGTTCACTGTTTTGCCGCTCGGACCCCAAACCCCGGAAAAATCGGGAACGTGTGCGGCGGCTGGTGCTTTCTGAATTTTCCCCGCTTCCGGCGGTACGCTGCTTTGAGCCCATAACAATGGCAAAGAAGCCGTCATCAATAACGCCAGCGCCGCTACAATCGAGCGATCACGCATTTTAAACTCCTCCGGGAAACTCCCTCGATATTTTGCCCGGCTCACTTTGTTGAAAGGGTCACTCCATTCACGACGACCTTCAGCACGGAAGATTGCATTCCGGTGGTCCCGATGGTTGCGCCATTTGCTGCGGGATGGGTGTCCGCAGCGATCGCGTCGCCCGGTTTGATCGAACTCTTGGTCCAGCCCGCTCGAGTCATGTGGGTCGGAGCGCCCAGTTCCAGCGCCCAATGCTGCACGTCTCCATTTTCACCCTTCGCATCCACATAAATTACGCAGTGGGGATTACTCCAATCGAATTTCGTTACGGTCCCTTTCACCGTGATTACTTTGGACATGTCATAGCCGGCCGTGCCGTGGTGCGCATACGTCGCGCTAGCGGCGGTAAAAAGGGCGGTGGCCAGAACGACAGCGGGTAATAGCCTGCTTTTCATGAAGCACCTCCAAACGGATACACTTGTTATGGACGATGGGCCAGGAAATTAAACGCGAGCCGCATCATATCAGGATCGATATGCTTTGAAAATCGTAGGTTGCCGCAAACCACCAACACCGCAGCAAGGGCGCTCGTCGAACGATGCCCCATGAGCGGGGAGTGCTCGTGCTTGGCCGCAATCTCAGCAACCCGGATTGTGGTCGCGGCATCCGTGCTATTCTCGGGGCAAGAAGCGGAATGAACACCTTCAAGGCATTTGCGGCGTTCACGCTCGGATTGCTCATCGTGACCGTGCTGTATGGCCAGCGCTCCTTCCGCGAATATCCCTCCGTCGAGTACGGCTATATGACCTTGCCCCCGAACTCCCAGCAAAAGGCGGAATGGGCTTTCGCACGGCTCATGTATCCTCCAGGCCCGAATGATGGTTACCGCGGCCGCTTCGATGGGGACTGGCGCGAAGGACTTTCACTTTGGACGCAAGATTATCCTCGCGCCGATCGCGCCTTCTCGCAGGCACTTCGCCGCTTGACCCGCGTTCAGAGCCGCTCCGTCGAAGAATCCGTGAACCTGGAAGATGGAGACGAGGTTTATAACTGGCCGTGGCTTTATGCGGTACAGGTCGGCGAGTGGGGGCTAACCCCCGCGCAGGGCAAAATACTTCGCGATTACCTTTTGCGCGGAGGATTCTTCATGGCCGACGATTTCCATGGCACCGAAGAATGGGAAGTTTTTGTGCAGCGGATGAAATACGTTTTCCCAGATCGCCCCCTGGTCGATATTCCTAACAATGATCCGATCTTCCACACCGTCTTCGATCTCGATGATCGCTACCGCATCACGGGGGCTGAGCACTTGGCGGTGGGTTACAAGAACGACGGCCGCGTCGCGCGCTGGCTTGGCATATATGACGACAAGGGGCGGGTGATGGTCGCCGCTTCCTTCAACTCGGACATCGGTGACTCCTGGGAATGGTCCGACGAGCCGCGATACCCGGAAAAATTCTCCGACTTGGGAATCCGTATTGGCGTGAACTATGTCGTCTATGCAATGACGCACTGAGTCTAGTGTGTCCGATTGTTCTCCGCGCACACGTATTCCTTGATCTGCCATTCAGGCTTGAGGGTGTAGAGCTTTTGAACTGACCAGGGTCTTGTATAGGCTTTCGTATCGTCAATCGTATAATCGTCGGCGAGGCTATCGCGGCTCACGCGCCTGATACGCTCGGTAACGTGCAAGGCTTCTGTGGTCGGCAGCCCTTTGGGATCGAGCCACGTCTTGCCGTTTAAACCAACGGTGTCCACAACGAGTGCATCTCCCTCCCACTTCCCAATCGAGTGCCCCATGTAGGTCGGATCGAGGTCCTTCGGATGTCCCCGACCATCGGTAAAAATCTGGCGAACAAGCGACTGGTACTCAAAAATCATCACGACTCGGTCTCGTGCCATCACGATTTCCCAAGGGAACGGCTGGAGCATCGTTCTCGGAATTCCCGGAGGTATGCACCTCGCGGTTGGATCGGGACCGCGATCCGGGGCGGAATGCGATTTCTCAAAGTCCCGCTTTTTGAAGAGGGCAGCGGCCCACGGCTGAAACGGCGGATCCTCCTTAGGCAGGATATTTTGGTGGTATTCGCTAATGAACCAAACACCCGAAAGATCGGGCATCGCGGCCTTCGAGGCTGTCCCTTGTTGTGCTTGTTGCGCTCGCGCCGGAAGGATACACGGAGAGGCGACTGCGGCGACCATCCACATGAAGGCTATCCAGTGAATCCGCACAAGACCCTCCTCAATGCCCGTAACTGAATCCTTGTCCGTCGAGCTTGTGCCCGTTCGCCAGCATCACGCTCTCAAGACGCATCACTTTCGTGCCGTTCTTCGCGGGGGCGCCCGTCACGCTCACCTCGTCGCCCTTATTGATCATGTCTCGTTTCCATCCGACACGGGTCAGCATGTTCGGACTGTTGGCCTCGACGCGCCAGGGTTCGATTGCACCGTTTTTGCCTTTTGCGTCGATGTAGATAAACGCGTGCGGATTTGACCATTCGAATTTTGTAACCGTTCCCTTTACGGTAGTCGGATGCTCGAGATCAAATGCCGCGCTGGAGTGATGGGCGAGTGTCGGCTGTGCAGTCATCAAAATGACAGCAGTGAGCATCACGATCATCGCGACCCAATTCTTCATGGCAACTACCTCCGCACGAACGACCCAAATGTGTGTTGTTACTCCGTTTGCCGCGTACTATACACTCGACCGTCCCGTCATAAAATGCCCAGGCTTGGATCCACGGACCGATTGTTTCTTGCGGAATGGATTTCTCCTGGGATGGAAATGACCGGCCAACTCACCAAAGGTATTTTGGTTATGGCAATGATCGAGAGAAAGCGCGGAAAAAATTGCCGGCCCGTTGCCGGACCGGCGTTCGAAAGGCCCTGCGTTTTTTAATCCGGGTCTATCCCTTTTTCTTGGTAGCCGCTTTACCCTTGCCGCCTGCCTCGGGAATAACAGTGGGATCCACCTTTACCTGATCCCAATGCAACAGGAACGGCGAAGGATCGTAACTCATCAACGTGCCGGAGAAGCGGATGCCGTCCTCCTTGGAGAGGCGAACAACATCGGGCTGGGGCGGAATGGGAGCCGCCTGAGTGCTGCCGGGTGCTGGCGCACTTCCCGCAGGCTTGGCCGCCGTCCATACCTTGACATCCATATTGGCGGTCGTGGCTGCTTGCATGTCCTCCGGAGTAGCGCCCGTATAAACCATGAAATCGACCGAGGCGTCTGTCTTCTGCGCGTCGATGATCTTGCCTACTACTTCTGGGAACTCGGCGCCGCAGATCGCGAGCCAAGTCATCTTCGCCTTGTCGCCGCCGCCGTTCAGGTCACTGATCACGGTAATGATGTTGCTCGACTGCCGGACCTTGTTCAGATCGTCGGCACTCGGGATCGTATAGGTTGCGGGACGGTCCGGCGAGTTTGCAGCCAGTTGCAGCATCTCACTGACCTGCGAATCCACCTGCGTGTCGCAACCTGGCTGTTCGTAGGCCAACAGCTTCGCTCGCAGATAATCTTTCACCTTGTCGCTATCGGGGACTTTCAGATTCACCGAGCGCGCCAGCGCCCAGAATCCATCGAGCGCCTGTGGAGGATTCATGGCGAGATAGGCAAGTCCGAGGCGATAGGCGGAGACGCCGTCGTCCGGCTTGCTCGCCAGCGCGGCCTTGAATGCATTCACCGCACCGGGATAGTCCTTCAACTGAAGGGCGGCGGCCCCAGCCGACGAGTTGAAGAATGCGATTCCGGGCTTTTTCTGCTTCGCAAAATCCTCATCGGACATTTTCGCGGCCGCCGGCTTGGGAAATGCCTCAAGCAGCTTCGCGCCTTGCAACGCCGCATCGCGTTCCTTCGTCAGCTGTTCGGTCGCATCCGGGGCGGACGGGTTGAACTGCATCGCCGAGAACGCCTGCACGCGCGTCTGGAGCGCCCCGAGCACCACGGCTGGATCGACCTTGTCGCCCATCGCGACAAGCTTGTCGGCATATTCGATCGCTTTGGGATAATTCTTCATCTGAAAATACGTCGTGAAATACAGCTGATAAACGTACTGCAGCAGCGTCGAATTAGGGAACTTCGAGACGAAATCGTCCAGCAACTTCAACTTCGCCGTCGGGTCTTTCTCCGCGTTTGCCGCCTGGAACGCATTGTATTCCGGAATCGTGTATGCCGGCTTTTGCTGGTCCTGCGCCGCTGCAGCCTGCGCGGCCACCGGTCGTGCAAAACCCGCCATCCATACCGCGGCGGTCAGAATCACAGCCGTCAGGTTGAGAGTTCTTCGCTTCATAACTTCACTGCCTCCTGGGCCAGCTTCGGGTGAACCGTCAGATCGGGGTCAGACCCGTTCGGAATAATGGGACAGTACGAATCGACGGGATTATAGGGAAAAGCATCCCGCACACGCAAGGTCAAATCAATACAAACCTTCCGAATACCCTATCCGCGCCTCGCTTCTTGGGGCCGAAGCCTAGGGTGATAAGATGACGCATCAGGCTAACGTGTCGTCTCATGAGAGTCAATCCATGAATAATTCGAAAGCCCTCGACGGAAAAGCCGCACTGGTTACCGGGGCGAGCCGCGGTATCGGTCTCGCCATCGCAAGGAATCTCGCAAGCATGGGCGCACGTGTGTGTTTGTGCGCCCGCGATGAGAAAAAACTGAAGAGTGCGGCAGTCGAGGTGGAGCGAACTGGCGGCAAGGTGCTTGCGGTCCCCGCCGATGTGTCTCGCGCAAGCGACGTATCGTCCTTGATTCAAAAGACGGAGCAATCCCTTGGTACAATCGAGATCCTCGTCAACAACGCCGGGATCGGATATTTCGGCCCCACGCACGAAGCATCCGAGGAAATCTGGAACTCGGTATTGGACGCCAATTTGAAAAGCGTATTCCTGTTGAGCAAAGCGGTCGTGCCCGGAATGATTCGGCTCCGCGATGGTCACATCGTTAATATAGCGTCGCTCGCCGGCAAGAGCGCATTCGCGGGCGGCGGAATTTACTGCGCGTCGAAATGGGGTCTGCTCGGGCTCACACAATGCATGGCCGAAGATTTGCGGCCGCACGGAATTCGCGTAAGCGCCGTTTGCCCTGGCAGCGTCAACACGGATTTTTCGCCGCACGCGGGCAAGAATCCCAAGAAAATGCTGCAACCGGAAGACGTGGCCCACGCAGTGGCAGCAATCCTCACGCAGCAGCCGCAGAGTTTCATCAGCGAAATCGTATTGCGGCCGACCCAGAAACCATAATTCCAATGAAAACCTGCCTCTGCGGTGGGTGAATCGTTTTGGATGCAGATACATCTGATCGTTTAAGCTTAAACAATTCGGTTTCAGCTTGAACCATCTGAGGAACCGAGAATGCCAACACATTACCAAGGAAACAAAAGAGATACGGCGGCCTTGAATGCTTACATCAATTTGGTCCGGGCGGCTGAGACGATCCTGGGCAACATTGGCACCGATTTGGGAACCCGAGGGCTGACTTTAGGCCAATTTGGAGTGCTGGAAGCGCTGCTCCATCTGGGCCCGATGTGCCAGAAGAAACTCAGTGAAAAATTGCTGAGGACCGGCGGTAACGTCACCTTTGTGATCGACAAACTCGAGCGGCGGGGCTGGGTGCGGCGCGAGCGAGTAGAAAGCGATCGCCGGAAAATCTTACTTCGGCTCACGCCCTCCGGAAAACAGCTCATCAAACAGACATTCCCTCAGCACGTAAAAACGGTCACGAAAGAGTTTGGCCGCCTCGAATTAACAGAGCAAGAGACTCTACGAAAGCTGTGCCGAAAATTGGGCCGCGGTGGCTCGGGAAAATTGCCGCAGAAGAATTCGAAAGAATTGGCAAACGGGGAGAGAGGAGAAGAACCATGATACACGTTCGACCGAGTGAAGAGCGGGGGCGCAACAAGCTTTCGTGGCTCGACACACATTTCACGTTTTCATTCGACCAATATTACGACCCGAAGCACGTCGAGTTTCATTCGCTGCGTGTGCTGAACGAAGACGTGGTTGCACCGGGAGGCGGTTTCGGGATGCACCCACACCGCGACATGGAAATTCTCACCTGGATTCTTGGTGGTGCGATTGAGCATCGCGACAACACGGGCGGAAGCGGCGTGATCCGCCCGGGCGAGTTACAGCACATGTCGGCGGGAACGGGCGTGATGCATAGCGAGTTCAATCCGTCGCCCAAGGATCCGGCGCACCTGCTGCAAATATGGATCCTGCCGGAACGCAAAGGATTGAAGCCGGAATACGAGCAGCTTTCGTTTGCCGATGCGGACCTGCGGAATAAGTTCGGTCTTGCGGCAGGGCCCAAGGCGCCGGTAACCGTTCATCAAGACGCGAATCTCTACATCGCCCGTCTCGACCAGGGAGCCCAGGCAAAACAGTCACTCGAGGCCGGGCGCCATGCATGGGTACAGATCGCGCGTGGCGCTGTGAATCTGAATGGCAAGGAGCTGAAGGCCGGTGATGGAGCCGCCATTTCGAACGAAACGGAAATTCGCGCCGTGGCGAAAGAATCGTCTGAATTGCTGCTGTTCGATTTGGCGTAAACAATGTGGTGGCGGGCTCATTCGAAGCCGAAGACAATGAGCCCGTCCATCGCCCCGCACCATCATTGTGTGAAATCAATCCGAGGAGAAAAAATGGCAGATTCGCCTGAAAACGCGGTTCCCTTCATGGGCCGCATTCTAATGAGTTCGGTGTTCCTGGTCTTTGGTGTGCTGAAGTTCACAACCTTTGCCTATTACGTGGGGCTGTCCTCCGGAAAAGGCATGCCACTGCCGGCGGCGTCGATCATAGCCGCGGCGACTTTAGAAGTTCTGGGCGGCCTTGCGATTCTTGTAGGCTTTCAGGTGCGGATCGTCAGCTGGATTCTTTGCGTATATCTGATTCCAACCAGCATTCTTTTCCACAATTACTGGGCGCTGCAGGGGGCGTTGCGGGCTACGATGGAGGCTCACTTCTTCAAGAACATGGCCATCATGGGTGGGCTGCTATATCTGGCAACATTCGGTGCGGGTCCGTATTCGATCGACGCGTCCCGCGCTTCGGGAGCCTAAAGAGTCTTTCTAACTAACCTCGCGTCAACGAATTCGCCGCTGGCTGTTATCGGGAAACGGCGCAAAGTTCCGGCACAACCAGCGTCTGTCCTGCACGGATCACGTTTACCGATTGCAGTTGAGGATTGGCTTGGGCAATGCACGAAAAGGCAAGCGGCCTTCCGAACTCCGCTTGCGCCACGCTCCACAGCGTATCGCCTGGCTGGACAAGGATTTTCTTCACCTCTCCCGGAACTGGTACGGGCACATGGATCAAATCGCCGGAACGGATCAAACTTGGATCTTCCAGTTGCGGATTGAGCTTGGCGAGCTCTCTCCAGCGCGCGCCTGCTCTTAGATAGCGTTGGGCGAGCTTCCAGAGCGAGTCGCCACGCTGCACTTGCACCGTTCCAGATTCGGTTGCAGCTGACATGCTTGCGACAAACGAAGCGGGATATTTATCCGGTGACGGAGATGCTTTGGCAGAGACCGGTTGGGTATTCGGCTTGGTTGTAACCTTCGAGAGGCGATCTTCTTGAATAGGATGAGCTAATGGGGACTGGATCGGGTCTGTGGGCCGCACCACGGTTCGCTCCGTAAGAGATGGCCGCACGGTCTCACGCGTAACGCTGGGCTGCGTTGCCGGTGATGGTACCGAGGTCGCATCGGCTACGGAGCGTTCGATCGGAACCGTCACGGTCTTCGGGGTGTCGATTCCAATCGGCGGCCTGGGGACACTTGCCGGCTCGCTGACCACGGGTGTTGGCACAAAGTTTGCCCGGGAAGATGCTGTCGGAGTGACCAGATTTGCGGCAGCAAGCATGGGGATCGACAGTATCGGCGTTGCATTGCTCACCGGAGCCGCAGCCTGCAGTTGCTCCGGAAGATGTGTGTCCGGCGGCGGAATTTGACCCTTCGGTGTCGCTTGGGGCCCCGTGAGTGCCGAGTTCGCCGGCACAGTAGCCTTTTTTGTGGCGGCATTCACTGTGAGAGGACGGTTATCAGTATTTGACCAGTGAGTGTGCACAGACGACGCCGGCTTGGCCGGAAAAAGCGTTTCCTCCTGTGTCTTGGGCCGAGTCTGCACGGACGCTGACACAACTGGAACCGAAGAGTTTTCCGGCCTGAGCGGTTGTGCTGGTGCGGAACTAGCTACCGGCGCTCCCGAAGGTACCGAGGCCTCGACTGGATCGGTCGCAACATCGCCTCGCGCCACTCTGGCTTGATCTTCGGGCACCAGAATCTGAGGCTTCGCCAAATCTTCATTTGTGTAGACATGTGTCGCCCGCGTACCTGCCTTCTTGCGCTCGCGCTCCTGGCGAGCGGCGTCCGCAACGGTCTGCGCGAAAGCGGGAATGGTTGTGAACAAAAGCAAAGACACTACTACTGCAATCATAACTACGGCTAAACGTTTCATTTTTTTCATCATAACCACCGCCAAGAACAAGAATGGATGTGACTTGTGCCCATTCCATCTAACCAGAGGGTTATGGCAGCGGCAAGAAAATCAGGGGGGCGTGTGTAGTCCAGGTTAATGACTGGTTGTGGGCCTCTAAGGGGCACTCTGTACCGATTTTCGACAATCCGGAGACATTGGCCGTTGTTGCTCCTAAAAAAACGCCCTAAAAAAAATCCATCCCCTCGAAACGCACGAGCCTTAAAATGAGCGCATGGCCAAGGGATGGGAAAGTAAGTCCGTAGAAGATCAGATCCAAGATTCTCAGATCACCGAAAAACCCACTGACAAGAGACAACTGACGCCGCAGCAAATGGAAGCACACCGCCGCAAGGAAGTTCTGCTTCTCTCTCGCGTCCGAGTAGAAAGGGACTTAAACGCGAGCCAGAACCCCCGGTATCGGGAGCAATTGACGAAAGCGCTCTTGGACCTTGACGCGCAATTATTAAAATTGAAAGACGATTGACCGCCGAGTCGGCCGCACCAGGTAGAGCAGGGCAGTCCCTCGAGCGCGAGCGAGAAGTAGCATTCTCGTGCTTGAAGGTTAATCGCTCGGAGCGGTTGGGTCGAGCTCCGTGGTAAAGAGGATTCCGACTCCGTTTTGAGCGTTTTCGCGTCCGGGTTTGCAATGAATGACCGAAGCACGAAGGGAAACCAGGCCCGCACGGCTCTGTTCACCGGCCGCTTCGATCACCACCCGGAGTTCCGATTGAAGCCTTGGTCGATTGCTCAGGACGAGATATGCACCTTGGAGACTCAGGTCGCGGACCGTGGCCTTTTCCTCGAAGACTCGGCCGTCTTCGGCTTGGCCGCTGACTACCGCGTTGAATCGCAGCCGTCGGCGTGGTGCCAGCCGGCTCTCTCGTAGCGCAACATCGACGCCGCGGTCGCTCAGAGTGAGACACATGCCTTCGGCAGCTGCCCAGGTAGCCGGGAATTCTTGCCTCGCTGCCGACAGAAACCCATCGACAACATTATCCGACGAATCCGGATTGTGATGAAACAGCACGAGGTTGCGTACCTTCGAGTCGCGTGCGATCTTTACGCCTTCCAGCCAGCTCGAATGCCCCCATCCTTTACGCGTCGATGCAATCTGTTCGGGAGAATACTGCGCATCGTAAATCAGAACATCGGCGCCGTGCACGAATTCCCGCAAACCTTTGTCGAATTCAGGTACCCCAGGCTCATTGTCTGTCGCATACACAATGGAGCCCGCCGCGGTGTCGAATCGGTATCCCAGGCAGCCCTGCGGATGGTTCAGCCACGCGGCGGAAATACGCGTTCCCTCGACTTCCCACCGCTCTCTGCCCGTAACCTCCTGGAAGGAGCGGGTTGCAGCCATCATGTTCACGTCGACAGGGAAATAAGGGCTGGCCAACTGCGATTCCAACACCTGACGCAGCGTATCCGGCCCTAGAAATTTCGATTGGAAACTGTAAAAGTGAAACCGGTTCTGCGATTCAAAGAACGGCAAGAAGAAAGGTATTCCCTGAATGTGGTCCCAGTGGTAATGGGTCACGAGGATGTGCGCTTCGATGCCGAACTCGCCATTCGAATGGGCCCAGCGGTTGCCCAGCATGCGAAGCCCTGTACCGCAGTCGAGGATAAAGCGGGTTCCTGCTGGAGTGGTCAGCTCAAGACAAGGCGTATTTCCACCAAAGCGCCAAGTATCGCGCTCGAGTGTCGGCGTAGAGCCGCGTACACCCCAGAAGACGAGCTTGGAAACGTTTTGCGTCATTGCTGGGCGGGGCCGTGACGCGTGCGCCGAACGCCCCCTCAGGAAAGCACAATTCGTAAGCAATTCATGGTAGGCAGGTATATGAAATGAAGTCAATTACGTTTCCGTCTACTGTTTCGCCAGATGAGCTTCGAATCTTGGAACGGGACTGTTCGTAGTGCCCTCATAACGAGTAAAATTCATCCATGCACATACATTCCCATGCCGGGCATCCACGTGGTTCGCTCGGTCACGATCATGGGTTGGGCGGGAGCTCTACCGGAATTCTGGGGATGTCGGTTGTGGCCACCCTGGTTCTGGTTGTGGCGGAATTTGCCGCGGGCTATGCGGGGCATTCCATTTCCCTCGTCAGCGATGGCATCCACAATCTGACAGACGTGCCCACGCTCGTAATCTCCTGGCTTGCCACACGCTGGGCTTTGCGTCCTCCGACTCCCGAAAAAACCTACGGGTATCACCGCGCCGGAATACTCGCCGCCTTCGTGAACGCAACGGTTCTTACATTCGCGTCTCTTTTTCTGATTTACGAATCTCTGGGACGGTTGCGTCATCCCGTCGAAGTGCAAACCAGCCTAATGATGTGGGTTTCGTTGCTGGCGCTCCTGATCAATGGCGGCATCACGCTCGCGGTACACCGGGGACGCCGAGATCTGAACGTCCGCACCGTGTGGATCCACAATCTCGGAGACGCGCTCTCGAATGTCGCTATCTTCCTCGGAGCGCTTGTGATTCGCGCGACGCATGCGCCATGGGTCGACCCGGTCATTGGTATTGCGATCGGCGGCATGGTGCTTTGGTCGGGAATTGGAATTTTGAACGAGAGCGGTCACATTCTTCTCGAAGGTCTGCCTCGGAATATTCAACTCGATCAGGTGGCCTCCGCAGTGCTGCGGGTGGGAGGGGTGCAAGAAGTTCACGATGTGCATATTTGGACGCTCGGCGGCGACCTGCACGCGCTCTCCTGCCACGTCCGGATTCCCGACATGCACATGGACGAGAGCGAAAAGATTCTCGCAAACATTAAGGAATTGCTCGCGCACGACTTCCAAATCACTCATACCACAATCCAGTTCGAGCGCGCCGGATTACCAGCCCGCGCCGGCCTGTACATGCCCGAACCTGTCCGCCGCTCCGCACAATAAGTTCCGACTTGATCGCGGATTTCGCACGCGGTCCCGTGCGATGCGCGGCGCTGGACTGTTGTTAATTCGGAAGATCAGAGAGGAAGCTGCAAGGGAGTGCCTCGTTCCTGATTGAGGCGCACGGTAGCGTCGCCGTCGAGATCGCTCAGAGCAATCGTTCGGCGGCTGCCGTCGCGGGTGACGTAAACGATTCGATCCTTCATGTGCGTGAAGGCGACCGCTTCGATCTGCATTCCATCGCGCAGCACGAGCGTAAATTGTCCCACATCCGGCAACGCGGCTGCAGGGGCAGCCTGCTCCTCTGCTGAAGGCGGCGCTTGCTGGGCAGGAGCCTGTTGCACGACGATAACTTGGGGCTGCTGCGGCGGCGGGGGTTGATCGTAGTCGGCGGGTTCGGCAGGCACCGCATAGGGGCCGCCACCGTCGAGCAGATAGAATCCACCCCCGATTCCCCGAGTGTTTCTTGCGACTCTCTCGGCAATCGCCAAGCTCCACTGCGTCGCGGGATCAATCGCCGCCTCGATGCCTATATTTTGCGTGGCAATGGTATTAATGCCGTTGATACCGAGACCATACGTCGGGAAGAAACTCAGGTTGCCAAGCGGATTCGCAAAAAGGCCATTCATCGTCGAAAACGAGCCTCGGCGGCTCGTTCGCACCGGCGCGGAGGTGACCATGGTGGAATTGTGTCGGGCAGGAGCGGGAGCGGCAAATCGGACTCCTCGTTGCGCGCGCGCAAGGGATGGACCCAGCACGGGAACTACCAGAAGAATCGCAGCAAGCGAAAAAAATCCGTTACGCCTCATATGCGCCTCGCATTCCTTATTATACGATGCCAAGCGGCATATGAAGGGTGCTTTTCCCCGATCCGGATCGGCAAGCGGCGGGATGCCCACCTAGAAGTACCGGGACTCCGTCTCTATGAACCAGGTTTAATTCTGCCAATCGGTCTGACTCACACGACGCGCACGATACGATAGTTGGCGTTCGCTGAGGAATTCGGGCGATCCTTTGCGCTCGAGGTCCGCGCACGTTTCTTCGTGATGGCCTGAGCGCCTTCCAACAAATCGGTAAGCTTGACCCACATTTCATCGCCCTGGTCCACGACCAGAACCTTAGCCAATTGGGCCGTTGTTTCGAGCAATACGACTGCGCCGTGCGTCTTATGCCTGTGTGTTGCAATTCGGTTTTCTGACATTGCTTTCCTTACAGTTTCGCGCATCTCTCTCGGTTCTATTATGGCGGTTTACGCAACTGTCCGGTAGATTATCTAATCGCCGTTTCCTTCACGATCGCAGAAAGCCCTACGGCCCGCCGCGGGATCACAACCAAAACCAAAGGCGACTCTGATACCATCCTTTATTTGCGATCGGAAGACTGCGTGCGCTGTGGCTGACGAGCGGGTTGCGAAGCGCTTCTTTGTGAGCGGGAACGTGCAGGGAGTTGGTTTCCGCTTCTTTGCGCGAAGAGCGGCGGAACGGCTCGGCCTGACCGGGTACACGAAAAATCTGCGAGACGGCCGGGTGGAAGTTTACGTCGTGGGAGCCAGTGATCTTCTCGAGGCTCTTCGATCTGAATTGCGTAGAGGACCACGGACTGCCCAAGTTTCCGGGGTAGTGGAAGAGCGGGCACCCATTGATCCACGCTTTGCACAGGAATTCTCAATTGAATATGAAAAATAGGCCAAAGGAGACGAATGAAAGATCTGAAGAAGCTGATTCGGGAAATCCCCGACTATCCCAAACCGGGCATCTTATTTTATGACCTGACTACGCTGCTGCAGGACAAACACGGCTTCCATGAAATGGTAGACCGACTGTGCGCGCACTACGAAGGGAAGAAAGTCGACGTCGTTGCGGGGATTGAGGCGCGCGGGTTTATCTTTGCGCCAGCGCTTGCGTATCGGCTGGGTGCAGGATTCGTTCCGGTACGGAAACCGAAGAAACTACCGTTTAAGACAGCGGCGGTGACCTACCAGCTTGAATACGGTACCGATCAGCTCGAGATTCATGAAGACGCAGTCCGACCTGGGCAGAGCGTTCTGCTTTGCGACGATTTGCTAGCTACGGGAGGAACGGCTGCGGCGGCCATTCAGTTGGCGCGGAGTCTGGGGGGAGAAGTTGTAGGAGCCGCTTTTGCTGTCGAGTTGAACTTTTTGCACGGACGCGAGAAGCTGGCGGGAATTGACGTGTTTTCGCTGTTGAAATACGACAACTGAGCTTCCCCACTAAAATCGGGCTCGCGGGCCGAGCGAAAAATCTATTTCGCGCGGCGTTGGCGAACGGCTTCAAAAAGCATGACTCCGGCGGCGACCGACACGTTTAAGGAACGGACCGGGCCTGCTGTAGGAATCGATACCAGGAAATCGCAGCGTTTTCGGGTGAGTTCATGCAGGCCTTCGCCTTCGCTGCCGAGCACAATGCCGACCGATCCCTTCAGATCCACATCGGTGTAACTCTTGTTCGCGCGTTCGTCGAGACCCACGAGCCAATAGCCCGCTTCCTTCATTTCCTCCATGGATCGGACGAGATTCTTCACGCGCGCGACGGGTAGGTGCGCGAGCGCGCCCGCCGAGGACCGCTCGACGGTGTCGGTGAGGCCGGCAGCGCGGCGCTCCGGGATTACAACCCCGCTTGCGCCGGCAGCCAGTGAGGTGCGGATGATCGCGCCCAAATTGTGGGGGTCCTCAACGCCGTCGAGCAAGACGAGCAGGCCCTGGCCGGTCTTCTCGCGGAGCAAGTCCTCAAGGCCGAGAACCGGTTTGGCAGCGCCCAGGGCTACGATGCCCTGATGCTCGCGCGTCCCTGAGAGGCGGTCGAGCTGCTGGCGATCTTCGAAACGCACCGAAATGCCATGCGACTTTGCCAGTCGTACAACGGCTTCGATGCGTTCTCCGTGGCGGCCTCTGGCGATCACAATGCGGTCGAGCGGACGGCCTGCGGCAAGCGCTTCTTCAATTGCATGGAATCCCGTGAGCCAGTTCATGTTCCGCTTCCCATGGATCGACTGCCCGATTGGGGCTCCATCGCCAACATGGCTATTCCAGTGCCGCACAAAATTCGAGGATTCGCTGGTGCGTTGTTTTTACCGGCGCCGCGAAATTCAATTTGCCGGCAGAGTCGAGGAGCAGAACGACTCGGTCGAGTCCGCCTTCCCCTGCACGGCCAGTGAGCGCGAGTCGAATGGGGTGGAACATCGCGCGGCTGCGGTAGGGGACGGCCGCTTTTATTCCTTCGATGATCTCTTTGAAACGATCGGAATCGACGTCGCCGCCGTCCAGAACACGATTGGCCAGTTCGCGGATTACTTCTCTTGCGCCGGAGCGACTGAGGACATCCTGATTGGCCGGGTTTCGCAGTATAGCGGCCGCATCGTAAGCGAAAATTAGCTCGAGTAACGCGGCAAGCCCACCGCGGTCTGCGGCCCGAGATCCAAGCAATTCGACGGCGTGTATAGACCAAGCTCGCAGCTCGCTCTGCCCTTCGACTTCGACTCCGAGCCAGCCGCGTTCGCGAAGGATCGAGGTAATATCTTCCGCAGTGAACGGGTTTGCGATCATTGCTGTCGAGGCGATTCCCTCGGCCGGTGTATCAGAAGGCATGACAGCCGATTTTATCTCAGTCAGGGGCACGCGAAAAATCGATCAGCCTTCCAGGGTAGCGATTGCGTGGGCCGCAATCGCTTCACCACGGCCGATTTCGCCGGTCCCTTCGTTCGTTTTGGCTTTGAGATTAATTTGTTCGGTGGCGATTCCCAGCGATTTTGCCAGCGCGGCCCGCATGGCGGAAAAATGCGGGACAAGTTTGGGTCGCTCACAGATCACCACAGCATCGAGATGATTGATGCGCATGCTGCGTTCGTCGAGCAGCTGGCGGGTGTGCTCGAGGAAAATCAGACTGGAAGCACCCTTCCATTTTGGGTCGGTATCGGGAAAATGCGTCCCAATATCACCAAGGCCCGCCGCGCCAAGCAGGGCATCACAAAGAGCATGGCTCAGCACATCGCCATCCGAATGGCCGACAGAACCTTTATCAAACGGGACATCGATTCCGCCGATCATCAGCTGGCGGCCTTCGGCGAGACGGTGCAAATCGTAGGCGATTCCGCAACGCGTCATCTCGTGAACTCCCCACGCATGTAGCGTGCTCATTGTCTTATGTTCTTGTTACTCAGTCTTTTCATCAGGAAGATCCAAACAGCAACCAGCAAGGTGAGCGGAGCAAAATTGATGTCCCGGCTCAGTACGGCAGCGCGCTTGAGACCTGATACTTCGACCGAAGCACCCTGCGTTCCTAAGCGTACGGATAAATCCGCAACCACTTCTTTCCGAACGGGTTACCTTATATTTCTCCACCGCCTCGCGCAGTTCGCCCCGTACGGCAGCTGTGTTTTGTGAAATCAAGAATTTCGCGGTGGAGACGTTGTTTTTGGCGACGTGTTGCATAAAGTCCGAGTAAGTTAGGCTCCCGAATGCTTTCGAGTTCTGAGGTGAAGAGGGCGTTTCCCAGAACGCCGCAGCCGAGGTCCCTCATTGGGGTCAAATGTCATGGCCTCATTTCACGGCGTTCCTGCTCGAGGTAGAAGCGGGCGAGGTCCATATCGGCAGGGCGCGTGATTTTCAGGTTCCGCTCGGAGCCGAGGACAACGAAGACGTCATGACCGAACCGTTCGACCAGTGCCGCTTCGTCCGAACCAGTGAAATCGTCTTCCTGTGCTTTGCGGAAAGCGTCGCGCAGAAGCGTGTAGGAGAAAACTTGTGGTGTTTGCGCGAGGACAATTCGCTCGCGGGGGATCGTCGCAGAAATAAGGGCAACATCTTCCGGGAGGCTTGCGCGCTTAACTTCCTTCACGGTATCGATCGCCGGTATTCCGAGAATGGCGGCGCCGCGCGTCCGAGCTTCGGCGATGACACGGCCGACTTGTTCGGGAGTAACGAAGGGACGCACGGCGTCATGGACTACGACAATTTCTGTGCCCGAGTCCACTTCGGCTAACGCGTTGGCAACAGATTGCTGTCGTGTGTCGCCACCCTGAACCACACGAGCAGGGCGGCCAAGTGCTGCTTTTGAGATCTTATCTTGGAGAGAGGCAATGTCGCCGCGTGTCGCGACGAAAAACTCCGTGATTGCAGGGCAGGCTGCGAGCCTTCGCAAGGTGAAGATGAGCAGCGGCATGCCGTCGAGTTCAAGAAACTGCTTCGGTAACTCGGCGCCCATGCGGGTTCCGAACCCGGCAGCAGGAACAATTGCAACGATTCGAGTCATTGAAGGGTGAACAGTTTATCGCAGTCAGATGGGAAGCGGCGAGCGAACTTCAAGAGCGGCCGGCATCCGGGTACAGCGATCGAGGCGGGCGTTCAGCAACCTCCGCGGAACGACTGCCTGTGGAAGACTCCCCCGCGGCCGCAGAACGTGTGTGCTCGCCGCGCTCGTCGTAACGGCCGAAGATCATTTTGCCTGCCGTGGTCTGGTGGACCGACGTGACGCTGATATCGATCGTTTTGTTGATCATCTTGCGTGCGCCATCGATGACGACCATGGTTCCGTCATCCAGATAGGCGACACCCTGGTTGTATTCCTTGCCTTCCCGCAGGACAAAAACGCGCATGACCTCCCCTGGCAAAACGACAGGCTTGAGCGCATTCGCGAGCTGATTGACGTTCATTATTTCGATCCCCTGCAGCGTGGCAACTTTATTCAAATTAAAATCGTTCGTTACAATTTTCGCATCGTAGCGCTTGGCCAGCTCGATCAGCTTCAGATCGACTTCGGCGATGTGAGCAAAATCATCGTCGGCGATCTGAACGTCGAGGTGGGGCATTTTCTGGATACGCTGGAGCACCTCAAGCCCTCGCCGGCCTCTCTGGCGCTTCAATGGGTCGGCTGAATCGGCGACCAGTTGCAACTCGTGCAAGACAAACTGAGGAATGATTATGCTTCCATCAAGGAACAATGCGTCGGCGATATCGGCCACGCGGCCGTCAATGATGACACTGGTGTCGAGCAGTTTTACAGAATGTCGTGCATTGCGCTCGCTGCCAAAGACGCCGCCAAACGCCTGAAGATTCAGCATGTCGCCTTTGTTTGCTCCCAGCACCAAACCGATGTAAGTCATAACAAGATAGATGACGAGGCTGAAAAACGACCGCGTGCTTTCGGGCATGGTCGTATGAGTCAGAATCAGGGAGCTCAGGTAGGCTCCCAGAATTCCCAAAATGGAGCCCGTGACGGCACCGATCAGGCGGCGAAGGCTCGCCTTTCGCAGGCGGACTTCAAACAAGATTATGCCGAGGGCGAACAGAAAACCTGCCGCCGCCCCTAGTTCCTTTGACAGGCTGAAGGGCCGGAAGTGAAAACCAACTACGACGCAGCAGATCGTAAAAATAATGCGGAAGCCGAGCATATCCCAGAATGATCCGACCTGGGATCCGCGGGCTAACGAGGCTGATTTAATCGATGTGCTGTCGGGGCTTGGACCGGCCGTGCGGGAAACGTTAGGAGTCCGTTGCATTGTTACACCCTATGGAATGTATGAGCGTATAACGCTACCAAACGCTATGAAATCAATGGGCCGATGAGTTCGTCCTTGCCGGCATTATGAAGAATAGAGATTACAGCCGGTACGAAATGCACAACGTTCACTACAATATCGGAAAAGGTATCCGCGTAGTATAGCACCCACAACAGATCCGAGGCTAACTGGCGTGTTCTGGCGGGAGGCTAGAGGTAATAGCGCGGGACCCGACGGCCAAGCGCGCACAGGAGATCGGAAGTGACAGTGCCGATCTCTCGCGCAATGTCGGAGACGACCATGGCGTCGGCGCCGTCTTTGCCGTAAATCGTGACGATGTCGCCAAGGGTGGCTTCCGGAACGTCTGTGACGTCGAGGGTTGTTAAATCCATGGAAATCGCGCCTACAAGGGGTACCCGGCGACCGCGGAGCAAGGCGCAGCCACGATTCGTGCGCTGGCGGGAGATGCCGTCCGCATAGCCGGCGTTCACTACGGCAATGCGGGAGGGGCGATCGGTTACGAAGCGGGCGGAATAGCCTACGCTTTGTCCGGGTGGAAGATCGCGGAGAGTGATGATCCGGGCGCGGAGCGAGAGGCTCGGCTCGATCGGTAAACGGGCTCTCACTTCCTGCCCCTTATGAGGTGGATCGAAAGATTGATAGTAGCCGTAGAGAATCGCGCCGGGGCGAACCATGTCCGAATAGGTGCTGGGCCTGGCGCAGATGGCACCGCTATTGGCCATGTGCACGATTCCAGGCGAAACGCCGAGTTGCCGCATTCGGGCGAGACAGTTTGCAAACAACGCTTCCTGTTCGTCGGTCTGGCGAGCGCTGAAATCCTCGGCCGAAGCAAAATGAGTGAAGGTGCCTTCGAGCTGGATGTGGCGGCAATCGGCTAGGGCGCTTGCAAAGGCATCGATTTCAGAAGGCGAGATGCCCAGCCGGTTCATGCCGGTATTGATCTTCACATGAAAGGGAACGCGAGAGGACTTGCCGCGCATCGATTTGACGACCCGCTCGAGGTCGCGTACGTCCTGAAGGCGCGTAACGGTTGGCGTGAGACGATTCTGGATGAGACGCTTTTCTTCACCCGGCCAGAAACCGGTGAGGATCAGGATTCGCTTCTTAATACCCGATTCTCGGAGCTCCAAACCTTCGTTGGCGCAGGTAACGCCAAACCAGTCCACGCCAGCCTTTTGCAGTGACTTCGAAATCGGCACAGCTCCCAGGCCGTAGGCGTTCGATTTCACCACCGCCAGAATTTTTGGCTTCGGGCCAATGTGCCGGCGGATGACCTGAAGATTCTTGAGGATCGCCTTAAGAGAAATTTCCGCCCAGACCGGGCGCCCGCCCACATGAATTGGTTTCGACATGGTCTTGTAGAGTGCCAGACAATCCCTTTCTGGCGCGATCAAAAACGCGAAAACGTCTCGCGGGCCGCACCGTTTAGGTAAACAGGCAGCGTACAATGTTGCACTCGCGGGTCCGTTTTTATGGGATTGAACAAGAAACGTAAGTCCAGCAATCGCGTCATCTGCTTCTCGGCGGGGCCAAGGGCTTCCGTGTTACGGTTTTCACAGTTGTGATGGAGGGACACAATGGATGATCACGCCGTGGCAACAACCCAAAATCAGCGCGACTTACGCAAGATCGCTTACCAACGACCTCAGCCGATCGGCATGCGTCCCGATATGTTGCTCCCGGATGCCATCAACTTGTCGGCAGATGAGCATCTCTGGATTCCCCAGGGCGAAGGCGCGTGGTTTGAACCCTTGCTTCTCAATGTCAGCGAAGGTTATTACGTCAACCTACTGCGTGTGAAGCGAGCGGGTGTGCTATTACGCCACCGCCATTGCGGGCCCGTGCATGCCTTTACGCTGCGGGGCCGGTGGCATTATCTGGAACATGATTGGATTGCAACCGAGGCTAGCTACGCGTTTGAGCCGCCGGGAGAAACACACACACTCGTCGTGCCTGACGACGTCACCGACATGATTGCGCTTTTCCATGTGACTGGCGGATACGTTTACGTGGACCCGCATGGCGCTGCTCTGGGCTATGAGGATGTTTTCACGAAGCTTGAAAGTGCGCGGAAGCATTACGATGCGATTGGAGTGGGCCCGGATTTTGTG
>Ga0182024_10006050_pt1 | contig 26753 bp, 30 predicted proteins | sample P32metaG_FD_120480 | JGI IMG/M metagenome (GOLD analysis project Ga0182024, IMG submission 120480) | Permafrost microbial communities from Stordalen Mire, Sweden - P3-2 metaG (Illumina Assembly) | ecosystem: Environmental > Terrestrial > Soil > Wetlands > Permafrost | place: Sweden: Stordalen... | reverse complement strand
TCAGGGGTGGCCCGCCGAACTGGATGAGACCGGGGCCGGTATCACCGCCCCGTTCAACGCGCCGTCGCAGGGACCACCGCCGTGGAACGTGTTTCGCATCAAGCCACATTCGGTGACCGTGGTCCTAGGCACCGAGCCGGGCGGGCTTACTCGCTTCAGGTTCTAGCCCAGCGAGGAAGTAAGGCCCCGATGCTGTCAACGGAGTCAAAGGCCGTGCCGATCAAGGTGACGATCAAATCGGGCTACCTGGGCAGACGGGGGCACACCGCCTGGACCGAAGGTCCAGCTCAGAGGCACAAGGACGCACCAGAAAGACGGTGTGGACAACTGGGACTGCCCTCCGGAGCCGGTGGCGCAGGTTCGAGTCCTGCCGAGGGCACAAAATTTCCGTCGGCGTGGCAAGAATGGCAGGGGCGAAAGCGCTTCGCGCCTTCCGCTACTACCGGGAGTCGGAAAGTTCGACGGGAGGACCCGGCCGAAATGGCCATCCGGGATCTTCCAGCGGGATGAAATGAGTGGGCGGCTTCTGGGTCGGGACCAGCAGGACTTTTCGGGCGGAGTTCAAGTGGCGGCAGTCACGCGCAAGCGAGCAGCCACATCAAGCAGCGTGGTGCGTCGCCTCGAGATTGCTGAACCAGCGCTTGCGCCCCGAACTTCAGCCGTAGGTAGGGTGCTGCGGCCAGCCCGGAGGCGAGTCCTCCCAATCCTCCTGACGGCCGTAGGGAGCTAGGTCGAGGATGTTGTTGACGAACAACACTCGGTCGACGCCCCGTCCGTTGGTGGCGTAGGTGCGATAGACCTGCTCACCGTCGGTAAAGAACAGGTTGAGCATAAAACCGCGGCTTGCCCCGCAGTCATCGGCGAACGAGGTCTTGCGCGAGGACGCAAACGGCACGTTCCAGCCCTTGTTGACCCAGTAGGACTCCATCTGAGCCAGCGGCATGTTTGACACCGTTCGCCAGCCCACCCCCTCGTCGGCCAGCGTCGCCAGACTGATCACGTTGCTGGTGAAGTGGGTGCAGCCGGGACAGAAGTTGTCCGGACCGTTGTCCATGAACTGGTAGATGGCTAACTGCTGGCGCCCTTCGAAGAAGTCCAACAGCCGCTTTGGACCTTCAGTGGTTTCGAAGAGGTACTTCTCGTTGTCGAAGAGGACCATCGGAAGGCGGCGTCTTTGGGCGGCAAGGGCGTCGACAAGGCGCGTCGCCTTCTTCTCGGCAACGAGTAGCGCGTCACGCTCGCGCTGCCATTCCTGCGCCGACACGACACTCGGCATGCTGACCATGTGAGCCACCTCCATGCTTAGTGCTTCGGACCGCCGTACCAGCGGACGAGCAATTCCTCGGGAAAACATGACTGACACAGGTTCGGCGCTCGCCGGAGCGATGGTCAAGAGTACTTTGAACACTTCCGCTCACGGCCACTCGTACTTCAGGTGGTACGTCCCGAGCAGGGTCGAGCCATCATCCGACCATCCGGGCGGAGCGACCTGTTTCGTACCCGCTCGCAACCCCGGTTACCTGGGGGAACCTTCTCAGCTCCCAGGACCATTTTTGGATGGACACCGATGCTCGACGCATTCGTGTCTCCTCAATGATCGGCTGTTACCGCGGGTATTCCAGACGGCAGATCGAATGATTTGATCAGTATTCTCGCCACGTGACGAGCGCCACGGAGCCTCCGCCCTATGACCCCACGCAGTACAAGGGCAGCGCTCCTTTCTATCTGAAAGGCCGACCGCCCTACTCGCGGGAACTGAGACAGACGATTGCGGTGGAATGCCGGCTGGACGGCACGGGCCGACTCCTCGACGTCGGTAGTGGCCCAGGTGTGCTTGCGGTCGAACTCGCCCCGGTCGTCGAGGAGGCAATCGGGTTGGAACCCGACGCCGACATGCTCGTCGAAGCGGCACGGCACGCCACCGAAGCACATCTGGCCAACATCAGCTGGGTGCAGGGCCTCGCCGAGGAAATCCCGAACCTCGATCTGGGGACGTTCCGACTGGTCACCTTCGGTCAATCGTTTCACCGTACTGATCGAGAACGGGTCGCCGAGGCTGTCTACGAGCTCCTCGAACCCGACGGGAGCATTCTTCTCGTGGCCCACTGTGTCGAAGGTCGACCGAAGCCCCCTGGGCCAGGCCTACCCGAGATCCCCCATGAGGCGATCCGATCTTTGATCGGTCGGTATCTCGGGTCCCTGTCGCGCTCGGGGCAAGGCGTCGCGGCACCGCCCGTGGACAGGTGGGAGGACGCCCTTGGCCGGACTCGCTTTGGCAGGCCCAGACACATCTTCGCTCCCGGACGCCCGGACATCGTTCAGGATGTTGACGGCGTCTTGGCTAACTACCTCTCCATGTCATATGCCGCGCCCCACCTGTTCGGGAACCGCTTGGAACAGTTCGAAGCAGAAGTGCGGCAGGAACTAACCCAGTGGTCTCCCTCAGGACTGTTCTGGGACTGGCCGGGAGACACTGAAATTGCCATCGCCGCCAAGTCGACGTAGCTGAACGGTGACTTGCCTTGCGGGTGGAGCCACTACTCGAGACCTGAACCGGCGCCGCCGTTCCGTCGCGGACCTGGTGTCGGTATGGCGGCGCACCGCTGCGGACAACCGCGGCCCTCCGGCCGGCGGGCCTACTCCTCCATCGGCGAGCCGAAACGAATCAGGTTCCCGTCGGGGTCGATGTGCGAGCCCTCGCGGAGCTTGTACGGCGTCGGGCCCACGGGACGGGTACGGCCGCCGATGCCGGACCGAGTCCACTCTTGGTAGAGGGCATCGGCGTCGCGCACGTAGAGATACGCCGAGGCGGCGTTGTGCGCAGATTCGTGGTGGTGGTCCGCAGCCAGGTGCAGCTCGACGCCCTCGCGGCTTGCGAATCCGTACTCGTCACCTCCGACGTAGGCCAAAGTCTCGAAGCCGAGCGCCGAGTAGTGGGCCAGGGCGGCTGCAAGGTCGCGCACCGGGAAGATCGGGCTGAAGCGACTGAGCTGGCGGGCCGGTCGGCGCCTCCCGGTTCCCGACACGATGCCGGCGCTCTTGATTTCACCCAGGGCGAGGAGCACGGCCCGCATGGCGTCGATCTGTTCGGGCGAGACCCGCTCGAGGAGCTGGCGATCGACCGCGTCCACGCCGCGTACCGCCGCCTCCACGACCTGGTGGCCGCGTTCGGTCAGCTCGAGGACGATCCGGCGGCGGTCGTCGGGATCGGGGCTCCGGTCGAGGTAGCCCCGGTTCACGAGGGTGTCGATCCCCTGGCTCACGGCCTGCTTGGTGACGCCGAGACCGGCGGGCAGGTCTTGCCTGGGCCCCCCGGAGGTGTCGATACCCGCCAGGATGAACATGCCGTTCCTCGGCATGTCGTCGATGCCGATGGCTTGCAGCTCGGCCCGGATGGAACGTGCGTAGGCGCCGCGTGCGGCGCGCATCAGGGTGGGAGTGGCAAATTCGACCGGGCCGGGCTCCTCCATACCGGGCCGACCATATCCTCAACATCTTTGATAGTCAAGGTACTTGACGTCCTGACCAAGGACATCTAGCCTGCGACCCCGTGGCACGGCTCAGATCGGGGATCGGGACCGGACGGCTACCGCGACGGGATGGGCGGGCTCGAACGACGCCGGCGTTGTGGCTGGCGATCGGGACCGCCCTCGTCATCGGCCTGAGTGCGTGTAGCGGTGGGCAGGCCGGCTCCCCCACGTCGCAGGCCGTCGCGTCGGCCACCACCACGTCGTCCCCGTCGGGTCCGGGCGGCAGTGGTTGCGGCACCGCCGTGAGCTCAGGTTCCACGACCCTGTCGGTGACCGTGGCAGGCCGGAATCGGACGGTCATCGCGCACGTGCCGACGGGCTACTCGGGCTCGAGCAAGGTTCCGCTCGTGCTCAACATGCACGGCAGCGGCACCACGGCTGGGGATCAAGAGGCATTCACCGGAATGGACAGCACCGCCGACAGCGACGGGTTCATCGTCGCCTACCCGCAAGGGCTGATCCCCGACGGCTCGGGATTCGACTGGAACGTACCCGGAGTGCCTCTCATCGGAGGCAGGGCGGTCCCCGCCGGTTCGGCCGATGACGTCACGTTCCTCACGACGCTGGTGCACATCCTGGAACAGCGCTACTGCATCGACAGCAACCGCGTCTACGCGACGGGATTCTCGGGCGGGTCGCGCGTCACGAGCCAGCTCGCCTGCGACGCGTCGGGCACGTTCGCGGCGATCGCCCCCGTGAGCGGACTGCGACGCCCCCTTCCGTGCCCGACGTCGAGGCCGGTGCCCGTCCTCACCTTCCACGGCACCGCCGACCCCGTCGATCCCTACAACGGCCACGGTCAGGCTTACTGGACGTACTCGGTTCCCCAGGCTGCGAGTGACTGGGCAGTCCAGGACAGCTGTTCTCCCACGCCCGCGACATCGCAACCCGCGGCCGGAGCCACCCTCACCCGCTACTCGGGGTGCGCCGGGGGTGCCACCGTCGAGCTCTACAGCATCACGGGGGAAGGCCACGAGTGGCCGGGCGGGCCCCACCTGCCGAAGGCCCTCACCGACGCGCTCGGCCCTCAGTCCAGTGCCGTCGACGCGAACGCCGTCATGTGGGCCTTCTTCGCCGCGCATCCGCTGTCCTGAGCTCCGACCTGCGGTTCTCCGACGGCCTTCCCGACCTGCGGTTCTCCGACGGCTCTCCGCCCTTCGAATCTCGACGATGGGCTGGTTCCAGTCTTCGCCTCGTCGTTCTCCCCTGGGACGCCATAAATGGATTGACTCTAATCAAGGATCGGATCTAGAATACTGCCATGCCCTCGACCGGCGTCGACAGCCCGCACATAGCCCTCGCCCAGGCATTGCGGGACTCGGGGCTCCGAGTGACCGCACCCCGGCTCGGGGTCATGCAGGTGCTGCGGTCCCGACCACATTCCGACACCGACACCGTCATCCGCCTCGTGCGCGAGGAGCTGGGCGCGGTGTCGGCCCAGGCTGTCTACAACGTCCTCGCGGCGCTGGTCGAGGTCGGGCTCGTCCGACGCATCGAGCCGGCGGGGAGCGTGGCGCGCTACGAGGTGCGGGTGGGCGACAACCATCACCACATCGTGTGCCGCGCCTGCGGGGCCACCACCGACGTCGACTGCGCCGTGGGTAGGCGCCCCTGTCTCACGCCGTCTGAGACCGGTGGCTATCTCCTCGACGAGGCCGAGGTCACGTTCTGGGGGCTGTGCCCCGAATGCCAGACCGCGACGGCGACCGCACCGAGAGCGACAAAGAGAAGCGACCAGGCGCAGGTGACGCCTGAGAAGCACAAGGAGGCCATGCAATGAGCGACACACCCCCGTACACGACGTCGGACGCCGGGATCCCGGCGACGAGCGACGAGCACTCCCTCACCGTGGGGCCCGACGGGCCGATCCTGCTCCAGGACACGTATCTGGTCCAGAAGATGCAGCAGTTCAACCGCGAGCGGGTGCCCGAACGCGTCGTCCACGCCAAGGGTGGCGGCGCGCACGGGTTCTTCGAGACCACCGAAGATGTCTCGGCCTTCACGAAGGCGGCCCTGTTCCAGCCGGGCGTAAAGACCGACCTGCTGGTGCGATTCTCCACGGTGGCCGGTGAATTGGGTTCGCCTGACACGGCCCGTGACCCGCGTGGGTTCGCCATCAAGTTCTACACCGAGCACGGCAACTACGACATGGTCGGCAACAACACGCCGGTCTTCTTCATCCGGGACCCCCAGAAGTTCCAGGACTTCATCCACTCCCAGAAGCGGCGGGCCGACAACCACCTGCGAGACAACAACATGCAGTGGGACTTCTGGACCCTTTCGCCGGAGTCTGCACACCAGGTGACCGTGCTCATGGGTGATCGCGGCATCCCGCGCACCTGGCGCCACATGGACGGGTTCTCGAGTCACACCTACATGTGGATCAACGCCGGCGGTGAGCGGTTCTGGGTCAAGTACCACTTCAAGACCGATCAGGGCAACGAATTCCTCACCAACGACGAGGCGGCGGCCATCGCCGCGGCTGACCCCGACGCGCACATCCGCGATCTCTACGACACCATCGGACGCGGTGAGCACCCGTCGTGGACGCTCTTCGTGCAGATCATGCCGTTCGACGAGGCGGCGGCGTACCGCTTCAACGCGTTCGACCTCACCAAGGTGTGGCCGCACGCCGACTACCCGCCGATCCCCGTGGGCCGGATGGTGCTCGACCGGAATCCCGCGAACTACTTCACTGAGATCGAGCAGGCGACATTTGAGCCGTCCAACATGGTGCCGGGCATCGGACCGTCCCCCGACAAGATGCTCCTCGGGCGGCTGTTCAGCTATCACGACACCCACCTGCACCGGGTCGGGGCCAATGCCCAAGAGCTCCCGGTGAACCGACCCCGGTCACCCGTGCACTCGTACAACCGCGACGGGCACATGCGTCACGAGAACCCACCGGACCCCGTGTACGCACCGAACTCCTACGGTGGTCCCAGAGCTCAGCCGGAGCGTTTCGGCGCCGACCCCTCGTGGAGTGCCGACGGAGAGTTCGTCCGCGCCGCCTACGAGTTGCATCCCGAGGACGACGACTTCGGCCAGGCCGGGACCCTGGTGCGTGATGTGCTCGACGACGCCGCTCGGGACCGGCTGGTGGACAACATCGTCGCCCACGTGCGGGCGGGAGTCGTCGAACCCGTGCTCTCCCGTGTCAAGGAGTACTGGCGTCTCGTCGACCCCGGTCTGGGGGCGCGCATCGCCAAGGAGCTCGAAAGCTGACAGCGGCGCTCCGACGGTTCCCCGGTTCACGGCGGTGTGGCCCTGACCGCTCCGGCTTTGGGCCGGGGGCCTCGGTGCTCGGTGTAATCGTCTGGTGACGGGCCCTCGTGATGTGAGCCTGAGCACTTGGGCGAGGCGGCGACCCGGTGCTTGGTGTCCGGTGAGGCGATGGGTCGTAGCCTGTGCTCGGGTTCGCTAGTCGCGATCGGAGCACCGCTATGAAGGGCCGGACCATCAATTTCTTCATCGAACCAGAGGCGCTCCCCGAAGTTCTGCGCACGATCGACGAAGACGTGCTGCCGCGCTATCGGGAGTTCCCCCATTTCGTCGGCGTGGTCGTCCTGCAGTCAACGCGCGGATCGCGCATCGAGGTGGCTGGAATCTCGTTGTGGGACGGCGAGCTCGAGGACTCCGAGGAGATCGCCGCGGAGCTCCGCCGCGAAGTGCACCGCGTGGCAGGGACAGGCGCCGCCCGCACGGAATACGAGGTCATCCGGTTGGAGCTGCGCGACGGTCCCCGGGACTTCCCGAGCTGAGCGTCACCGACGCCGTCAGGACGACGAGCTCGTACCCGCCGCCCTGGGCGGCCTGGGGGATGGTTGGAGAAACGACCTGGTGCGACGGCGCAGTCAGTTTGCCGGTGTCGCCGTCGTCGAGGAAACCGAGGCACTCGCCGACGACGATTTTCCCCGCCGACGCCACCGTCTCGGTGAGGCCGACCTCGTTCGGCTCACGAAGGTGTCGTCGAGCTCGGCGCCGAGATCTGGCGCTTGGACCGGGGTGGTCGCGTCGGCGCCGGGAACTTCAGGCGCTTGATCGATAACGACACCCGGAGCCGGTGGCGGAGCCCAGTAGGCGGTCCCGAGGGGCGGCGGCATCATCGGCTCGACAGGCTCGGCCGACTCGACCGGTTCCTGCATTACTGACTCGCCTGACTCGACCGGTTCCAGCATGGCTGCCTCGACCGGCTCGGCTGATTCGACCGGTTCCAGCATGGCTGCCTCGACCGGCTCGGCTGACTCGACCGGTTCCAGCATGATCGGCTCGACTGCCTCGACTGCCTCGACTGGCTCGACTGGCTCGACTGACTCGACCGGTTCCAGCATGGCTGCCTCGCCCGGCTCGGCTGACTCGACCGGTTCCAGCATGATCGGCTCGGCTGACTCGACTGCCTCGACCGGCTCGGCTGACTCGACCGGTTCCAGCATGATCGGCTCGGCTGCCTCGACTGGCTCGACTGACTCGACCGGTTCCAGCACTACCGGCTCGGCTGCTTCGACCGGCTCCACCGGTTCCAGCACTACCGGCTCGGCTGCTTCGACCGGCTCCACCGGTTCCAGCACTACCGGCTCGGCTAGTCGCGGGCTTCGCAGACTCGCCGGCCAGGTCGAAAGCGGCGGGAGAGGATCGAATTCTTCGACCGATCCGTCACGAATCAGCTTGGTGGGCCGACCGTCGACGAAATAGCGAACCTCGTGCGCGTCGAACGGGTCGGATGCCCAGCCCTCGTAGGTAGCTTCCATCACAGGTCTCCGTCCGAGCGGTCGAGAATTGTCGATCGGTTCATTGTCGATCGGCCCCTGCTCCGAAGGCCTTTAGCCCCGGCGGGTCCTCCACCATCGATTCCTCGGCTCCTGGCCGTGAGCGCGTTCCGAGATTCGTGCCTTCCGACCAGCCATTACGACCAAGCTGGCCTCTTGGGAGAGCTCTTCGTGGACGCCAGCGGCCGCCTGGGAGTATGGATTCACAGGAGGCACACAGGAGATACACAGGGGCCACGCAAGAGGGCCGTCCATCCTCAACACAGGAGGGACATCAACCAATGGACACGAAGCGGAACCGAGTTCTCGTGGTCGACGACGAGCCTTCGATCGTCGATGCCGTCGCCACCTCGTTGCGCTACGAGGGATTCGAGGTCGAAGAGGCCATGACAGGGCGAGCCGCGCTCAGCGCCGCACAAGAACGACCCCCCGACCTGATCGTCCTCGACGTGATGCTGCCCGACCTCGACGGATTGGAAGTCACCCGGAGGTTGCGAACCGACGGCATCCGGGCGCCGGTGCTCTTCCTCACGGCTCGGGACTCGCTCGAGGACAAGATCGCAGGGTTGACCGTGGGCGGGGATGACTACGTCACGAAGCCTTTCGCCCTGGCCGAGATCATCGCCCGCGCTCGCGCACTTCTACGGCGGGCCGGAGTGGAATCGAACGACGAAGGCCTCTTGCAGTTCTCGGACCTCGAGATGGACGAGGGCGCGCACGAAGTACGGCGCGGCGGGGTTCTGATCCAGCTCACCGCGACAGAATTCAACCTCCTGCGCTTCTTCCTTCGCAATCCCCGGCAGGTGTTGTCCAAGGCCCAGATCCTCGACAATGTGTGGCACTACGACTTCGGCGGTGAAGCCAATGTGGTGGAGACCTACGTTAGTTACCTGCGCAAGAAGCTAGAAAGACACGGACCGCCGCTCATTCACACGATCCGCCTCGTCGGCTACACCTTGCGCGAGTCGGAGGCTCCGTAGGTGTCGCTGCGGCTCCGGCTGCTCCTCGCTGTCGGCGCCGTGGCGCTGACGGCCCTGGCGATCGCGGATGTGGTCACCTACCAGGAATTGCGGTCGTTTCTCTACAGCCGCATCGATCAATCGCTCGAGCAGTCACACATCGCCCTCGAAGGCGCTCTCGGGAGCAGGCCGAGCCGCGGGCTCGGCGGCGGCTTCCCGGCGTTCGGCAACCCCTCGCCGAATGGAGCGGGTGGATTGCCGCCGGGCTCTCCACCGGTTGCGTCGACAACGACGACGACAGCGGGATCGGCGACCGAGTCGACGAAGTCGCAGCCACCCAGCTGCAACGGCTTTGTGGGCCTCAGCAATGACCTGTTGCACGAGCTGCAACCCGGCACCTTTGTCGAGGTCCGGAGCGCTTCCAATGCCATCCTGTGCCGCTCGACGCAGCCCGCGCAGTTGGGATCGACGGCACCAGCAGCGAATCCCACGCTCCCAGCACGCATCACGGGGTTCGAAACCGACGTCGCTGACTTTCAGGAGCCGACGACCTATTTCACCAGTGACGACGACCAGTACCGGCTGCGTGCGTCGATCCTGAGTGGTGGCCCCTATTCGGGCGGAGAGCTCGTGATCGGTCTCCCCCTCGGGTCCACGGTCTCGACGCTGGACCGCCTGGTCGGCGTCGAGCTCGCGGTCACCGGCGCCGCCCTCGTGGCGGCCCTGCTTATGGGGTGGTGGCTCGTGCGTGTCAGCTTCCGCCCTCTGCAGGCCGTGGAGAGCACGGCCGAGGCCATCGCCCGCGGCGAGCTCGCCGAGCGGGTCCCGGGCGAGGAGGCCCGCACGGAGGTGGGACGTCTGGCCCGAGCGCTCAATGTGATGCTCGGCCGCATCGAAAGGGCGTTCGCCCAGCGGGATGCCACCGAGCAGGAGTTGCGGGCATCGGAGGGTCGGATGCGACAGTTCGTCGCCGATGCGTCGCACGAGCTGCGCACCCCCCTTACCGCTGTCTCCGCCTATGCCGAGCTGTTCGAGCAGGGAGCGGCGACGCGCGCCGATGACCTTCAGCGCGTGATGCACGGCATCCGCAACGAAACGGCGCGCATGGGGAGCCTCGTCGAGGATCTCCTCCTGCTGGCCAGGTTGGACGAGGGTCGACCCCTCGAGCGAGAGGAGGTCGAGCTCCTGGGCGTGGCGGCGGAAGCCGTGCAGACGGCCTCGACCGTGGGCCCGCAGTGGCCGGTTCGCCTCGTCGCCCGACAGCCGGTGGAGATCATCGGGGACCGAATGCGGATTCGCCAGGTGCTCGACAACCTGCTCGCCAACGTCCGCACCCACTGTCCCGAAGGGACGACCAGCATCGTCACCGTCGATCAGGAGGGCCGTGACGCGGTGATCCGGGTCGAAGACGATGGTCCGGGCCTGAGCCCCGAGGACCTCGCGCTGGTCTTCGAACGCTTTTTCCGCGCCGACGCGTCGCGCTCGCGCCGCTTCGGGGGTTCGGGCTTGGGCCTCTCCATCGTGGCATCGATCACGAAGGCCCACGGGGGCACTGTCACCGCCGCACGCGGGACCAAGGGCGGAACAGTGTTCACTGTGCGCCTGCCCCTCACAGGAGCTCCTCGATCCGAGGACCCACAGTCCGAGACTCCCGCCGGTGACGCCACCGATCGAACATTCACAGCTGACTCTTAGCCGACTGTGCGAGGGATGCGAGGTTGGCATGGTGACATGCCTGTCGTGACAGCCTCCCCCGGAATTGAGCGGCCCCAGGGCCGTCGGAGCGGACCTCAGAACCAGCCCGGCAGGCTCGAGGTGGATCGGCGCGACCTCGCCAACACCAGGGTTCGCCGCACGTCGAGAGCCGTTGCGATCCTCGCCACGGGTGCGGCCGCCGTGCTGGGTCTCATCGTCTCCAAGGAGATCCCGGGCACCACCGCCACCGCCTCCGCCGCCACCGCCGTGAGCTCGACGACGTCGGAAACAGCTGGGACGGGCTCGTCGAGTACCTCACAGGAAAGTGCCGCCACCGGCTCGGGCGACTCCTCCGGCAATTCCACGTCGGCAAGCGCCACGACCCCCACGACGGCAGCGACCACAACGACCACGGCCCCGAGCTCGACGAAGAAGTCGGCCACCGTCGTCTCCGGTGGGACCGGGAGCTGAGATGCGATCCCTTGACCCCGACGTCGAGGACGGTGCTCACGCCCAACTCTTCGAGCCACCCGCGATGCGCACGATGCGCGCCATCGGCACCACGGCGCTCGTGGCCGTCACCGATCCGACGACCGTCGAGACCGCGGCGCGGATCCTACGCGACGAGCTCGTCGCCATCGACGAGGCTTGCAGCCGCTTCCGGTCGGACTCGGAGCTTTCGGCCCTGCACCGTGCGAACGGTGCCCGCGTCAAGGTGAGCGTTCTGCTCTTCCGCGCCATCACCGTGGCTTGCGACGTCGCGCGGCGCACCGACGGAGCGGTTGACCCCACCGTTGGGGTCGCGATCGAGGCGCTGGGCTACGACCACGACTACGACGAGCTCGGGGCACGGGGCGCCGAGCGGGGAGATGCACCACGACCCGCCCCGGGTTGGTGGCGGATCGAGCTCGACGAGCGCGACCGGACGGTGCAGGTGCCCGCCGGCACCCATCTCGACCTCGGCTCGTCGGCCAAGGCCCTCGTCGCCGACCGTGCGGCAAGGCGAATCGCCCATGGTATGCGCACGGGGGTCCTCGTGAGCATCGGTGGTGACGTGGCCACCGCCGGGACTGCGCCACGAGGCGGTTGGGCCGTCGGGATCGCCACGGACTCCTCGACTCCGGTGGAAGCCGTCGACCAGGTGGTGTCGATCGACACCGGCGCGATCGCCTCGTCGAGCACATCGGTACGCACGTGGCAACGAGGCGGGAGACGGCTGCACCACATCGTCGACCCCGCCACAGGAGATTGTGTCGCGCCGTACTGGCGTCTCGTGTCGGCCTCCGGCGACAGCTGCGTCGACGCCAACGCGGCGAGCACCGCAGCGCTGGTCTGGGGTCCACACGCCGTGGCGAGACTCGTCGCGCTCGGACAGCCCACCCGTCTCGTGCGCCACGATGGACAGGTCATCGCGCTCAACGGATGGCCGGCCGACACCCTGCGCGGACCGGTCACGGGCCAGGTCACCAGGTCGGCATCATGAGCTCCCCCGTTCTCTGGTACGCGACCCGGGCGACCGGACTGATGGCGTTGATCCTCCTCACCGCCACGACGCTGCTCGGAGTCCTCACGGCCAACCGGGCAGCGACGGTGCGCTGGCCGGCATTCTCGCTCCAGGACCTGCACCGCCGACTCTCGGTCATCGCCATGGGATTCCTGGTGTGCCACATCCTCACGAGCGTCCTCGACACCTACGTGCATATCGGGTGGGCCGCGATCGTGGTGCCCTTCGCCTCGTCGTACAAGCGGCTCTGGGTGGGACTGGGCTCCATAGGCATCGACCTGCTGCTCGCCGTGGCCGTTACCAGTCACCTCCGCCACAAGATCCGCGCCGGGACGTGGAGGGCGGTGCACTGGCTCGCCTACCTCAGCTGGCCGGTGGCACTCTTCCATGCCTTCGGGATGGGGACCGACATGCGCCAGGGCTGGGTGATCGCCCTTACCGTCGCCTGCATCGCTGTTGTCGTCGTGGCCGCAATCTGGCGGGCCTCGTTGGCAGCCCGACGCAAGAACGCCGCGCTGGCCTTCGTCCCGGTCCATCACCGTCCCCCCGGCGTCCCCGTCAAGCACCTCTCTGCCTGACCCCGAGGAACGACGTGATGCCAACCACCACCGCCACCACGGCGACCGACGCGCCAGGCTCTGGCGCCGCCGAGCGTGCCACGCTGCTCGGCGCCTGGCGAGCGCGTCGCAACCCTGATCTTCCCTCCCACCTCGCCCACCACGGGGCGCCGCCTCTGCCCCGACCCGGAGACACCTCGTGGCCCGAGCGATTCGCGGCGACGATCGAGGCATCCGGGCTCACCGGACGCGGCGGGGCATCGTTCCCGTCCTCGGTCAAGCTCAGGCTCGTCGGATCGGCGAGACGGAACCGGACTCTTGTCGTCAACGCCATGGAGAGTGAGCCGGCCAGCGCCAAGGACAAGGTTCTCCTGTCGTGCGTACCCCATCTCGTGCTCGACGGCGCGGAGCTGGCTGCATGCGCCCTTGGTGCAGCCAGGATCGTGGTCTGTGTCGCGGACGACCAGAGCGAAACGTTCGACCGCGTCGTGCGCGCCGTCGCCGAACGGTCAGGAACGGCGTTGGCTCCCGTGCCGATCGAGGTGCAGCGTCCCCCGGGCCGGTATGTCGCCGGCGAGGAGTCGGCGCTGGTGTCCTGGTTGAACGGTGGTCCGGGCGCACCCGGCTGGCGGCCCGACAAGAGCCAGCCCCTTACCATCGCACGCAGCGCCGCCCTCGTGCACAACGCCGAGACGCTGGCGCACATGGCACTCGTGGCCCGGTACGGCCCGACGTCGTTCCGTGAAGCGGGCGCGGTCGATGCACCGGGAACGGCGCTCGTGACGGTGTCGGGCGGGGTCGAGCATCCCGGCGTGTACGAAGTCGCCATGGGGACCGCCCTCGGAGCGATCATCGAGCGAACGCGCCCCAACGACGAAGTCGTCGCCGTGTTGACCGGCGGCTTCGGCGGCAGCTGGGTCTCTGGCGCGGCGCTGGACACCCCGTATGCACCTCGCCCTCTTGCCGCCGCGGGCGGCGTCGTTGGGCCCGGGGTGCTCGTGGTCCTCACCCGGCGCTCCTGCGCCGTCGCCGAGACGGCTCGCCTGGCCCGCTACATGGCGGGCGAGAGTGCCGGGCAGTGCGGGCCCTGCGTGTTCGGCCTCCCTGCCGTGGCCGACGACCTCGAGCGCCTGGCCCTCGGGTCGGCCGGGCCCGGTGCGCTGGAGCGCCTGGAGACGCGGGTCGCGGCGGTGGACGGCCGCGGGGCGTGTCGCCACCCCGACGGTGTGGCGCGCATGGTCCGCAGCGCGTTGTCGGTATTCTCGGTCGACGTCGCCGCGCACGCCGCAGGACGACCGTGTGCATTCGGGGACGAACCGTCGGTGTTTCCTCCGACTATGTGGGCGCGACGGGCCGGTTCATCATGAGATCGCTCATCAGGGTGAACCCGATCGCATGCGAGGCCTACGGCTACTGCGCCGAGCTCCTCCCCGAGCTCGTCACCCTCGACGAATGGGGTTACCCCGTCGTCGACGGGAGCCCCGTGCCCCCGCGTCTGCTCGAGCTCGCTCGTCGCGCCGCCAAGGAGTGTCCTCGACGTGCCTTTGTCCTCGAGCGGGCCGCCGACCGCTGATCCGCTACCGGGGTGGGATCGAGTACGTGACCTGCGCCTTGGCGACGAGATCCTCGTGCCCGTCGGAACGAAGCCCGACGTCGACCACACCGAGCTGCCGGCCCAGTTTCAGTAGGTGCCCATCGGCCACCACGTCGACGAGGGCGGGCTTGCGCAGGAAGTCGATGTGCAGGCTCGTCGTCACCGCCAGGAGGACCGGCCCGATCTGCGCCAGGATCGCCAGCCATGCCGCCGCGTCCGCCAGCGCCATGAGCGTCGGCCCCGCCACGGTGCCCCCGGGCCGACTGTGCTGTTCGGTGACCGGGAGTCGGATCCTGACACCCCAGTCGCCCGTCTCCTCCACCAGGTAGGGGGGAGGCGAATCGGGGAAGGTCCCATCGAGAAGGCTCTGGAGCTCGGTGACGCTCATGACAGGCACCTGCGCACAGTACCGGTGGACGCGGTGGCCACCAGAACCGCGATGATCGATCGCTGCCCGGTGCGTCCTCGACGACGGGAGAACCGCTCAGAAGCCCCGTGACGCCAGGCGGGACAGATTGCGGAAGTCGCTGTCGACGACGCGCTGGAGGTGCCCGCGCAGAAAACCAGTGCCGGGAAGGGGAACCGCCTCGAGGTGAAAGAAGCGGGTGCGCGCACCACCGTCGTGGGGTTCGGCCGCCATGAGCACAAGGTACAGGCGAGCCCGGGCCTGCATGAGACAGAAGCCGTCCTCGAGACGGACGTCGAAGGGGAAGGCGACGCCGTAGGTCGACGCCCTGATCCGGAGACGCTCAGCCCCGTCGGCAGGAGTCCGCTGCACGACGCGCACCTGGCGTACCTGGGTGTCGAAGCGCGGGATCGACGTTTCGAGGTCGCTGATCCAGGGCCAAGTCGCGTCGTAAGGAGTATCGAGAATCCCCTCGACCCACGCCGCGCTCGGGATCGACGCCCCCAATGCCCGGGCGCGCGCGATCGGGCCGAGCATCGCCACCGGCCACCGACCTCCCACGTCGCTCACGGTTCCCACCTCCGGGCAAATGCCGATCGGGCCCGGTGCAGGCGCGACTTCACGGTGCCTTCGGCCACACCCAGGAGTTGCGCGGCTTCGGCCTCGCTCATCCCGTCGACTTCGCGCAGCACGAGGATGGCGCGTTGCTCGGGAGCGAGGCTCGCCAGTGTGGACCTCACGTCGATGACGGTGGCCACGTCGATCGGAGCCACAGCCGTGCTCACGATCAGGGCGGGGTCGACAGGGTCCTCGCGCCCGCTTCGGGCGATGCGAATTGACTCTCGCACCGCGATGCGTCGCACCCAGCCGTGGAGTGCAGCGGGCTCGCGAAGCGTGCGGAGGTTGCGCAGCACCGAGATGAAGGTCTCCTGCATGGCGTCGTCTCCGCGGTCGAGGGCGATCGCCCCGCATACCCGGCCCACGTAGGGCATCAGCTCGCGCACGAGCGCGTCCATAGCCGCGGCATCACCTCGACGAGCTGCCCGGACGAGCTGCTCCACACCTACAAGAGGTGACCGGGAACCAGAAGGTTCCGTGGCGTCACGATCCGCCGTCGGTTCCGCCCTCGGGTGCGGCGGGCGCCGAGCCCCGAGCTGCTCGAAGCCGGCGGATCCCGTCGTTGATCGCCGTCGTGATCAACCGGTCGTTGTCCTTCGAGATGAACCGGTGGACCCGGCGCTCGAGCAGCACACGCATCACCGGGTTGAAGGCGTGGTACGACTCACTGAAATGGATCTTGGTGCGACCGTCTCCCAGGTCCTCGAGCCTGGTGCGTCCTTCGGCGATCGACCATAAGGGCTTGCCGACCGCGTCGTATTTCCACGACACGGGTGGCGTGACCTCGGTCAGCCACTCCCATGACTTCCCGACTCCCCCCGTCATCAGGTAGCGGGGCACCCGGAATGTGCAGTGTCGGACGAGGCCCTCGCCCACCGCGTCGCCGGGATGCAGGATCTCGATGGACACGCCTGACGCGGTGGGCCGGCGCGGGCCGCGGTACCAAAACAGCTCCCAGACCTCGGGCGGAGTCCCGTCCACGATCACGGCGTAGCGGTGCTGTTGCATTGGACGGTGCGCCCTCCCGGCGTGGTTCACACAAACGGGGCGACCGTAGCCCGGCACGGCGCGCCGGGGCACGGAGAGGGTTCTACGCCGATCTCACCACGGGGTGCCGAAGGTCTCGCGGTGGGCTTTCTCGGCGACCGGAATTCGGCGAGGTGGCGACAGCGGACGCGCCGGCCAGCCCAGAGGGATCACCGCCATGGGGAGCACCTCGGCGGGTAGTCCGACGATCGACGCCAGTTCTCCACCGAACACCAACGTCAGCGTGGTGAGAGAGGAGCCCAACCCGAGAGCCGTGGCGGCCAGGAGAAGGTTCTGTATGGCGGGGAACACCGACGCCTCGAGCACACGCCGGTCTCCGAGGCGCGTGTCGCCGCACACAACCACCAGGACGGGAGCCCCGGCGACGCCACCGCTTGCACCGGTCTCGACGTCGGCGAGAAGCGATGGGGACAAACGGCCCTCGGAGTGGGCCCGCCCTCCACCCTCCCAAGCCTGGCGCGTGAGTGCACCGATGGCCGCTCGCCGATCGGGGTCCCGCACCACGACGAAGACCCATGGTTGGCGGTTCTCTGCGCTGGGGGCGAACGTCGCCGCATCGAGCACCTTCTCCACCGTGTCGTCGTCGACGGGGTCCTCGCCGAACATCCGACACGCACGCTGGCGGTGCACAACCTCGAACACGTCTCCCACGGACCCCACGCTACGGCGAGACGCGGCCTACGGCGAGATGGTCGCCGCGGTCCCCATGATGATCCGGGGCTGCGCCGCGGGGCTCAACCATCGAAGGACCGCGAGCAACTCGGCCGTCGGGAGCGACACACACCCTACGGTTGCGGCCCCGTCGGAGACGTGGAGGAAGATGGCGCTCCCCGCACCGGGAACCGTGGGGCTCGTGTTGTAGGCGATCACGGCCCCGTAGTCGTAGGCAGGGGTCTGGTCCATGGCCTCGGGCGCGGCGCCCGCGTTCGACTCGGTGGTGTCCACCCACTGGTTGTAGAGCGGGCTCGACGGGTCGTCGTCCCAGACGATGTTGTGCCCCGTCACCGGCCGGAACGGGAACTGGACGCCTGGATCGCCCAGGACGCCGAAGAAGAAGTCGAACCCGAATGATCCCGTGGGGGTGCGCCCATCGCCCTCGTGCTTCTGGCCGGGGGGGGCGAAGCCGGCGTACCCGACATGGGCCTCCCACGGGCCGAACACCTGCTGCCAGCCGGATGCATCGTCTTGGTAGGCGGTGAGCGTGGCGGTCGTCTGCCCGTAGCCCGACGCGCTCACCGCGATCACCTGCGTTGCCGATCCCACTCCCACCAGGCGGGTGACGAGAAGCGGTGGCGCTGGGCCCCTCGGTGCAGGGTGGGGGGCAGTCGTGGCGGGCGCCGGCGTCGTGGTCTTGACGGGCGCCTGAGTCACCACGGTCGGGGCGACGGTGGTGGGAACCGTGGTCGCGACAGTGGTGGGAACCGTGGTGGGGGTCGTGCTGGTAGTGGACGGCGCCACACGGGCAGCGACGCGGTGTCGGACGCCGACCGGGCGAGCTCCCCCGCACGAGGTGAGGAGAAGGACGAGGGCGGTGACACCCGCCGTCACGGGAGCAACGCGCCCCCGACTATGGTGCGCGTTCGTGCCGCGCCCCGGGCGCCACCTCAACGTCCTCGTCGCCATCGGGCTCCTCTCGTTCGGCGTACTCGCCGCGTGCTCCAGTACAGCCCGGATCGCCACCCCTCGTGCCCACTCCCAGGTCACGGCGGTACCAGGGTCGTCGACGACGACAGCGACCACGGTGACGCCGCCCACCATCCCTGGCACGGCACCGCCTGAGCCCACCACGACTGATACCCAGGCCGCCGTCGCGCCGGCAGATTCCCACGGATTTGTCGGCTCGGTGGCCGCTGTCGACGCGACCCAGGTCTCGGCCACGTGGAGACCGGGCTGCCCGGTAGGCCCGACCCAGCTCCGCCTGCTCACCATGAACTACTGGGGCTTCGACGGCCAGCCGCACATCGGCACCATGGTCGTGAACAGCGCGGTGACCTCTGCCGTGCTGAAGGTGTTCGGCGAGCTCTTCGCCGAACACTTCCCGATCCACCAGATGCAGCCCGAAGACGTCTTCGGAGGACAGGACCCCGTTTCCATGGCGAACGACAACACGTCGGGATTCAACTGCCGGTACGCGGTGGCGCCCGGGCCACCCTCGTGGTCGGTGCACGCCTACGGCGAGGCGATCGATGTGAACCCCGTCGAGAACCCCTACCTCGAGGGAGGCCAGGTCCAGCCCCCGGCCGGGGCACCGTACCTGGACCGCGCACAGGTGCGTCCCGGGATGGCGGTCCCCGGCGGTCAGCTGGTGGAGGCCTTCGCGTCGGTCGGGTGGTTGTGGGGAGGGCGTTGGACATCGAGCCCCGACTACCAGCACTTCTCGACCACCGGTGGCTGAAATTTCAAAGTCAAAGATGCCGGGCCACGCGCGCCACCACCCAGATTGCGAGCACGACGACCGGCACGGCGGAAAGGATCCAGGCCCTGACCCGACTCCGGGACCGCGCTCGCCGGGTGGGGTCGGAGATACCCCGGGCGAACTGGCTCAGCCCGACGACACGCGGAGCGGTGAGCCGCGTGTGCTCGAGACGTCTGCCGCGCGCTCCACGGATGGGATCGAGCCGTCGACGCGCCGCTCGCAGCTCTCGTGCCTTGGTGCGCTTCGCCCGGTCGCTGCCCACGAGACCAGCTTGACACGGGCATCACGCCCGAGAACTCGAGGGGTCCCCTATCGCAAGGTAGCGTCTGCCGCCTCCCCCTCCGAGAGCCGCAATCGACCATGACAGACCTGTTCTCCATCGCCGGCAAGACCGCCCTCGTGACCGGGGGATCGCGCGGCATCGGGAAGATGATCGTCACGGGGTACGTCCAAGCCGGGGCCAAGGTGTACGTGTCGTCGCGCAAGGCAGAGGCGTGTGACGAGCTCGCCGCGGAGCTGTCGGAGGTCGGGGAGTGCATTGCGCTGCCCGCCGACCTCTCCACCGAGCCTGGGTGCCGGGCGCTGGCCGGCGCGCTGGCCGAGCGCGAGCCGAAGTTGCACATTCTCGTCAACAACGCCGGGAACACCTGGGGCGCACCGTTCGAGAAGTTCGACGATGCCGCCTGGGACCGGGTGCTGTCGCTGAACGTGAAGGGTGTCTTCCACACCACCAAATTCCTGACACCGTTGTTGCGTCTCGCATCGGGCCCCGATGATCCGGCACGCGTGATCAACATCGGGTCGATCGACGGGATTCTCGTCTCGGTGCTCGAGACCTACTCGTACTCGGCGTCGAAGGCCGCCGTGCACCACCTGACCCACGTCCTCGCCAAGCGCCTGGCGCCGTCGATCACCGTCAACGCCATCGCACCAGGGCCCTTCGAGTCCAAGATGATGGCGGCGACCCTCGAGGCCTTCGGAGAGCAGATCGCGGCCAACGCGCCGCTCAAGCGCATCGGTCGGCCCGACGACATGGCCGGTGCGGCCATCTTCCTGGCGTCGCGGGCCGGGGCGTACCTGACGGGTGCGGTCATCCCCGTCGACGGCGGCATGTCCACCGTCGGGAAATAGAAGGTGGTCTGTCCCCGCCCGCTTCGCTCCGAGCGATCCGAGGCAATCCGAGGAAAGGAAGCCCGATGCGCCTGAGCACGATGCTCGACTACTCGCGAGGCGTCAAACAGTCCGCCGACCACGTCGCGGATCTCGAGCGCGCCGGGCTCGACATCGTGTGGGTGGCCGAGGCCTACGGCCTCGACGGTCCCAGCCAGATGGGGTACATCGCCGCCAAGACCGTCCGGATCGAGATCGGGTCGGCCATCTTGCCCATCTACTCTCGAACCCCGACCCTCCTGGCCCAGACCGCGGCCGGGATCGACGCGTTGAGCGACGGCCGCTTCATCCTCGGTCTCGGCGCTTCGGGTCCCCAGGTCATCGAAGGTTGGCATGGCGTGCCCTACACACAGCCCCTGGAGCGCACCCGCGAGATCATCGACATCTGCCGCAAGGTGTGGCGTCGGGAGGTTCTGACCAATGAAGGCCTCTATCCCATTCCCCTGCCCCCTGGACTCGGGACGGGACTGGGCAAGCCGTTGAAGCTCATCAACCACCCTGTTCGCCCGGAGATCCCCATCTGGGTGGCCTCGATGGGGCCGAAGAACGTCGAGATGACGGCCGAGCTGGCCGACGGATGGTTCCCCTTCCTGTTCATCCCCGAGAGGGCCAACGAAGTGTGGGGAGACGCCCTGGCCGCTGGAGCGGCCAAGCGGTCCGCGGGCTTGGGCCCGCTCGAGATCGCCGCTGGCGGACTGGTTGCGATCGGCGAAGGGCTCGCACACCTGCGCGAGTTCGCCCGGCCCATGACCGCCCTATACGTCGGGGGTATGGGTGCCAAGGGGCGCAATTTCTACAACGCCCTCACGCGTCGCTACGGCTTCGAGGCCGAGGCGACGTTGATCCAGGACCTGTACCTGAGTGGGAAGAAGGAGGAGGCGGCCGCCGCCGTGCCGGCCGGGCTCCTCGAGCTGACGTCGCTCGTGGGCCCTGCAGGGTACGTGAAGGAGCGGATCGCCGCGTACCGTCAGGCGGGGGTGAGTGTGCTGAACGTCACGCCCATCGGGCCCGACCCGCTCTCCACCGTGGAGCAGCTCAAGGAATGGTGTCAATGACGAACCGTCGCATCGTCCTCGTGAAACGGCCGTCGGGCATGGTGGACAGCACCACCACGAAGCTCGAGGAAGGCCCCGTGCCCGAGGCCGGGCCCGGACAGGCGCTGATCGGCGTCCGTTACCTGTCGATGGACCCCACCATTCGCACATGGATGGACGACGCGCCCGGCTACCTCCCCCCCATCGGGCTGGGCGAGACCGTCCGCGGGGCAGGTGTTGGAGAAGTCCTCGAGTCCAAATGCGATCGGTATTCGGTCGGAGATCTCGTGATCGGGCTGACGGGATGGCAGGACTACTTCATCGCCGACGAGGCGGGCGCCTCGATGCAGGTGATACCGGCTGGGATCGACCCACCGATGGTGCTCAGCGTTCTCGGGGTCACGGGTATGACCGCGTATTTCGGCATGATCGACGTGGGCCGGGTCACCGAGGGTGACACGGTGGTCGTGTCGGGCGCGGCCGGGGCGACGGGGTCCGTCGCCGGTCAGGTCGCTCGCATCAAAGGAGCCACGAAGGTCGTCGGAATCGCCGGCACGCCCGAGAAATGCGCGTGGATCGTCGACGAGCTCGGGTTCGATACGGCGATCAACTACAAGACCGGCGATGTCGCCGCGTCGCTGCGCGCGTCGTGTCCCGAAGGGATCGACCTCTACTACGACAACGTCGGTGGCGAGATCCTCGACATCTGTCTCGCTCAGCTGGCCATGCGGGGCCGGATCGTCCTATGCGGCGCAATCTCGGTGTACAACGAGAAGAGCAGGCCGCCAGGGCCGCGCAACATCTTCAACCTCATTGTCAAGCGAGGTCGGATGGAGGGCTTCCTCGTGCTCGACTACCTCGACCGGTTCCTCGAGGCGCAGATCGACATGGTGGGGTGGCTGGCCGAAGGCAAGGTGAAGCACGCTGAACACCTCGTCGACGGCCTCGAGCACGCCCCCGACGCCCTCAACCTCCTGTTCACGGGGGGTAACACCGGCAAGGTGATCGTCACCCTGTAAACGCTCAGCTGTAATCGCCCTAGCAAATACGCCGGGCTTATAGGGGTGATTTGCACATCGGGGGCAGGAGCACGTGTGAGCGTTGCGTGCAGAAAGCGGCCATGATTGGTCGGTGTCAGAGAGGACGAGTGTGGGCGCCATCACCACGATCTACTGTCCACAAGTTCTGCCCGAGCTATGGCGGCAAGGGCTTCCCGGAGAGCCGCCTGAGCTGGCCAAACAGTGGCACCGGCAGTACCCCGAACTCTTTGATGACGATGACCTTGTCCACGTCCAGAATCAGGCGCGTCGCGGATACCACTTCTACGAGTGGTACGCCGCGATCCACTTGTTCCAACGCGACGGCTCGCGTTCACTGGTCGAGAAGTACGACACCTACGAGAACCACCAATTGAACCAGCGTCGTCAGAAGCACCGTCGCAAAGTCGCGGAATACGAGCGGGTCGTGCCTGAGAGCCAGAGGGAGATACTGCACGCAATTTGCTCAGAGTTCAGAGTGCAGCTTCCGGATCTATTGGTATTGCCCGTCGACGGAATATCGTTCGCTTTCGCGGAAGTAAAGGGTGCCACGGACGGCACGGTGAACCGAGAGGATCAGCGAGGGATGCGTGACGCCATTTGGGAGAGATTGAGAGTGCACGTGGAGATCATCGCGGTCCGCCTGCTGCCGTAGCGGTGCGAGTACAACGGCCGTGCCTTGGCGGGACTCCGACTGCATCCGTGGTGGCCTCATTTCCAAGTCCCGTGGGTTCCTGCCCCAGACGGGACCACCCCTGATTACCGGGCGGCCGCCCCTGGAGGGAAAAAGTGTGTTTAACGACACTTCGCCCTCCCGAAAGCGACGGGCTTATAGGGGTGATTGCTCGGTCCGCACCGATCCATGAAGTGTCCGGTATCCCCGAGTATCAGCCCCAGTACCGCCGTCGTCGGTCCGCCGCAGACCCCGGTCGATACTGGCACAACCGGATGGGTGAAGCGAACAGATTCTCGTATTTCAAAGGAGCAGAATGGGGGCGTGAGTGCCCCTCTGCGCTGGGCTGTGTTGATGGTGCTCGGTGGGTTATTGGCTGCCTGCGGCGTGTCGCCAGCCGCCGTGTCAGGGGTGCTGACCGGCGTTGCCACACCCTGCGCCGGTGCGGTGACGCACTATCAGTACGCCGAAGTCCCCATACGGGTGACGATCACGAAGGGTTCGCAGACCGTCACGAGCCAGACGGTCCGTGGCACTCACACTTACCGGTTTGTATTGCCCCAGGGGGTGTACTTCGTTTCCTCAGACCAAGCTGGGGTCGCCCTCGGCGTTCCTGTGCGCGCAGGTGAGACAGTTCACTTCAACCTTTTGGCACACTGCAAGTAGGAGTAGGTCCAACACCGATCGCATCCCTACCGGGTCCAGTGACACCCAACCCGGGGGCCAGCACGATCCATGACGTGTCCGGTATCTCCAAGTACCGTGCGCCTTACCGCCGTTCAGGATCCGACTCCAACCTCGGTCGGGCGCGGCACTTATGTGTCGAGAAACTCGCGCACCGCGCGCTTCGTACGGAGCACGTACAACGCGACATGCTTTCCGTGCTGCGACAGGATCCCCAGCTCTCTTTCGCGCTCAGAGCGCCGGACTCGCCAGATGCGCCAAACCAGGTACCATTCATCGCGCAAACGCCGCCAACGTGACTCATTACATCCCTTCGGTAGCACGAAGCCAACCGGGCGCGTGCGAATCCCGCGCACGAGCGCGCGCCATGCGCAGATCCACCACGGTGTGTCGAGGAACACGACCGTGTCTGCTCGCTCCAGCCGAAGATCGAGCGTGGCGTGGTAGTTGCCGTCGACGATCCAGTCATCGCTGGCGAGCAGTCCCCACTGCTGCTCGCGCCACTCGTCCTCGGTCGGCTCTGCCCAACCTGGCTTCCAGAAGTGGACGTCGAGAACAATAACGGCGAGGCCGGTTTTCGCCGAGAGCGCTCGCGAGAACGTGCTCTTGCCCGCCCCGGCCATGCCGGTAACCACGACGCGGCGACCGACGGAGATCGCTCGTGGGATCTCGCTCATTCAGACCGAGGGTCTATGAAGCCGCTATCCGACACCAGTTCATATTGCCGGGTGAAGGACGACAGAAGCGAGAGGCTTAGGGCGGACCTTGGAGGATCGGTATCACCCGCTACCGGGCGGCCGCCCTGGAAGGAAAAAATGTGTTTAACAACACTTTGCCCTCCCGAATACGCCCGGCTTATAGGGGTAAATTGCTCGCTTCACACCGATCATGACGTGTCCGGTATCCCTGATTACCGTGCGGCTTCGACCCCTCGACCTACGGCCTAACCCGCGACCGGCTGCGGAAGAACTCGGGGCGGCGGAAGCGCCCATAACTGCTTGAGATCAAAAAGCAAGCGATGGCGACCACGACCGCAGCGACAAGCATCGCCCTTCGTCGAGCGCATCCCAATGAGACGAGCACTCTGAGGGATCGCCAGCTTGAGTCATCGAAGTTCGCGGAAGCCGAACATACGTTCGTCGGGGTCGGAAAGCAAGTGGCAACCCAGACGGACGCTGGGCATTCGGTTCGAGGATGGTTCGGCCACATCAAACGGCGATCTGACCTACGCTGCCGATTGAAGGGCAGGGTGATTCGCGATGCGAATTCCGCGTGCAGTTTTGGGGGCGTTTCTCGTTTGTTTCGCAGTGGGAGCCACTCAACTGATCGGCCTGGCTGGAGCTGGAGCCAGCAGAACGCCAAACTGTAGTGCGCCACCTCGCGCTCGGGTCAACCTGTCCGGCTGCAACCTTCCCGGTGACGTCCTCACAGCCATCAACCTGAAACACTCCAAGTTCATCCATACCAACTTAAGCGGTGCCTATCTCTTCAGTTCTGAAGTGAACGGCTCGAACTTCAGCGGCGCCAACCTCTCCAACGCTTGCTTATCGGGATGGTGCGGGCCGGACGGTACCGGAGGAGAAGGCGCCATCATGTCGCGCGACAACCTTGTCGGCGCCGACCTGTACAACGCCCAGGGCGGTTTCCTTGCCTATTCTGAAGCAGGAACGGTTCTACCCGGGGTAGACTTCGCGCACGCCAATCTCACCTCCGCGAACCTCACCGACACCGACCTGATTGACGCCGACTTGGCCGGTGCGACGCTCAAAAACGCCAATCTCACCGGGGCCACCCTGACCGGCACGTCGTTCAAAAGTTACCTCGGCCCCACCGTTGTCGTGCCCGGTGCGAATCTGACAGGTGCGAGATGGAACAACACAACTTGCCCGGACGGCACCAACAGCAACAGCGATGGGCACACCTGCGCTAATAACCTTTGATCATTCACGAGAGCGGCGTTGGCTAGCCAGGCAGAGTGGGTGCCGTTGCGCGGAAGCAGCGAAACCCTAAGCGGGATCTAGACGAGCCTCTGTCACTGTACCCGCTCGACCCCGCGCAAGTGTTGCGGCACATCGTCTAGGAGCCGGACAAAGCCACGTCCGACAGGGCGAAGTCGTCAACACGAAGACATTTCCGACAATTGCCCACTACGGCCAGGTCCCAAGCAGCCTGGCGTGCCCGGGAACACCCGCTACCGGGCGGGCCGCCCCTGGAAGGAAGAAAGTGTGTTTAATGACACTTCGCCCAGCGAATGCGCAGGGCTTATAGGGGTGGATTGATCGGTCCACACCGATCCATGACGTGTCCGGTATCCCCGACTACCGGGCGCCTGCCGCCCTCGCCGATGATCTCAGACGTCGGTCGGGACCGGCAGTTTGCGCGTGCCCCGTTCACAACATCCGGTTGGAGGTACCGGGTCGTGCTTGCGGTCGCGAGCGTCCCCGACCGGCACTTCGGGGATTGTGGTCTGCTCATGCGAGCCCGATTGTGGCTACCGTGGCGGGTACCACCCATAGCCGCTAGGAGGCGATCAGGCGTGGTGCCGATGTCCCAGGATGAGAGCAGATCTCTACCAAGGGTGGTCGACCGGTCGACGTTCCATGAGCAAGCTACCGCCGGAACAGCGAGGCGGTCATCTTCGGATGGGTGCCCCCGACCACCGGAACTGGGGCCACAATTAGCGCGGGGACTTGTGCTGCCAGATAGGTTCTACTCCCAGAGAGTTGCCAGCCAAAAGACGCGGCATTCGCTGCATTCACGAGGTGCCGAAAAGACATGCCAGAGTTCCCTGCGATTACTCACGTGGCGCTAACGGTTTCGAGCCTCGAACGGAGTGTGCCTTGGTACAAGGCTCTGTTCGGCTCGGACCCGATCCTTGACGAGGACACAGGTCCTTTCAAGCGTGTCGCTTGGCTTACGGGCGACACAATCGTCGGCCTAACTCAGTTCCCTGATTTGAACAGCACTCAGCCGTTCAACGAGCGCCGGCCGGGTCTCGATCATCTGGCTTTCGGCTGTGCCAACCGCGATGAGTTAAGAGCGTGGGAAATCCGCCTGAACGAG
>Ga0182024_10006049_pt1 | contig 26757 bp, 29 predicted proteins | sample P32metaG_FD_120480 | JGI IMG/M metagenome (GOLD analysis project Ga0182024, IMG submission 120480) | Permafrost microbial communities from Stordalen Mire, Sweden - P3-2 metaG (Illumina Assembly) | ecosystem: Environmental > Terrestrial > Soil > Wetlands > Permafrost | place: Sweden: Stordalen... | reverse complement strand
TGAATCAGCACCGGCACCATGCCGGACAAATCCAAGGATAAGGCCAGCAAGCCCAAATCAGCGATAGCGAAGACCCGCAAGCTGAAGGGAAGACGGGACAAAGATTCCTGATCTGATTGGGAATTTTCGATTGGGCGTACGGAACCGTTCGTTCACCTCAAATGTTTTGCCTCCCATAGAAGTGCTGGGGCCAGGGGGTGAATTGAGTACCGGGGGCTTAACCGTGGGCCTGTCGATCGACTCGTTGCCTCCAGAAGAGCGCTCCCGGCGCTACCGCGAGTTGGCTGACGCTGCCTTTTACAAGGCAACGCAGACCAAAGACCCAAAACTGCACTCCCAATACCTAGGCCTTGCGATGGGGTGGCACGCCATGGCGCTGGAGCTGGAAGCTCATCTCAGGCACCTGACCCAACTTGAAGCCAGTCAGGCCAGACTTCGCAAGATCGGCAAGGAAGTCAAACCGCATCAATAGGTTGTGCCCGGTTTGCCAAGTGCATAGTTCCCTGAACCAAGGGGACTGTGCATCTGGCAAACCAAGCCTAGGGCTGGGGTGGCAATTTTATTGCCTGACCCGGTAGTATGCGGGATGAAAAATCCCAAGAATCGCCTCAGCCCAGAGGCCACCTATGATCAGCGCACCGCGCTGGTGAGGGAAATGCTGGTCAAGGAAAGCAACGCCCAGGACGCCAAAACCATCCGCCTGCGGGCGCTGCGGATGGCCAAAGAGGCGGAAGACATGGCCAAAGAGCCGGAAAAAAAGCCGGCCAAAAAACCGGCGCCCAAGACCAAGACCAAGGCCAAGGCCAAGGCCAAGGCCAAGGTCCGCTAGTCCGGCTGAATTTCGTCACAGACATTGCAGACGATCACCGGATCGCCGGAAGGCGTTCGTCCCGTCTCCCGGTGGAATTCGCCATCCACAGAGATCAGGCGGCGTTCTGACCCGCGATCCCTGTCGTGGTCTGCCGATTCTTCCCAGACCACAGCTCCGGAAGCGTCACAGTTGGGGCAGGTGATGGTGACCGTGAATCGTTGCCGTTCGTCAGCCATCCGTCACCCTAGGCTGCTTACTGCGGTCGGCCTATCAAAATCCCGGCCTGGCTACATTTATCCTTTAGAATCAATATTTTATTCCATACCCGCCCGCGGCAAAATTCCCGGAATCGGGGACCGCGCAGGCGGCACATACCGGTCATGCCCGCTTTGGGCGGGGTTGTACGACTGCCATGGAAAGCAGATAAACAGCGCCTTCCAGTCCAGATTGTATTTTTATTTCAACCAGCAAAGGGCGTTAGGCGAGAGCCGGACTGCCCACCTAAAATGAGGAGTCGTCCTGTGTTTCCGGCTTTGCTTCCCACCTATAACCGGACGGATATCGCCTTCGTCCGTGGCGAGGGCTCCTACCTCTTCGCCGAGGATGGCAAGCGATACCTGGACTTCGGGGCGGGCATTGCCGTCAACGCCTTCGGCCACGCCAACCCGCGGCTGCTGAAGGCCCTGACCGAGCAGGCCGGCAAGCTCTGGCATACCTCCAACCTCTACCGGGTGCCCGGACAGGAGAGCCTGTCCAAAAAGCTAGTGGGTGCGACCTTTGCGGATACCTGCTTCTTCACCAACTCCGGCACCGAGGCGATCGAGCTCGCGATCAAGATGGCGCGGCGCTATCACTTTGCCTGCGGCCATCCCGAACGCTTCCACATCATCACCTTCGTGGGCGCCTTCCACGGCCGCACCTATGCCGCCATCAATGCCGGCGGCAATGAGAAGTATCTGGAAGGTTTCGGGCCGCGCATGCCGGGCTTCGTCCAGCTTGCCGCCGGCGACCTGGAAGCGGTGAAGAAGGTCATTGGGCCCGAGACCGCCGCCATCCTGATCGAGCCGATGCAGGGCGAAAGCGGCGTGCGCATGTTCGCAGCCGAATTCCTCAAAGGCCTGCGCAAGTTGTGCGACGAACACGGCCTGCTGCTGATCTTCGATGAGATTCAGACCGGGCTTGGCCGCACCGGCAAGTTTTTCGCCCATGACTGGTTTGGCGCAGCACCCGACATCATGACAGTGGCCAAGGCGCTGGGCGGCGGTTTTCCTGTCGGTGCGGTGTTGGCGACCGCCGAGGCCGCCAAAGGCATGACCGTGGGCACCCATGGCACCACCTATGGCGGCAATCCGCTGGCCATGGCGGTGGGCAATGAAGCCATCGACATGATCCTGGAGCCGGGCTTTCTGGATCACGTCAACAAGGTCGCCAACTATCTGCACCAGCAGCTGGGCGCGCTGATTGCGGCCCATCCGGACGTGTTCGAAAACGTGCGGGGGCAGGGGCTGATGGTCGGTCTGAAGATGAAGACCGATGCGGGCGCCTTCATCGCGCTGGCGCGCGCCAATGGCCTGATCGTGCTGCCGGCCGGCGACAATGTCGTGCGCATGCTGCCGCCGCTCACCCTTTCCGAAGCCGAAGCCCGCGAAGGCATCGAATTGCTAAACAAGACCGCCTCTGAGACCGAGGCGCAGAAAGCCGCCGCCCAATGAACGCGCCCCTGAAAGCCAAGCCAAAGCATTTCCTGGATCTGTCGGACCATGACAGCGCCACCCTCAAGGCCATTCTGGCCGATGCGAAGAAGCGCAAGCTTGGCCGCGGCGGCGTCTCCAAGGGCTTGCCCGATGCCGACCAGCCGCTGAACGGCAAGGTGCTGGCGATGATCTTCGACAAGCAATCCACCCGCACCCGCATCAGTTTCGACATGGCGGCCCGGCAGCTGGGCGGCGGCACCTTGATGCTGACCGGCAACGAGATGCAGCTGGCGCGCGAGGAAACCATCGCCGACACCGCGCGGGTGATTTCGCGCTATGTCGATGCGGTGATGATCCGGCTGCTCGATCATGAGATGGTCGAGGAGCTGGCCGCCAATGCCACCATTCCCGTGATCAACGGCCTGACCAAATGGTCCCATCCCTGCCAGGTGATGGCCGATGTGATGACCTATGAGGAGCACAAGGGCTCAATCGCCGGCGCCACCGTGTGCTGGAGCGGCGACGGCAACAATGTGCTGACCAGCTGGGTGCATGCCGCGGTGAAGCTTGGCTTCAAACTGAATGCGGCGTCGCCGAGGGAATTGACCCTGGACGAGGAAACCCGCGACTGGGCCGCGTCCAGCGGGCTTGTCACCTTCACCACCGACGCGGAAGCAGCGGTCGAGGGTGCCGACTGCGTGGTCACCGACACCTGGGTCTCGATGGGCGACGACAATGCCACCAAAAGGCAGAATCTGCTCAAGCCCTATCAGGTTAACGCGGCGCTGATGAAGCGGGCGAAGAAAGACGCCATCTTCATGCATTGCCTGCCGGCCCATCGTGGCGAGGAGGTCACCGACGAGGTGATCGACGGGCCGCAGTCGGTGGTGTTCGACGAGGCGGAAAACCGTCTGCACGCCCAAAAGGCGATCCTGGCCTGGGCATTGTCTTAAGTTGCCTTCGCTGCTTGAGGGCGGTGTTGAAAAGCGCGGCCCCGCGCGCCATATAGCGGCCTATGCCTGACAAAATGGATCCTCAACCGTCGCCTTATGGCGACTTCGTCCTGCCATTCGATATCGCGCAGGCCGGCGTGCGCGGACGCTTGGTTCGGCTGGATGCTGCTTCGGCGCGGGCGCTGGGCGCCCATGCCCTGCCGGAGCCTGCTGCCCGGGTGGCGGGGGAACTAGTGGCGTTGGGTGCGCTGTTGGGAACCGCGCTGAAGCTGGACGGGCGGCTGACCATTCAGACCAAGGGCGACGGCCCGCTCGACCTAGTCACTGCCGATTATTATGGCGCCGACGAAAATCGCCCGCGCGGGGTGCGCGGCTATGCCCGGCTGGATGCGGAGCGTTTCGCCGCTCTGGAGGCGAAAGATTTCGACCAACTGGCGGGTAAGGGCGCGCTTGCCATCACCATCGAGCCCAAGGTCGGCGGCCAGACCTATCAGGGCATTGTCGAGCTTTCGCCCAGCGGCATCGGCGCCTCGGCGGAAACCTATTTCGCCCAGTCTGAGCAACTGCCCACCGTGATACGGCTGGCGGCCGCGCCGCTCTATGTGGCGGGCGACAAGCAGCCGCACTGGCGCGCCGGCGGCATCATGCTGCAGATGACACCGGAAGCGGCCAAGCAGGGCGTTGAAAGCCGCTCCGACGATTGGGAACGGCTGTCGCTGTTGCTGAAAACCGTGGAAGACCTAGAACTGGTGGACACCGACCTGGTGCCCGAAACCTTGTTGTGGCGGCTGTTCCATGAAGACGAAGTGCGGGTCGAGCCGCCAGAGCCGGTGATCTTCCGGTGCGACTGCGATACGGGGCGCATCGTCCAGGTGCTGAAGAGGTACGCGCCCCACGACCGCAATGGCCTGGCCGATCCCGACGGCATCATCCGCGCCCGCTGCGAATTCTGCGGCAAGACGCATGAGATCGGGCCGGACGCGCTGACCTGAGCGAAAACTGTCAATAAAGCGGGTGATGATCCAAAAAGCTCAGGTCTGAGCCTTTTGGATCACCTTGCGCAGAAAAGCCTCGCAGGCGTCCAGTTCACTCAGTGCGCAGAACTCATCAGGCCGGTGTGCCTGATCGATCGAACCGGGCCCGCAGATGACCGCCGGAATGCCGTAATTCTGAAAATGGCCGGCTTCGGTGCCATAGGCCACGGCATCCACCTGGTTGGCGCCGGTCAGTTCGCGCGCCAGACGGATGGCGGGCGACTCCTCATCCATCGTCAGGCCGGGGTAGCGCGCATGCAGCTTGGTGTCGAACGCCGCCTCCGCCGCGCGGCGCTGGTATTTGGGCAGAATCTCGGCTTCCGAGCGCGCCCTCACCCGGTCGATGATCTTCTGCGGATCGCGGTCGGGCAGGCAGCGATATTCCCAGGTCACTTCGGCTTCGCGCGCCAGTATGTTCACCGCCGTGCCGCCATGGATCACGTTGGCCTGCACGGTGGAATGAGGAGGATCGAAACGCATATCGGCGTCGACGCGCAGTTCGTCCCACACACTGTCCAGCAGGGTGATGAATTCGCCCGCCATCATCACGGCATTGGCGCCTTTTTCCGGGCCGCTGGAGTGATGTTCCCGGCCACAGCATCTGGTCACCCACTTGGCGCCGCCCTTGTGCGCGCCCACGATCTTCATCAGCGTGGGCTCGCCGATGATGGCCAGCGCAGGCTTCAGCTTCTGCTGCTGGAGGTCATCCAAAAGGCCGGTGACGCCAACGCAGCCCACTTCCTCGTCATAGGACAGAGCGAAATGGATGGGGCGCGTCAGCGTGGCCCTGGCAATCTCGGGCGCCAGCGACAGAGCCACGCCGACAAAACCTTTCATGTCGCAGGCGCCGCGGCCATAGAGCTTGCCGTCGCGGACCTCAGGCTTGAACGGATCGGATGACCAGTCCTGTCCGTCCACCGGCACCACATCGGTATGGCCTGACAGCACAAAGCCGCCGTCGCCATCGGGACCGATGGTGGCGAACAGGTTGGCCTTCTTGCCGCTGGCGTCAGGAGAGCGGCGGCAGCGCGCGCCGGATTTTTCCAGCAAGCTTTGCGCATAATCGATCAGCGCCAGGTTGGAATCGCGGCTGGTGGTGTCGAAAGCGATCAGGTCCTTGACGAGATCGAGCGCGGACATCAGCGGTCTTCGCGGCTGGCGGGATTGCCGATGATGTTGAGGAATTCGCGGCGGGTATCGGAATTGTCGCGGAAGGCGCCCAGCATGGTCGAGGTCACCATGGTGACGCCGGTCTTGTGCACGCCGCGGGTGGTCATGCACTGATGCGCCGCTTCGATCACCACCGCGACGCCTTTGGGCTGCAGGACCTTCTGGATGGTGTTGGCGATCTGGGCATTCATCTTCTCCTGCACCTGGAGGCGGCGCGCATAGGCTTCCACCACCCGCGCCAGCTTGGAAATGCCCACCACGCGATTGGTGGGCAGATAGCCGACATGGGCGCGGCCGATGATCGGGGCCAGATGATGCTCGCAATGGCTTTCGAAGCGGATGTCTTTCAGGATCACCATGTCGTCATAGCCTTCGATCTCCTCGAAGGTACGTGCCAGATAGGCTTCCGGATCCTGGTCATAGCCGGAGAACCAGTCCTCGAACGCCTTGACGACGCGGGCCGGCGTATCGGCCAGACCTTCGCGGGACGGGTCATCGCCCGCCCAGCGCAACAGGGTGTGGACGGCCTTTTCGGCCTCTTCGCGGGTCGGTTTGCTCATGGGAAAGTGTCGCCCGGGGTGCCGCGCGATTCAACCGTAAGGTCTTTAGGGCTTAGGTCGCTCCGGCTTTCGCCGACGCTCAGTGGATTTGCCGGCGTTCGTAGGGGCTTTCCAGCAGGAAGGCCGGAATTTCGGCTTCAAAGCTTTCGCCCGAGGCGCTCATCATCTGGTAGCGGCCGCTCATGGTACCCGATGCGGTCTCCAGCGGGCAGCCCGAGGTGTACTGAAAGCTTTCGCCCGGCGCGATCACCGGCTGGGCGCCGACCACGCCGGCGCCGCGCACTTCCTGCACCCGGCCCTGGCCATCGACAATGGTCCAGTAGCGCGACAGAAGCTGGACCGGTTCCTGGCCACGGTTCTCGATGGTGACGGTGTAGGACCAGACATAGCGGTCGTCATCCGGATCGGATTGATCGTCCAGATAAGCCGGGCGCACGGCCACGCGGATGCGGCGGGTCTCCAGCTCATACTGGTGGCCCAGATCGCGCAGGGAACTGTCCAAGTCAAACATGGGTGGAATTATCGGGCGGCGGCCGGTTTCACGCAAGCGGCAATTGGGCGCGCCCGTTCAGGAACATGAACAACAGGAAGATGAACGGTCCGTATGATGAACGGGACTGGTTAGCGCGGTTCCACGCGTACATCGGTCTTGACCGAATTGGCGATGAAACAGGCCTGGTGCGCCAGGTGGTGAATTTCGGCCAGGGTCGCGGCATCGGCATCGCAGACGACGCGGGGCCTCAGGATCACCCGCGTGATCCAAAGCGTGCCCCCCTTACCATTGGAAGAGTCATTTTCCAGAAAGCCTATCGCCTCATCTTCGTAAGATGTGACCGTCACCTTCTTCTTGCTGGCAATGGCCAGGAAACTCAGCATGTGACAGGACGACAGCGACGCCACCAGCAGGTCTTCGGGATCGGCCTTTGTGGCATCGCCCTTGTAGGCCAGCGCCGCCGACGCGGTCAGCGTCTCCTGGCCATTCTTGAATGCGATGGCGTGATTGCGCGGATAGTCGTTATAAGTGAAAGGCGCGTCGCCCTTGTCCCAATTCAGCTTGATGTGGTGTTCGGCCATCAGGCAACTTTCAGCGCCTGATCCAGGTCCTCGCAAAGGTCTTCCGGATCTTCCAGGCCCACCGACAACCGCACAAGCCCGCTGGTGACGCCGCCGGCGTCACGCGCTTCCTGGGTCATCTTCTGGTGCGTGGTGGTTTCGGGATGGGTGAACAGGCTCTTGGCATCGCCCAGATTGTTGGAGATGTCGATCAGCTGCAGGGCATTGGCGCAGCGGAACACCGCCTTCTTGCCGCCCTCGATTTCGAAGCTGACCACGCCGCCACCGCCATCCATCTGGGCGCGCGCCAGATTGTGCTGGGGATGGTCGGCGCGGAAAGGATAGAGAACCCGCGTCACTTTTTTCTGGTGGCTGAGAAAGTCGGCGACCTTCAGCGCATTCTCGCAATGCTGCTTCATGCGCAGGTCCAACGTCTCGAGGCTCTTGAGGTGCAGCCAGGCATTGAAGGGGCTGATGCTGGGTCCGGTGTTGCGCAAAAACTGCTGGAGGTTCTCTTCCAGGAAATCGGGATGGCACAGGATCACGCCGCCCAGCGCGCGGCCCTGGCCGTCGATGAATTTGGTGGAGGAATGCACCACGATGTGCGCCCCCAGTTCCATCGGCCGCTGCAGGGCAGGGCTGGCGAAGGCATTGTCCACGATCAGGCGGGCGCCGCCGCTTTCCGCGATTTTCGCCACCGCCGCGATGTCGACGATCGCAAGCGTCGGATTGGACGGCGTCTCCACGAACAAAAGCTTGGTCTGGGGCCGCATCGCCGCCTGCCACGCGTCCAGGTCGCTGCCGTCCACGAAGGTCGTGGTGATGCCAAAACGCGGCAGCACACTCTCCATCACATAGCGGCAGGAGCCGAACAGGGCGTTGGCGGACACGACATGGTCGCCGGTCTTGAGGCCCGCCAGGAATACCGCGCTGACGGCGGCCATGCCGGTCGCGGTGGCGCGCGCCGCCGGCGCACCCTCCAGCTGCGCCATGCGCTCCTCGAACATGGTGACGGTCGGATTGGCCAGGCGGGTATATTGATAGCCTGGGCTTTCGCCCTTGAAGCGCGCTTCGGCCTCTTCTGCCGTTTCATAGGCATAGCCGGCGGTGAGGATCAGCGGCTCGCTGGTCTCCTGGAAGGGCGTGCGCACCTGGCCGCCGCGCACTGCCTGGGTGCGCTTCCTCCATCCGCCGGACTTCTTGTTGGTAGCCATTTGTTGGTCGCTCCGGCTCTCGCCGACGCTCCTTTAACGTGTTGTCCTTTAAGGGTGTTTTTGTCGCGCGGTTGCCGCCCCGCGGTCAAGAACATAAGCTTCATGCAGGATTCGCAGAGCGCAGGCAGGGGCTTATGAAACGGCTGTTTTTGCTCCGCCACGCCAAGGCCCAGCCGGCCGATGGCGGATGTGAGGACTTCGACCGCACCCTGATGCTCAGCGGCATGCAAGACGCTGCCGCCATGGCGCACTATCTGCGCAAGAACGAGTATGCCTGCGAGCAGATACTGTGTTCGTCCTCCGCCCGCACCGCCCAGACCGCCGAACTGGTGCTGCAGGAGCTGGAAAGCGAAATCGACTATCGCGAAAACCTCTATCTGGCCGATGCCGCGAAAATTCTGGCGGCGGTGCGCGGCGCCCCTGGCCATGTCTCCAGCCTGATGGTGGTCGGCCACAATCCCGGGCTTGAGGCGACCGCAGCCCTGCTGGCGCGCGAGCCGGTGCGGCGCAAGGAGCGGGCGCGGCATGAGGCGCTGGAAGAAAAGTTCCCGACCTGTGCGCTGGCGATCCTGGATTTCGATGTCGGGCGCTGGCGCGATATCGTCCAGGGTGGCGGCAAGCTGGTCGATTTCGTGCGGCCGAAAGATTTGTAATCCGCGCACGTTTTGCAGGCTTTCCGCGGACGTATTCCGATCGGTTTCGTACGCAACCGCCGGTGCTTAAGCATTGAATTAAAATCACGCGCCGCATCAACCGCTGTTTTGCGAATGCATGGCAGGATTGCCGCCATGGATTTGGACGCACATGTCGAGAGAGTGCTTCGGTGCCGCAAATGCTTTCGTTCGGGCATGGCGACCTGGGAAGCGACGCAAACCGGTCAGCGTGCGCTATTGGCCTTGTCGGATGGATTTCACCGGCGTGCGCGCATTCCCTTGAGCCTGCCGCCGGAAATCGTCTGCGATTGCGGCGCCGTGCAGCCAGACCACGACTGAACGTGGCCTAGGACTGTGTGGTGCGGGCCTGTTTGCGCGTGACCAGTCTTTTCCATCCGAAGCCGATCTCGGGCGTGAGTTCGCCCATCAGCCTTGTGGTGCGGGTGGCGACACGGTGTCCGCCCATCGCTTCATAGAAGAAGCAGGCATTGTTGCGGGCATGGGACCAGATCAGGCAGGAGCGCAGCCGCCGCGCCTTGAAGGTGTCGAAGGCGCCCGACAGCAGCGCCCGGCCCGCGCCGCGCCCCATAAACGCGGGATCGACATAAAGCGTATAGACCTCGCCGTCGAAGCCGATGCCGCCATCGCGCGCCGCACCCAGGCTGCAAAGGCCGACGACGCCATGCTGCTCGTCTTCCGCCACCAGCACCGCGCCCGAATTGCGCTCGGCACTGCGGATCGCACTTTGCCAGCGTGCGGTATGGGCCTTGTGCGACATGGTGGCGAGCAGGGCGTGGGAAATCACGCCCGCGTAAGTGTCCTGCCAGGATTCGATATAGATGCGCGCGAGATCAGCGGCATCTTCGGGCCGCGCGGTGCGAACACTCAAGCCGCGTTGGTCGTCCATTCCGCGAAGGGTGGGGCAATCCGCGAGATGCCGCAAGAGTCATTTCGCCGCAAAGGGCAATATTTATGACTTGATATTTCAGGCCCAACCCGGGATCAGCCCAGAACCGGCTTGTCCTGGACTCGCGCGAAGAATTTCGCGCTTTGTTCGCCGCCCTGGCCGTAATGCTTGGCGGTTGCCCAGTCGGCGATCTGGGAGAAATGCGCGGCGATGTCGTCGGCGCTTGCGCCATGACCGAGATTGATTCCATCACTCTCCACGATCTGGGCGGCGGCGAAAACGCCGGCGGCGGCCGTCAGGATCATGCCGGTGGGCGCGTCTTCGCTGGCGAGATAGGCCATGGCGGGCGAGACGAATTCGGGCTTGAGCATGTCCAGAACCGCGGGCGGCATCAAGGCTTCGGTCATGCGGGTCGCCGCCACCGGGCACAGGGCATTGACCTTGATATTGTCCTTGGCGCCTTCCAGCTTCAGCGAATTCATGAAGCCCACCAGCGACAGCTTGGCGGCGCCGTAATTGGTCTGGCCGAAATTGCCGTAGAGCCCGGTGGACGAGGTGGTGACGACGATGCGGCCGTAGGACTGGCTCTTCATGATCTCCCACACCGCCTTGGCCGGCTTGACCGTGCCCATCAGGTGGACATTGATCACGGCTTCGAAATCCTTCAGCTCCATCTTGGCGAAGCTTTTATCACGCAGGATGCCTGCATTGGCGATCAGCACATCGATGCGGTCCCATGTGTCCATGGTCTGCTTGATCAGATGCGCCACGCCAGCGTCGTCGCTCACCGATGCCCCATTGGCGATGGCTTCGCCGCCGCCGGCGGTGATCTCGGCCACCACTTTTTCGCTGGCCGCGGAATTGCCGCCGCTGCCGTCCAGCGAGCCGCCCAGGTCGTTGACCACCACCTTGGCGCCCAGCTTGGCCAGATACAGCGCGTGCGCCCGGCCCAGCCCGCCGCCGGCACCTGTGACGATCGCGACCTTGTCCTTGAAGTTGATGGCCATGGTCGTTCTCCGCTGTTAGGGGCATTCAGGATGGCGTGGGCACGCTTTGCGGGTCAAGGCGGCGGCCGAGCCAGTTCCGCAAGCTGGCCGCGGCAGGCAATTCAACGAATTCAGCCAGCAACCCGCCCCACAAGACGCAGATTGTGACAAGACAGGTGGGCTCAAGCCACCAGATCAGGTCGGAGAAGCGCGTGCCCAGCACGATCGTCTCGGGCGCCGGATAAAGCCGCTGCTCGAAAAAGCGGATGGCGAGCAGCCAGGTGGTCTGGCCCAGATAGACGGCATAGGACCATTCGCCCAGAACCTGCGGCAGCCGCGTCTGCAAGGCGCGTGCGATCAGGCCGCGGTCGAAGGCCAGCGCAAAGACCAGCATCATCAGCGGCAGAACGGTGAAGATGTCCATGCGGGTATGCGACCAGCCCGTGTGCATCACGACAGTGCCGAGCAGGGACAGGATCACGATCTGCAGGATCGAATGCACCCATTCCGGCAATTGGTCGCGCGGCTTGATCTGCCGGAACAGCACCGCCATGCCCACGCCCACGGCGAAATCCGAAAGTCCGCGCAGCACGCCATTGTGATAGGTGATGTCCAGCCCATGCAGGGAGGTGAAGAGCAGCGTCAGCAGACCCGCCAGCCCCGCGGCGATCAGGGCAAAGCCGCGCCACACCCCGCCTTGCGCCAGCCAGAGAAAGACCGGGAATGCCAGGCACAGCGCGAATTCCACGCTGACGAACCAGGAGACGCCGTTCCAGGTGAGCGTGTTCATCGTGTTCCAGGCATGCACCAGAAAAAGGCTCAGCCAGAAGCCCTTGGCGCTGACATCCTGATGGTACTTGGCGTCGAAGATGGAGAGATAGCCGCCCTGGGCCGCCAGCGCCCGCAAGCCCACCACCATAAAAAGCAGCGCCAGCAGCATGAACAGATGCAGGGGGTAAAGGCGGATCAGCCGGGCGCGAAGGAAAGCGAAATAACCGGGCCGCGCCAACAGATCCTTCAGCCTGGCCCAATAGGCATAGGTGAGGATGAAGCCCGACAGGACAAAGAAAAACTCCACCCACAGATAGCCACGGGTGGCCAGAAGATCGAGCGGGCGGATATGGCTGTAGTGATGGCCTTCGCTGAAATGGAACATCACCACCGCCAGGGGCGGGAAAGCCCGCGCCCCGGCCAGCGCCGCAATCTTGCCCGACGATTTGTGCCCTGTGCTGGCCGGTTTTCCGGTCACGTTATTCTCCCCACCGCGGACTCTATCCCCAGCGTGGTCCGCTGTCATGTCGCGCCCAGCCTTTTATAGGCGCGGAAATCGTGTAGCGTTGACCCTCGCGCGTTTTCGCCCCGGGGGCCGACAGTGTTGCCGCATCTGCAATCGGCGCTTGGGATTTGCGTCATCATCGCGCTTGCCTGGGCGATGTCCGAAGACCGGCGGGTTTTCAATTGGCGCATGGTGGCGGGCACGCTGCTGCTGCAGATGGTCATTGCCCTGGCGCTCCTGAAGTTGCCCATCGTGCGCGACGCCCTGTTCCGCCTCAATGGTGTTGTGGCCGCGCTCAGCCAAGCGACCACGGCCGGCACCAGTTTCATTTTCGGCTATCTGGGCGGAGGTGCGGCGCCCTTCACCGTCACCCATCCCGCCAACATGATAAATCTGGCTTTCGGCATCCTGCCGCTGGTGATGGTGGTCAGCGCGCTGTCGGCGATCCTGTGGCACTGGCGCATCCTGCCCATTGTCATTCACGGGCTGGCGATTGTCCTGAAACGCACCTTGGGGCTGGGCGGCGCGGTGGGGCTGAGCGCGGCCGCCACTGTGTTTCTGGGCAATATCGAGGGCCAGCTGGTGATCCGTCCCTATCTGGTCCGGCTGACGCGCACCGAGTTGTTCGTTCTGATGACGGTCGGGCTGTCGGTGATCGCGGGCACCGTGTTTGTGCTTTATGCCACTATCCTCAAGGACGTCCTGCCGGGCGCGCTGGGTCATTTGCTGGTGGCGTCGCTGATGTCGCTGCCCGCTGGTGTCCTGATGGCGCGGTTGATGGTGCCCGGACCGGCCGAGACCGATCTGACACAGGAGCAGGAAGGCGTGCATTACCGCTCCACCATGGATGCGATGGCGCAAGGCACCGAAGACGGTCTGAAAATCTATCTCCAGATTCTGGCCATGCTGATTGTCACCACATCGCTGATGGCGCTGGCCAACGGGCTGCTGGCACATCTGCCGGCGCTGGGTGGGGCGCCGCTGACACTGGAACGGATGCTGGGCTGGCTGTTCGCGCCCTTTGTCTGGCTGTTGGGTGTGCCGTGGCAGCAGGCCGGGGTCGCGGGTTCCCTGATGGGCATCAAGGTGATCCTGACCGAATTGGTGGCCTATCTCCGGCTTGCGGTCCTGCCGGCCGGGGCGCTCGATCCCCGCAGCACCCAGATCATGGTCTATGCCATGTGCGGCTTCGCCAATTTCGCCAGCGTCGGCATCCTGATCGCGGGCATGAGCGCGCTGATCCCTGAGCGGCGTGACGAAGTTGTGTCTCTGGCGCTCAAGGCGCTGGTGGCGGGAACCATGGCCAGCGGGCTTTCGGGCGCCATGGTCGGGTTGCTGCCGTTTTGAGGCGGGCCTAACATCGCGGCCATGGCGGAATTCTGGATACCGGACCAGTCCTCGGGTGAGATCATCACCCCGCCGGAGCTGGAGGCCGAGCCCGTGCGTGAGGCGGTCGAGCGCTGGCAGGCCTTGCGAGGGGCAAGGTCCTTTCCCGAGGCGTTGGACGAGGTGATGGGGCCAGTCAGCGGCAACATCATCCTGGTCAAGGTGCTGGGTGAGGGCGAGGACTATCAATATCTGCGGGTGGGCGAAGGACTGGTGGCGGGGTTTGGACAGGATTTCTCCGGCCAGTGCCTCAGCGAGATCGAACAGACCAATCCGCGTTTCGGCATCGGCCTGCGCATGCTCTATGAGATGGTGCGCGCCAGCGGCGATCCGCTCTGCTATCGCGGCTGGGCGGGGCTGGACATGCCGGGCGCCCAGTTCCTCTATTATGAAAGCGCGGTGTTGCCTTTTGGCGGCACCGCAAGGGTCGATCACATTCTGGTGATCAGCATGCTGGTGCTGCGCGAGGGTCTTGGCCCCGGTCTTCGGGTGTGATGTGCGCGCGGCTGCGGTGTGTCTTTTGGTATTGCTGGTGGCCTGCGCCCCCGATTTCGGGCCTGTGATGACGGGCGGTGCCGCACCGGTCGTGGCGGATGATGCGATTGTCGCCCGCGATGGCGTCCGGTTGCCGCTGCGGCGCTGGGAGGCAGAGGGCAAGCCCCGCGCGGTGATCGTGGCGCTGCATGGCATGAGCGATTATTCCAATGCCTTTGACGGACCCGGCCGCTTCTGGGCGAAACAGGGCATCACCACCCTGGCCTATGACCAGCGCGGGTTCGGCAGGAACGAGCATCCCGGCATCTGGGCGGGCGCGGAAGTGATGCGCGCCGATCTGAATGATGCCGTGGCCGCGGCGCGGGCACGCTATCCCGGCGTGCCGGTCTTTGCGCTGGGCGAAAGCATGGGCGGGGCAGTCGTGCTGACAGCATTGGCGTCACCTGTGCCGTCACGCGCAGACGCGCCCGCGGATGCGCCAAAATTAAATGTCGATGGCGTGATCCTGGTGGCGCCGGCGGTGTGGTCGCGGGGCGACATGCCGCTGACCTATCGCGCCGCCCTGTTTGTGGGCGCGCGTCTGCTGCCGGGCATAATCCTGTCCAACAGCGCGGCCAGCCGTGTCGTCACCATCATTCCTTCCGACAATGTGCCGATGCTGATAGCGCTCGGCCGCGATCCGCTGTTCCAGAAACAGACCCGGACCGGCACGCTCTATGGTCTGGTCAATCTGATGGATGAAGCGCGCACGGCACCGGATAGTTTGACCCATACGCCGCCGATCCTGTTTCTCTATGGCGCCAGGGACCAGATCATCCCGGCCAAACCCACGGAGGCGGTGATCGCGGCGTTGAAAACGAAGCCCGGTGTGCCGCTGACCGTGAAACACTATGAACTCGGCTATCACATGCTGCTGCGCGACCTGGAAGGCGAGACGGTGGACCAGGACGCGGCGGACTGGATCTTCGCGCAACAAAAGGGCGGCTGACCGCAAGTCTGCTATTTGCTGACGGCCCTCTTTAACCACAGATGGGGATGGCGATATGCTTCCACAACGGGAAGCATTTCGCCTCCCCGTTTTCTGTGGGTTGGGAATGCCGGACATCTGGCCGTCTTTCGATTGGGCCGATCCTTTGCTGCTGGATGCCTCGCTGCGCGAGGAGGAAAGGCTCGTCCGCGACAGCGCCAGAAATTTCGCGCAAAGCCGCTTGATGCCCCGGATACGCGAGATGCACCGGGACGAAAAATTCGATTCGAGCCTGCTCGCCGAGATGGGAGCGCTGGGCCTGTTGGGCAGCACCATTCCCGTGTTTGGCGGTGTCTCGCCGGTTGCCTATGGCCTGATCGCGCGCGAGCTGGAGAAAGTGGATTCCGCCTTCCGCTCCTCGCTGTCGGTGCAATCCAGCCTGGTGATGCATCCCATCCATGTTTTTGGCACTGAGGCGCAAAGACGGAAATATCTGCCCAAGCTGGCGGCGGGTGAATGGATCGGCGCCTTCGGCCTGACCGAACCGGGCGCGGGCTCCGATCCCGGTGGCATGCAGACCCGGGCCAAGAAGACGGCTGACGGTTATGTCTTGTCCGGCAGCAAGACCTGGATCACCCACGCGCCGGTCGCCGATGTATTCGTGATCTGGGCGAAGCTGGATGACCGCATCCAAGGCTTTGTGCTGGAGCGCGGCGACAAGGGGCTTTCCACGCTAAAGATCGAAGGCAAGTTTTCGCTGCGGGCCAGCGCCACCGGCGAGATCGCGATGGAGGATGTCGCTATTCCCGCCGACCGGCTGCTGTCGCACGCGCACGGCCTGAAAGCGCCGTTCGCCTGTCTCAATCACGCGCGCTATGGCATCGCCTGGGGCGCGATGGGGGCGGCGGAATTCTGCTGGCACGCGGCGCGTGGCTATGGTCTGGAGCGGCAGCAGTTCGGCCGCCCGCTGGCCGCCAATCAGCTCTATCAGAAGAAGCTGGCCGACATGCAGACTGAGATCACCCTGGGCCTCACCGCCTGTCTGCAGGCCGGCCGGCTAATGGAAGAGGGCAGGTTGGCGGCAGAAGCGATCAGCCTTTTGAAGCGCAACAATGCCGGCAAGGCGCTTGCCATCGCGCGCGAGGCCCGCGACATGCATGGCGGCAATGGTGTGGCCGACGACTATCACGTGATCCGCCACATGCTGAACCTGGAAGCCGTCAACACCTATGAGGGCACCCACGACATCCATGCCCTGGTGCTGGGCCGGGCCCAGACCGGCATTTCCGCCTTTTAAAGTGGTGCCTTTGCGGGCATAAACAAACCGTCTTCAACTGCCCGCCAAGAGGCTTGTTGCATGAGTCTGGCTTCTCCCCGCGTCGTCAATATCAAGGATCTGCGCCGGCTGGCGCGGGCGCGTCTGCCCGATGCGGTGTTCGATTATCTCGACGGCGCCGCCGACGATGAGGTGACCCTGAAGGACAGCGAAAAGGCCTTCAGGGAAGTCCTGTTCAAGCCGCGCTTTGCAGTGGCGACGCCGGCCTGCGATCTGGGCGTGACGTTGTTGGGCCACAAGCTGGATGTGCCCTTCATCCTGGGCCCCATCGGCTACTCGCGGCTGATGCATCCGCGCGGCGAGCTGGCGGCGTCGGCTACGGCCGGCCGTCACGGCACCGCCTATGTCCTGTCCACGATGTCGGGCCACAAAATCGAAGACGTGAAGGCGCAGTCCAAGGGACCGACCTTCTATCAGCTGTATCTGGCGGGCGGGCGCGGCGCCGCCGAAGGCGCGATCGCCCGCGCCAAGGCCGCCGGCTACAAGGCGCTGTTCGTCACCATCGACACGCCGGTGGCGGGCAACCGCGAACGCGATGTCAGGAATGGCATGAAAGAGCTGATGGGCAGAAATCCATTCAAGAAGCTGCCCTATATTCCCAACATCCTGATGCATCCACGCTGGCTGGCTTCTTTTATCGCCGATGGCATGACAAGGCCCTTTCCCAATATCGTGGTGCCCGGATCGGGCCCCTTGGAGGCGGTCGATGTGGCGGCGGCGCTGGAATCCGCACAAGTGTCCTGGACCGATCTCAAATGGATCCGCGAGGTATGGGACGGCCCCATCGTCATGAAAGGCGTGATGACCGTCGATGACGCCAAGCGTTCGGTCGATCATGGCGCGCAGGGCATTGTGGTTTCGACCCATGCCGGCCGCCAGCTCGATGGCTGCGCCGCCAGTTTGCGTGTGCTGCCGGGGATTGTTGAAGCGGTCGGCAACCAGACCGAGGTCATTTTCGACGGCGGCGTCCGCCGCGGTTCCGATGTGGTCAAGGCCATCGCCATGGGCGCGAAAGCTGTGCTCTTGGGCCGTGGCTATGCCTATGGCATGGCGGCGGGCGGCGATGCCGGCATCGAGCGGGCGCTGGAAATCCTCGAGACCGACATCGTGCGCACCTTGAAGCTGCTGGGCTGCCCCAGCATGTCGCAGCTTGATCCGAGCTATATCGCGATGCGACCAGACTTCAGGGTCGACTAGATTTTAAATCGGCAGAGCCAGCCCATATCATCACAGAAGTACATGGTGTCGCCGACCGGCTTGGCGCCATGGATGACCGGCGAGTCGTCGGGCAACTGGATCTTCTCGAAGATATTTCCCGTCGCCACGTCATGGTGGAAAAAGGCGTTGAGGTTGGAATCCGATGACCAGATGGTCTTGCGATCCTTGCCCCAGCCCATGCCATGGGTGCGGTTGCCCGGCACCGGCCAAGTGGTCTTCACTTTCCAGGTTTTCTTGTTGATCCAGAAAATCTGCCGCGCCGGCGGGCAGGCATAAATCAGGGTATCGCCATCCACCAGAATCGCATGCGCACCGGTGCCGCCAGAACCTTCCTCGGTGTTCAGCGGCAACTGTCCCGGCGGCAGGCCCTTGCCGGTGTTGTTGCCGACATTGCCGCTCATCGCCGGACCGATGCCGCGCGGCTTGTCGGGCCAGGCGGGCTTCAGCGGGCTGGAGCGCGGTTTGGGATCGTCCTCGCGCTCATAGATGCGACCCGCCCCCGGCGTTACATATTTGGCGATGGTCTTGCCGTTCAGGTCGCAGTGCACGATCAGCGAATTGTGGGTCGAGGTGATCCACATCGTGTCGCCGTCCTGCACCAGCCCGCTGGGTCCCACCACATCGGCCTGGAATTCCTTCACCGTCGAGCCGTCTTTCAGGTTGAACAAGGTGATCCAGTGATCGGCGCCCTGGTCGACCACCCACATCTGGCCGGGATTGTCGGTCAATGCCAGGCCGTTGGGCTGGCCGTGCTTGGTCTTGTAAAGAACCTCTATCTTGTTGGCGGCGCGCGATTTGATCGCCGCATAACCGGGCAGGCAGGGCGGATGCGCGGCCTGCGCCAACGCGGGCAGGGCGGCGGCTGGCGCCGTGGCCGCGGCGGCCAGAAAATCTCTGCGCTTCATTTGTGTGTTCCTTCTCAGGCCATCTCGATCTTGAAGATCCAGCCATGGGTCGGGCTGTCATAGGTCGGCCAGCCCGGATGGATGCCGGCGTCGCAGCTGACCAAGGTGCCGTTGTGGAATTCCAGGCCATGGGGATCGCAGCTGCCGGGCACGAAGTCATAGGTCGCCAGCACCTCGCCGGTCTTGCCGTCATATTTGACCAGGCCGGGCTTTCCTTCCTTGTAGCTCTTGGAGTCATTGCCGGTGACTTGCCAGATATTGCCATCGGCATCGAAGGTCATGTCATGCCAGCGCGGCTTTTCCGGCGTTACATAGATCGGGATCGCCATTTCCGGCACCCAGGTCTTGGGATCGACGCGCAACAACAGGCGCGGCCGGTTGGCCACGATCCACAGTTTGCCACCCCGCCACTGCGCGCCATGGCTGCCGCCGCCGTTCTGGCCCGGCAGCGCCAGCGGAATCTGGCGATGGCTGATTTCCTTGGAATTCATGTCTACCTGGAACACGCCTTCAGGATCCTGGTTCGCCATCATCCAGACACAGCCGTCGCCATAGGCCATGCCCGAGGTGTTGCGCGAATTGGTCGTCACCGTCTTGAGCAGCTTGCCGTTCCAATCCACCAGCCAGGCGGCTTCGTGCAGATCGGCGGGTTCTGGCAGGTGATAGTCCTGCATGGCATGGGGGCCGGAGACTTTCTGCTGGCCCAGCCACAGGCCTTCCGGCGCCACCGCCAACGCGTTCACAAAGCCGGGCGGGGACTGGAACAGCTTGGTGGTCTTGACCATGCCGTGGGCGATTTTCTTGGGCGCGGGCGCAGCCGCCTTGGGCTTGGCGGCCATCATCATGGACTGCGCCTCAGCGCCGGTAGCGGCCAAGCCTAAAGCCATTGTGCCTGTCACGAATTCGCGTTTGCTGAGCATGATGTTTCTCCCCTTTTCCCTTGCGCCCTGGCGCCTTTTTCTGGTGGGGATGCTGGTCCAAAAAGTTCGGACTGCAAAGGGGCTAAACGTGCTGCAATAGCGAGAGCCGTGTCCGGCTCTCACCAACCATCATCGCCAAAGTGTGCCTGATAAAGCGGCCCGGCCTCTGCCTTGATGTCCGCGCCCAGCCGCAGCCCCAGCGCACGGGCGGTCGCCATGCCATCAGTGCCCAGTGTCACGGTTTGTTGCCGCCGCCAGCAATGTTTGCCGTCCGGGGTCAGCACTTCGCCCAGAAAGGTCAGGTTGTTGTTCTCCAGGGTCGCCATGGCGGCAATCGGGGTGCGGCAGGAGCCATCCAGCGCCTCCAGAAAGCTGCGCTCGGCAGTGGTGGTGATGGCATGCTCGGCGATGTTGAGCGGCAAAAGCATCGCCAGGGTCTTTTCATCGCCGGCGCGGGCGGTGATCGCCAGCGCGCCCTGTCCCGGCGCCGGCGGCATCTGCTCGCTATCCACCAGCGACGCCGCGTGTGCTTCCAGTCCCAGCCGCTTGAGCCCTGCCAGCGCCAGATAGGTGGCGTCGAAAGCGCCGCTTTCGATCCTGGCGAGACGCGTCTCCACCCGTCCGCGCAGCATTTCCACTTTCAGGTCGGGGCGCAGGTGCAGGGTCTGGGCCTGGCGGCGCAGGGAGGCGGTGCCGACGGTTGCGCCCTTGGGCAAATCCATCAACGATTTCACCCGCGTGGCGATGAAGGCGTCGCGCTGATCCTCGCGCGCGGGAACTGAGGCCAGCACGATCCCGGCCGGCATGCGGGTAGGCAGGTCCTTCATGGAATGGATGGCGGCGTCGATGCGGCCCTCCAGCAGCGCCTCATCCAGCTCCTTGGTGAACAGGCCCTTGCCGCCGGCATCCTGCAGGCGCCCCTGAATGCGGTCGCCGCTGGTCATGAAGCTTTCGATTGGGAATTCAGAGACGTCCGTGCCGGTCTGTTTTGCCAGCATCGCCGCCACCAGGCGCGACTGCGCCAGCGCCAGGGGCGAGCCGCGCGATCCCAGACGCAGGCTCATTTCCACTCCGCTATCGGCGGCATGGACGACAATATGCTTTCCACATTGCCGCCCGTGCGCAGGCCGAAATGGGTGCCGCGGTCATAGAGCAGATTGAACTCGACATAGCGGCCGCGCCACTTGGCCTGTTCGTGGCGTTCTTCCTCGGTCCAGTTTTCTTCCATGCGGCGGCGGATGATTTTCGGCTGGACGTCGAGAAAAGCTTCGCCCACCGATTTGGTGAAAGCGAAGTCGCGGTCCCAGTCGCCGCTATCGTGATGATCGTAGAAGATGCCGCCCACCCCGCGCGGCTCGCGGCGATGCGGCAGCCAGAAATAGGTGTCGGCCCATTGCTTGTATTTGGGGAACCATTCCTTGTTGAAAGTGTCGCAGGACTGCTTCAGCCGGGCATGAAAATCCACTGTGTCGGGATGGCGCGGCGTGCGCGCCAGATCCAAGGTGGGGTTGAGATCGGCGCCGCCGCCAAACCAGCTTTCGGTGGTCACGATCATGCGGGTGTTCATGTGCACCGCCGGCACCCGCGGATTCTTCATATGCGCGATCAGGCTGATGCCACTGGCCCAGAAGCGCGGATCATCGCCGGCGCCTTTCACCTGCTTGGCGAATTCCGGCGAGAAGGCGCCGAACACGGTGGACGTATGCACACCCACCTTCTCGAACAGCCGCCCGCGCATCATGCCCATCACGCCGCCGCCTTCGTCTTCGCCGCGCGACCAGGGCGTTCTTTCGAAGCGGCCGGGTTCGCCGGGATAAAGCCGCGCGGGCGCTTCATTCTCCAGCGCCTCGAACGCCGCGATGATGCGATCGCGCAATTCTTCAAACCAGGCGCGCGCCTGTGCCTTGCGGGTGTCGAGATCGGCCATCGGCGGGGCTTTTAGCCGGTCCCACGCCGTCATGCCATTGTTTTTGAAGTCGCGCCCGGCCATCATTGCACCCGCAAAAGCTGCATCAGACGGCGTTTTGGGGAGGGGTCATGCACAAAGGTGTTGCCGCAGCACTGGCGCTGGGACTTCTGTCCGGCACGGCCTGGGCGGTGGACCGCCCGGGCCAGAGCGTTCTGCTGAAGCCGTCCGATCTGCCCAAACCCTATGTCACTCCGGCGGTCGCCAACAACAACACCGTCATCCCGCGTCCCGCCGGCGTGATGCCGCAGGCGCCCAGGGGCTTCACGGTGTCGATCTTCGCCGATCATCTGGCCAATGCCCGCGGTCTTCTGGCCGCGCCCAATGGCGATGTCTTTGTCAGCGAGCGCAATGCCGGCAAGATCACCGTGCTGCGTGACGCCAAGGGCACCGGTCATGCCGATCAAAGCTTCACCTTCATCAGCGGGCTGACCAAGCCGCAGGGCATGGCGCTCAAGGGCGGCTATTTCTATTTCAGCGACCAGATGGCGGTGTGGCGCGTGCCGTACAAGCCCGGCCAGACGAAAGCGGGCAAGCCCGAGCGCATCACCATCGCGTCCGATCTGCGCAATTCCGGCATGCATGCGACCCGCAATCTGGCGATCGCGCCGGACGGGACGGTGTTCGTGGAGATGGGAAGCCATGACAATGTCTCGGAATATCAGCCCGGCGCCAAAGTGTTCAGGGTCGATGCCAAAGGCAATCTGGTCGAATATGCCTCCGGCATCCGCAACCCCGTCGGCATCGCTTTCTATCCGGGCACCAGCGATTTGTTCGTGGCCGTCAACGAACGCGACGGGCTGGGTGACAACCTGCCGCCGGACTATTTCACTTATGTGAAGCCCGGCGGTTTTTACGGCTATCCCTACAGCTATACCGGCAAATTCCCCGACCCGGACCTGGGGACCAAGCGGCCCGACCTGGTGGCCAGGGCGATCACCCCGGATGTGTTGTTTCCGGCCCACAGCGCCCCGACGGGGCTGGTCTTTTATACCGGCGACAGTTTCCCGGCGGACTACAAGGGCGACGCCTTTGTCTCGCTGCATGGCTCCTGGAACACCGCCCAGCCGCATGGCTACAAGGTGGTGCGCATTCGCATGAAGAACGGGCGCGCGGTGAGCGGCTTTGAGAATTTCCTCACCGGTTTCTGGGACGGCAAGAGCAAAAATCCGCCTGCGGCCTGGGGGCGGCCGGTGGGTCTGACCATTGCCAAGGACGGCAGCCTGCTGGTGGCCGATGACGTGGGCCAGACGGTTTGGAAAGTCACTTATACGGGGAAGAAATGATGCAGCAGTTTGATCGTCGCACTGTCATCGGCTCCGGCCTGGCGCTGGCGGCAACACCGGCGCTGGCCAAAGATCCGCGCGTGACCTTCAGGGTGCCCGATGGCGCCACCGATTGCCATCATCACATTTATGATCCGCGCTTTCCCTATAATCCCAAGGCGGTGCTGAAGCCGCCTTACGCCACGGTCAGCGACTATCGCGCCCTGCAAAAGAAGCTGGGCACCAGCCGCAATGTGATGGTGCAGCCTTCGACTTACGGCACCGACAATACATGCGTGCTCGATGTGCTGGCGCAGCTGGACGAGAACTGCCGCGCCGTCTGCGTGGTCAATTCCAAGGCGACCGATGACGAACTGAAGACGCTCAATGCCGCGGGCGTGCGCGGGGTGCGGGTGCAGTTCGGCCTGGGCAATCCGGTGGGTGCCGATGAAGTGATGCCGCTGGCCAAACGCATCGCCGCCATGGGCTGGCATATCCAGTGCAACATGGCGCCGGAACAGCTGGTGCAGATGACGCCCTTGCTGCTCAGCCTGCCGGTGCCGGTGATCATCGATCATCTGGGCCGGGCGGTGGACGATCACGGTCCGCAATTTGTCGCCGTGCGCAAGCTGCTGGATTCCGGCCATGGCTGGGTCAAGCTGTCGGGCGCCTATCTCTATGGCGGCGGCACACCGCCGGACTATGCCGGCGCCAGCCTGGCGGCGAAGGGCTATTTGAAAGCAGCACCTGAGCGTTGCGTGTGGGGCAGCGACTGGCCGCATCCCGACGCCACCAAGACGCTCAATCCGGTGGCGATGCCCGATGACGTGGTGCTGCTGAACCTGCTGGCCCAGTGGGCGCCGGACGCGAAATTGCGCCATCGCATTCTGGTGGAGAATCCGGAAAAGTTTTACGGCTTCGATCCGGCGAAACGGCCGAAGCCCAACTAGGCCAGCATCGCCGCATAAGCGGCTTCGATGTTCTGCCGGAAGCGCTCGCTGTCATAGAGCGGCGTGGTCAGCCGGTTGCGCGCAAGTTTCTCGCGCGTTGCCTTCAGCAGCGCCGGATTGGCGGCCAGCTCCAGCGCCAGCGCCTCATAATCCACCAGCCGTGTTGTCACCAGCTCCGGCAGGTCGATGGCCTTCAACAGGCTGGCGGCGACGCGGCCGGGAAAGGCGTTGCCATAACAGGTGACCACCGGCACGCCTGCCCAGAGCGCGTCGCTGCAGCTGGTGTGAGCGTTGTAGGGCAGGGTATCGAGAAACAGCTCGCCGAGCTGGTGGCGGGCCAGATGCTGCTCGGGCGCAAGCTTGGGCGCGAGTATCAGCCGCGCGGGATCGATGCCACGCAACGATGCTTCCCTGCGCAGATTGGCCGCATGCGGGCCGTCCAGCAGCCACAGCACGCTGTCAGTGGTTTGCGCCAGAAGCCGCATCCAGATGTCGAAGAGCGGGCGCGTGATCTTCCAGCCGGCATTGAAGCAGCAGAAGACAAAACCCGTCGCGGGCAGGCCTGCCTCGGCGCGCGTGGGTGCGGGCAGCAAAGCAATGGTCGCATCATTGGCCTGATAGCAATTGGGCAGATGCACGATCTTCTCACGGAAGAACGCCTGCTGGTCGGCCGGCAGCACGATGCGGTCGGCAAGGACATAATCGATAAAATCCGCCCCGATGGTGCCGGGATAGACCAGATAGTTCACCTGCACCGGTGCGGGCCGGAAAGCGAAGATGCCGGTGCGCGCCCCGGCGGTGTGGCCATTCAGATCCACCGCGATGTCGGTCTCGCGCGCCTTCAGCCACGCGGCCACCTCGGCATCGCTTCTGCCGCGCACGTCCTCGAAATGGTCAAAAGCCTGGCGCATGCGCCCGCGCATAGCGCTGCCATCATCGGGGCCGAAAGCGATGCCGGTGACGTCGAAGTGCGCGCGGTCATGACGTTCGAACAGTTCTGCCAGAAGCTGGGCGGTGGGATGGGTGTGAAAATCTGCCGACAGATAGGCCAGCCGGATGCGGTCGTGCCTGTACCGCGTACTCGAAAGTGCGGGACGCGCTGGCACGGTGCGGCGGACATAATTCTCGGCGCAGCGGCGCTGCAGGCCCGCATCGTCGCTGTAACCCAAAAGAACAAAGGGCTGGATGACGGCGGGGCCACTGGCGGCATTGTCCGTCACCTGGGGGCGCAGCGCTTCCACGCGCTCCCAGTCGCACAGGCTCAGCGCCATCTGGGCGGCGCCGGTGAGCGCGTGCTGGTGGGCGGGATTGGCGGCCAGCGTCTGTTCGAAATGGGCCAGCGCCTCATCCAGCCGTTTCATGTCGCGCAGGACATTGGCCTTGATATAGAGCGCGTCGGCGGAATGCGGCGCAATTTTCAGGGCGCGGTCGGCCGCGGCCAACGCATCTTCCAGCCGGCCCAGATCCCACAGCACGATGGCGACATTGGTCGCCGCATTGCCATGCGCGGGCGAAAGCGTTGCGGCGCGGGAGAAACTGGCCAGCGCTTCGTCCAGCTTTTGCAGCATGCGCAGCGCGGTGCCGCGATTGTTCCAACCGCTCACGAAATCCGGGCGCAGGGCCACGACCCGGTCGTAGTTCTTGAGTGCATCTTCCGGGCGTTTCAGCTCCAGCAGCAGGTTGGCGCGGTTGTACAGTGCCTCGAACAGGTCGGGCCGGGCGGTGAGCGCCTTGTCGAAATTCGCCAGCGCTTCCTCGTGCCGGTTCTGCGCCGCCAGCACATTGCCCAAATTGACCAGCACTTCGGGCAGGGTGGCCTGCGCCAGGATCTGGCGATAGGCCTGTTCGGCCTGCGCGAGCTGACCGGCTTTCTGCGCTGCCTGTGCCTGATTGTAGAGCGACTGCAAGTCCATCAATGACCCGTTATCCGCTTCACATAGAACTGCAGGAAGGCTTCGTCGTCGGAGTGGAGACAGACGTCGGCGTTGGCCGCGCCCGGTGTTTGACGGGTATTGCCGGCATCGTCCACACTGATGTGCATCGGTGTGGTGGGGCACAGCGACGGCTCCAGCATCGACGCCATGGTCATGGGATCATACAGAATGGGCGTGGCCGCGCGGGTATAGGCGCTCCATTCATAATAAAGCCCCGCCAGGATATTGGTCGTCATGCTGCCGTGGGAAAAGATCGCAGTGCGCGCCACTTCATGCAGCTTCAGATTGGCGGTGGAATCCAGCGGCATGACGCTCAGCGGCACGCCGGAGTTGAACAGCTTCTGGGCGCCGGGAATGTCGTTCTTGATGTTCCATTCCGGATGCGGCGGGATCGGCGGGGCCACGCCATAGGGATCTTCCAGGGTGCGGATCGAGCCACCCATGATCACCACCCGCTTGAGCAGGCGAAACGTCGCCGGATCGCGGTCGATCATCGCGCCCACATTGGCGAGCGGCCCGATCGCGACCAGGGTGACCTGGCCGGGATATTTGCGCGCCTGGTCCAGCACGAAATCGACCGAGGCCGGATGGCTGGCGCGCGAGAAGGCGCCTCCTTCCGCATAACGGCGCTGGGTGAAGGCATTGCGATTGACATCGACTGGCACTCCCATCGCCACGGGAATGTCGCTGTGCCCCATTTCGCCCAGCATCCGGTCCAGCATTTTGGCGCGCGTCACCGTGTCGCCGAAATCCGCCGAAAAGCCCAGCACCTGGAGTTGCGGGCTGGACAGCGCCAGCGCCACGGCAAAGGCATCGTCGATGTCATCGCCGATATCGGTGTCGATGATGATTTTTTCACGCGCGGGCTGGGCCTCGGCACCCGCGCCCAGGAGCATCGCCGCCGCGATCATTGCCAGGAATTTGCGCATTCTCTCTCCCGCTTTTTCGCCATGATGGCGGGTTTTGCTTCAAAAACGCAAACTAGTGTTGACCGGCCTACCATGCCCCGGAAAGAATGCGCCATGCGGATAGTAATCCTGTTGTTTGTGCTCATGCTGGGCGCGCCCATGGCGCACGCGGCCGACGATGCCTTAAGCCCCGCGG
>Ga0182024_10006048_pt1 | contig 26757 bp, 18 predicted proteins | sample P32metaG_FD_120480 | JGI IMG/M metagenome (GOLD analysis project Ga0182024, IMG submission 120480) | Permafrost microbial communities from Stordalen Mire, Sweden - P3-2 metaG (Illumina Assembly) | ecosystem: Environmental > Terrestrial > Soil > Wetlands > Permafrost | place: Sweden: Stordalen... | reverse complement strand
GCGTCTGGAGGCCAGTTCCCCCAAAGCTCATGGTAGTAGGGGTGACTGTAATGGAGGTCAGTGAAGGATCGCCGCTGGTGCAGCCGGATATGGTCAGGGTAAGACCAGCCAGCAACAACACATTCAAGCACACACGATTGAACATCAAGGACCTCCTGGGTCTCCGACCAACTCAGGGCCTGCCGTCTCACGGCGAAGCCATATACTCTTTTCCACAGCCAATTGTATACCCGTATGTCGCAGAACAGACAAATCCAAAAAACAGACTTTTCCCGCGCGGAATCAAGACGGTCAATGAATGTTACGAGTCAACAGAGCCGGTGTAAAAGAGCAGGGCAGGTTTGCGCCGTTGGCTGGCGGCAAATCAAATCCCGGCGGACTGTCAAGATGCCTTTAAGCGCCAACCCCAACGTAACCCACCGCACCCAGCTCTCATCTTGCTCCCGCCAGCCTGCAACCGTCCATCTCCCTGCCAATTTTTCATTTGAATCTGCCAGTTGCAAGTGAATCAATACCCCATTTGAAGGATTGTCACGAGGCTCTTCTATTCCTCGCAGTCAACCAGAAGCCATACATGACTTCGACTTATAGGCCGAACCCGCCACCTGTCTCGCCGCCTGCCTAAGTACTCGGTACTCCTGTACCCGTCCGGTTGCAGCCGCAACCCCGGCCCGTTAGACTTCTCAGCATGGCCATCGCCCGCGACAATGCTCCAGAACGCCTCGTCAGCGCCTCGCGCGCCGAGGAAGAGCAGGGCTTTGAGCTGAAACTCCGCCCCCGTTGGCTGCGCGAGTTCATCGGCCAGTCCAAAGCCAAAGAGCAGCTCGCCATCGCCCTTGAAGCCGCCAAATCCCGCGGCGAAGCCCTCGACCACGTCCTCCTCTTCGGCCCTCCCGGCCTGGGCAAAACCACTCTCGCCACCATCATTGCCAATGAGCTGGACGTCGGCTTCCAGCAAACCTCTGGCCCCGCGCTCCAGATCCAGGGCGACCTCACCGCCATCCTCACCAACTTGCGCGAGCGCCAAGTGCTCTTTCTCGACGAAATCCACCGTATGCAGCCGGTCCTCGAAGAAAAGCTCTACACCGCCCTCGAGGACTACAAGCTCGATATCATCATCGGCCAGGGCCCGGCGGCCCGCACCCACGTCATGGAGATTCGCCCCTTCACCTTCATCGGTGCCACCACAAGGCCCGGCCTGCTCTCTTCACCCTTGAGATCCCGCTTCGGCATTCTCCTCCGCCTCGAGTTCTACACGGAGGAGGAGCTTCGCTTCATCGTCTCCCGCTCCGCCGAGGTCATGGGTGTGCCCATCGACCAGGACGGCGCCGCCGAAATCGCCCTTCGCTCCCGTGGCACTCCACGCATTGCCAACCGCCTGCTCCGCCGCGTGCGCGACTACGCTCAGGTTCGTGGCTCCGGCGCCATCGATCGCCCTACCGCCAGCGCAGCCCTCACCATGCTAGAGGTGGACGCGCACGGCTTCGACGAAATCGACCGCAAGCTGCTCCTGGCCATCATCCAGAAATACGACGGCGGACCCGTCGGCCTTAGCACCCTGGCCGCAACCCTAGCCGAGGAGCAAGACGCACTCGAAGAGGTCTACGAGCCGTTTCTTATCCAGATCGGCTTTCTCGACCGCACGCCGCGCGGCCGGGTCGCGACCCGCCTGGCCTACGAGCACTTCGGCCTGACTATGCCTGGCCGCCAGACGCCACTGTTTTAGCAGAATGGACGCATGAGACGCCAACCTGCTGACTCGCTATCCTGCTAACTTGCTAACTTGCTAAACCACTCACCTTCGCAGGAGAAAACGCAATGTCACTTACTGAATCCACTATGCTCTCGCTCGGCACCGTCGCCCCCGACTTCGCGCTCACCAGCACAGTCAGTGGCAAGACCGTCCGCCGCGACGACTTCCACGGACAGAAGGCCCTGCTGGTGATGTTCATCTGCGCCCACTGCCCCTATGTGAAGCACATCAACGAAGGTCTGGCCGCGCTCGGCAAGGACTACGCCGCCCAGCCCATCGGCATCGTCGCCATCAGCAGCAACGATGTCAATACCCATCCGGCTGACAGCCCCGCCGGACTCAAGCAGCAGGCTGAGACCTTCGGCTTTGTCTTTCCCTATTTGTATGACGAATCGCAGTCGGTGGCCCACGCCTACAAGGCCGCATGCACGCCTGACTTCTTTCTCTTCGACGGCGACCGAAAGCTGGTCTATCGCGGCCAGTTCGATGCCAGCCGCCCCGGCAGCGGAGTTACCGTCACCGGCCAGGACCTCCGCGCCGCCATTGACCTTGTCCTTGACGGCAAGCCCGTTCCCACGGAACAGCGTCCCTCCATCGGCTGCAACATTAAGTGGAAGGCATAAAAAACAGCCAGTCGCGCGCTGACCCGCCGACTGGCTGACTCATTGCCTCTACTGCGCAATCTCCTGATCTCTGAAACCTGATCACTGATCTCTTTTACAGCGCCAGCCCCTTCAAATACTCGCGGAACTTTTCCCCAAACTCAGGACGCTTCAGCGCAAACTCCACCGTTGCCTGTAACATGCCGAACTTATCGCCCGCATCGTACCGCTTGCCCTCAAAGGTATAGCCAAAGACCTTCTCCTCTTTCAGCAACGCCTTGATACCGTCAGTAAGTTGTATCTCGCCCACCGCTCCAGGAGCCGTCCTCTCCAATAACTCGAAGACCCGCGGCGTCAGCACATAGCGCCCAATAATAGCCTGTTTCGACGGCGCATCCTCTAACTTCGGCTTCTCCACCATCCCCGTGCAGTTATAAATCCGCTCGTTGCCCGGATCCTGCGAGCCGGCCAGCACTCCGTAAGCGCTGATCGCCGGCCCCTCGATGGTCATGGTCGCCAGCACCGAGCCGCCCTTTTCGTTGAATACATCGATCATCTGCTTCAGGCAAGGCATCTCGGCATCGATGACATCGTCGGGCAGGATCACCGCAAACGGCTCATCGCCTACCAGATCCTTGGCGCATAGCACCGCGTGACCTAGCCCCAGCGGCTCCTTCTGGCGCACATAACTGATCCGCGCCATCGAAGACACTCCGCGCGACAAGGCAAGCAGCTCCTCCTTGCCCTTCCGCTCCAGCGTCGCATCCAGTTCATAGCTGATGTCGAAGTGGTCTTCCATCGCGCCCTTACCGCGGCCCGTCACAATAATAATGTGCTCGATCCCCGACGCGATCGCCTCCTCCACGCCGTATTGGATGATGGGCTTATCCACCAGCGCCAGCATCTCTTTGGGAATCGCCTTGGTCGCCGGTAAAAAGCGCGTGCCCAGCCCGCCTGCGGGAAAAACTGCCTTTCGAACGCGTTTGCTCATTCCATCATCCTTATCTCAATAGAATTCTAAAAATGGGTGCCCCACCCTCGCCGCGTTTTTGTTTTTGCGGCTAGGGTGGGAGGCTAATCACACTCTCAGCATGCGTGCCCCAGAGCCTGCCCTGAGCTTGTGGGGTCTCGATTTTGAGACCTGGGAATTCAAATGACTCACAACGCCGGCAACTTATCTCCCATCATCGCCTCCCGCACGATTTTGATCGGCGGAAAACCCTGCCGCAAGAAGTTATTGTGAAACTCCTCCAAAGAAAACGCCGCGCCCTGCTTCTTCTTCATGTCCTCGCGCAGCTTCATGATCTCCAGCTTGCCCAGCGTGTAGTAGAGATAAGTCGGGTCGCTGGTGCCGCGCTTTGTCTCCACCATGGCTGCCTCCTTTGACTGATAGCCTTCTTTCTGGAAAAATTCCACGGCCTCATCAAAACTCATCTTGCCCGTGTGCATTTCGATGCCGACAATGAAACGCGCGTTGCGCAGCAACGCATCCTGCAATTGGCCGAGCCGCAGGAACTTCGCCTCGCGCTCATCCTTGGCCCCTGCGCCAGGCTGCCCATACCCTTCGTCCAGCATCATCTGCTCGCAGTAGTGGGCCCACCCTTCGACGTCGGTATTTGCGCCGAGTAGCTTGCGTACGCGGCTTGGCGCTTGCGGCAGCCACAGGAACTGAATGTAGTGCCCAGGATAGGCCTCGTGAACTGCCGTCGAAATCACCGTGCCCACGTTGAACCCGTGCATGTAGCCCTCCACTTCCGCTGGCTTCATCGAGAGGTCGGGCAGCGTCACGTTGAAATATGCCTCCGTCGCGTGCGCCTCAAACGGCCCTGGCGTATCCATGCTGGCAAAGGTAGTCGCCCGCATAAACGGCGGCGTCTCTTCGACAATCGGTCTCACATCGGAGGGGATCGTAACAATGTGATGCGTGCGGATGAAGCTTACCAGCCCATCGAAGGTTGCGCGAAAAGCGTCCAGCAGATGATCCGGCGCGGGATGATTCTCTCCTAACTCCTCAAGCACCGCGCGCGCGTCCTTGTCCGGCTCTAACTCTTTTGCTACTTCGATAAAATGCGCCTGATTTTTGTGCAGATCGGCCCAGCCAATCTCCAGCAGCTTGTCTAGCGGCAGGTCCACCATCTCGTCGTATTCGAGCTTCTTTGAAAACGCGTCCGCGCCGATACGGAAGTCCCCGTTTGATCGCGCCAGCAGATCCGTCTTCAGCCAGTTCAAATAATCCTTGAGTCCCACGATCACCGCTGCATTCGTCTGCGCAAATTCCGCTTTCAGCGCCGGATCATGCGCGTCGGCGAAGGCTTGTGGCACATCGTGCTCAAAGAAGCTCACGATGTCTGGTAACTGCTCGATGGCAATCTCGGTATACACCCGCGGCGGATTCTTCAGGTTCACGCGCGCCGACGCCAGCAGTGTAGGCATCTGCTTCTCTCGCGCAACCAGCGACCGTAATCGCTCATCCGGCGAAGCGAACTTGCGCTCCATCAGCGTGAAAGCCCCATTCGCGCAAATGCTCGAATAGTTATCCGCATTCTTCTCCCACGGACGGATCGTCTCCAGCGTCAACAATTCCGAGCGAATGTTTGCCAGCACAATCTCCCGGTCGCTCCGCGGAACAAAATCGGCAGCGGAATCGTCCGGGTGAATCGCCTCAATGCGCGTCTCAAAGCTTTTCAGCGCAGCTATCTCCGCCTCGATATTCTTCCGTGAATAATCCTCCAGTTGCGTGTCGTATTCGTGATACCCCGCCAGTGTCCCGCTCGTTGGGCCATAGTGAAGGTACACCCGATCGAAATAGTCATCAGACGCCTTCGCAAACTTCTGCTTCCAGCCTTCGGTCGCAGCATAAGCAGTTACCGCAGACAACATACAAACTCCAATCGCAATGACAGTAAGACACTTTTTCATCATGCCTCTCATTCTTGGGGGTCTCCGCTCAAGCGCCCACTGGCGCTGCAACCAGCTTACCCAGCACTTCGTGAATCTCAAGCAAAACCTCATCAGGCCGCGTCGCAGCCAAAGGATACTTCAATAGCCCCTGCGGCGTGAACTGCGCCCCTCGCTTTGCATTCTTCGCCACCAGTCGCATCAAATGCACCGGATCCACTGCCGCATTCTCCATGAATCGGATCTGTAACTCGCTGCGTCTGCGATCGACCTGCGCAATACCCATCCGCTCGCATTCGAGACGTATCATCGCCGCCTCCAGCAGGAATACAGTCGCATCCGGCGGCGCACCATAGCGGTCTTCCATCTCCGCCCGCACCTCGGCCACAGCCGGCTCGCTCGTTGCCCCCGCGATCTTTTTATAAAGCCGCAGTCGCTGATTCTCCTCCGGCACATAACTCTCGTCGATGCGCAGTGCAATCCCCAGGTTAAGCTGCGTCGCCGGACGCTCCTCGCTGCTCTCGCCCTTCATTTCCTTAACCGCGGCCTCCAGCATCGACGTGTATAACTCGAAGCCCACCGCCTCAATGTGCCCGCTCTGCTCGCCGCCCAGCATGTTACCCGCGCCGCGCAACTCCAGGTCCAGCGCCGCGATCTTGAATCCCGCGCCCAGGTCGCTGAACTCTTTCAGCGCCGCCAGGCGCCTTCGCGCTATCTCCGTAAGTTCATTTTCCGCCGGGATAAGTAAATACGCATAGGCTCGCCGGTTCGATCGTCCCACCCTGCCGCGTAGCTGATATAACTCGCTCAGCCCATGCCGGTCCGCGCGGTTAATGAGCATCGTATTCGCCAGCGGAATATCCAGCCCATTCTCGATGATCGTCGTCGCCACCAGCACATCGTATTCATGCCGCATGAAGGCCAGCATCACTCTTTCCAGTTCTGTCTCGCCCATCTGCCCGTGGCCCACCGCAACCCGCGCTGCGGGCACTAACTCCTGAATCCTCGCCGCAATTTCGTAAATCGACTCCACGCGGTTATGCACAAAATAGACCTGTCCGCCGCGCTCCAGCTCCACCTCGACTGCCGAGCGCACAATCTTCTCGTCGAACTTCGCCACCACCGTCTGAATCGCCATGCGATCCTTCGGCGGTGTTTCGATCACACTCATATCCCGCAGTCCCACCAGCGACATATGCAGCGTGCGCGGAATCGGGGTCGCGCTCATCGCCAGCACATCGATCTCCTTCCGCATCTGCTTCAGCCGCTCTTTGTGGCGCACGCCGAATCGCTGCTCCTCATCGACCACCAGCAGCCCCAGATCCTGAAATTTGATGTCCTTCGACAGCAACCGGTGCGTGCCGATCAGGATGTCAACCTTGCCCGCCTCCACCCGCTCGACAATATCTTTTTGTTCCTTTGCCGTGCGGAACCGTGAAATCATCTCAACATTGATGGGAAACTGCGCAAACCTCTTCTTGAATGTCTCGAAATGCTGAAAGCTCAGAATTGTCGTGGGCGTCAGCACAGCCACTTGCTTGCCGTCCTGCACAGCCTTGAACGCCGCCCGCATGGCTACTTCGGTTTTTCCATACCCCACATCGCCGCACAGCAGCCGGTCCATTGGCGTTGTCGATTCCATGTCGTATTTGATAGCCCGGATCGCCGATAACTGGTCGTCCGTCTCGGTGTAGTCGAACGAATCCTCAAACTCTCTCTGAAACTCGTTGTCCTTCGAGAACGCCGTACCCTGCGCGGTGGTTCGCTCCGCATATAACTTCAATAACTCGCCAGCCATATCCTGCATGGCCTTGCGCACCCGCGCCTTGGTCTTGGTCCACTGCTGCGAACCAAGCCGGTTCAGCACCGGGGCCGGTCCCGCGTCCGTCGAGCGGTACTTCTGAATCAGGTCCAGCCTTGTGAGCGGAACATATAACTTGGCCTGCTCGGCAAACTCCAGAATCATGAACTCAACGGATAAACCGTCCTGGACAATCTCCTTGAGGCCTTGATATTGCGCGATCCCGTGCTCTGTGTGAACCACGTAGTCGCCCACGCCCAGATCGCGAAAGTCAGAGACAAACGCCGCGGTCTTCGATCGCTTCGGCTCCGGGCGCGCCGCCACATCCGCATCGTCGGATAAGTCATTGGCCCCGAAGACAATCAGATTGGAACCCAGAAAGCTCACGCCCGCCGAGATCTGCGTCCTTACAATTACCGGCACCCGCAAATCCCCCGCCAGATAACTCCCTTCATCCAGCACCGTCTCGCCGGGATGCGGATTGCGGCTGCCCAGCCGATAGGGGATCTGATACTCGCGCAGCATGGTAGCCAGCCGCTCTACGTCGCCCTGGTGCGGCGCGGCCAGCACAATTCTCGTCTCGGCAACCATCAGGCTCTTCAACTGCTCAGTGAGCGCTGGAATCGACCCGTGAAACCTGAGCGTAGGCCGTGTATTCAGTTCGATCTCGCCCAGCGTGTTGTCCTCGTCCAGCACATCCACCACGCCTAACTGATCCAGATCAAGCCCCATGTGCGCATCGAGCATCGACTGCAATACCTCCGGCCGCACATAGATGTCTTCAGGCGTAATCAGCGACCCCATCGCCGACCGTTCATGTCTCTGCTCAACTTTGTTCCACCAGCGATCGATCTGATTGCGCACCATCGCCGGCTCTTCGATAAATAATGCGCACTTAGGCAACAAAGTTAGCAGCGACTTATCCGCTCCGGCCACCGCGGAAAAGAACTCCCACCCCGGAAACACGCTCACCCCGCCGGCAGTGGCCATGCCGGCAGCCACTTCTTCGTTCTCGCCTTCGATCCGAGCCCGGTTCAGTCGTCCGTGCACCGCGGCCAGCAACCGTTCCGTCACCGGAGTCTCCGTCAGCGGCAACAGTTGCGTCTCGTCTAACCCGCTCTGCGACCGCTGTGTCTCCGGATCGAATTTCCGTATGGTTTCAATCTCATCGCCGAAGAATTCGATGCGCACCGGCCGGTCGGCCTCCGGTGAATATACATCCAGAATCCCCCCCCGCCGCGTGAACTGCCCCGGCATCTCCACGAGGTCCATTCGCGTATAGCCCACCGAGGCCAGGTGCTCGGTGAGCACCTCCACGTCCACCTCTTCGCCGCGCTTGAGCGTCACGGCGAGGCCGGCGTAGTAGTCGCGATCAAACAGTTTCAGCGCCGCCGATTCCACCGGCGCAATCAGGATCGACGCCGCTCCCGTTGCCAGCTTCCACAGCGCCGACGCCCGCTGTTCCTGCACGTCCGGATGAGGAGATAGATTCTCGAAAGGAAGCACATCGTGGGCCGGCAGCCGCACCACCTGCGCAGGATCCACCGCGCCCGTCAGCTCGCATCCGGCGCGCAACATTGGCTCCAGCGCCTCGGCGGCCTTGTTGTCGGCCACCACCACAATGACCGGCTGCCGCGCCGCCCGCGCCATCAGCGGGATATAGAGCGATCGCGCCGTCGCCGTCAGTCCGGACACACGTCTCCGCCCCGCACCAAGGCTTAGATGCCTTCGCACGCGCTCAAACCCCGAAGAGTGCTCCAGCTCCGCAAATACCTCGCGGACAAACGGGAGAATCATGTACTGTCAGTTTACCAGCGGGCGCGCTTAGTCCTCTCGCGTTGGATTGCAGCAGAGAAAGGCGCCATCGCCGGGTATCGCGGTCTTTCTTGCCGCCGTCAGTACCCAGCCTCGCGCCCATGCCGGACGGCCAGAATGACCACTTCCTTCCCCTCGTAGTGATACAGAGCCACATAAGCCCCGGCCCCGAATTCGATCACCCACTCGCGGAACTCGGACGGCAACTCATCCACGGGACGGCCCATCTCGGGGTACTTTCCCAGCCGCTTGACGCCCTGGCGGATCGTCTTGACCGCGCGTTTGGCCGCATCGCGGCTTTTAGGTGCGAGGAAATCGTGTAGACGGGCCACATCGCGCAATGCTTGTTGCGACCACTTCAGACGTGGCATTCAGGGGACTCGGCGCTCTCACCCGCTTCGAGCTTGGCTAGCCAGGCGTCCGCTTCCTCAGCGGTCGCATGCAAGCCAGTCGTCTGGTAGTGGTTCCAGGCCGCCAGCGCGTCGTGCCTCAGTTGCTCGCGCTTCTCCTCGCGGCTCACATACTGCTCGACCGCCTCGCGCATCACCCAATGCGCAGACCGCCGCCGCGCCGCCGCAAGCCGCTGGACCCGCTCCTTCAATTCGCTTTCAAGCTTCAAGCTGGTTGTGGAAGTCGCTGCCATTGCAAGTGCTCCAAGGTGTTACCTATTCACACTATACCACCACCCGGCGCGCGGATGGTTGCGGTCTTGTGAGTACCTTTCGGCAGTACGAGCAGATGCAGGGGTTCCGACACAGCCCTAATCGTCATCATCCTTGCCAGTCTTTTTCCGGCGCTCCTTGAGCATGGCGGGCACTGCCGCGTCGCCCATCGCGTCCTTCCACAGAATGACGTTGAGCTTTTGCGCGTCGGCATGGTCGGCGTGGCGGAAGTCCATCTTCATGCTCTCTTTTGCGCCTGGAGCGTTTTTAGCGTTGGCCGTATAGAGCAGACCATTGTCGCGGTTCGAGAAGTCCGCCGAAAACGCCGCCTGATCGCCGGGGCCGGTGAACAGCGTCGAGATCAGCGAACTGAACGCATCGTTATTGTTCATGGGAGGCAGCCCGAGCAGCGTCTCCATGGTCCGCACCACGCTCACCGTCGAGTAGAACCGGCTGTCGACAAACGGCCTGCCATCGCCCGTATGCGGAGCATATTTGCTGACCACCACCCCAAGGCTGCGGTGCGCATCCACGTGATCGCCGCCATCCTGCGCATCGTCTTCGAGAATGAAGAACGCCGTGTCGTCCCAAAACGGCGAGTGGGAGATGGCCTCAACCGCGCGGCCAACCGCCAGATCGTTGTCGGCCACTGACGCCTTGGGCGTGGGTCCGCCCGGCCTGGTTCCCGCGGTGTGGTCGTTGGGTAGCCGCAGCAGGACAAAGTTGGGCATAGTGTCTTTGCCATGCTCCTTGTCCGCGACCCAGGCCTTCAGGTGCCGTAAAAAAATCTCGACGCGCACCTGGTCCGGCACCGACACATTGAAATCGGGCGACTCCTCGGCAAAATGCCCCACTAGCTCCGGCTTGGTCGGGACGTTGGCAGCAATCAGCGGAATGGGCCATGGCCACTTGCTTACGCCGCCGCCCCATGCCGCAGGCAGCCCCTCGCCTGACGCAATCGCCTTATGCGTGCAGTCGCGACCTTGCATCAATGGCCCCATTTGCGGGTCCGTAATGCGCGCTTCGTTGCAAAAGGTCGTCGAGATAAACTCGCCGAAGTGATAGTAGGTCTTGCCATGGGCGGCGAGATCGCCCCAAAGATACCCGCTCGCCGGCTCGTTCACATCCGGGATTTTTTGCAGCAAGGGATAGTTATCGGCCACCACGCCTTCGTAGTCGTAAGTGCGTTGGCCCCCTCGGTAATTCTGCTGCCAGGTTTTTTCAAGATAGTCCGTGCCGATAGCCGCGGTCGACCAAACGTGCCCATCGCCTGAAACTTCGCCCGAGTCGAAGAAGTTATCCAACACGCCAAACTGCAAGGCTAACTTGTGCAGGTTGGGAGTAATCGCCTCGCCGTACATGGTCAAGCTCCGATCGCCGTTGCCCACCGGCTTGCCGTCCTTTTTCAGGTCACCGAAGACCTGGTCGTAGGTCCGGTTCTCCTTAATGATGTAAATCACGTGCTTGATCCGGTCCTGCGCTCCACCGGCAAAGACAATCTTCTCTGCCGCCGCCTTCATACGATTTGACTCGAGCGCAACCGCGGTCCACTGCGGCAGATTCTTCTCAATTTCGGCCGCATCCAGCGTAGCCAACGAACCGTATAGCAACGTCCCGATGTAGGTCGTGGACCTGTGGAATCGCCTCTGCGTCAATGCCTCCGTCTGTGGCTGGGGAACGTTATTAGGCCCGGTCCCCTTGCCCTTCGCTGTAGCAACGTATAGCTTTCCGCCAGACGCCGAGGGGATAAACACCATCGACATGGGCATCCACTCCGTGGGCACGAATCCGATCGGTTCCACCATGCCCTTGCGGGCCGCCCTCGCGGTCAGCTTCTCTGTGTCGATCACAGCAACCGCATCGCTCGCCGCATTCGCCACATACAATCGGCTGCCATCCGCGTTCACCGCCAGAGCCTCGGGCTCCGCGCCAAAGTAGCTCTGCCCAGGCAGGCGCGTATCGAAGTAACCTTTCACGGCAAACTGTCCCGCGTTCACATTCACGGCCGCGACTGCATCGCGATTGGCCAGCGCCACATATAACATCTTTCCGTCTGGTGAGAACTCCAGCGCGCAGGGGTGTGTCCCCGGAGCCACCGCGCTGGACGGCTTGAGCAGGGCCAGCTTGCGCCCCACCGTCCCCTTCGCCAGATCCAATTCCACAACCTCCGAAGCATTCCACAAGGCAACAAAGGCGCGCGCGCCCCCCTTTGAAACCGCCAGCGCAATCGGATAGGTCGAAGGCACCGCATCGCTCTCCGCGAGATCGAATCGTTTCTCGATCGCACCGCTTGCTGCGTCCATCAGCAGAACATCGTCCGACAAGTTGTCGGCAACCAGCAGCTTTTCCGCTCCGGCCGGGCCAACCACCGCAATTGCCGCCGGAAACGGCACTCCCTTGTCGCCCTCCGTCGCACCAATCTCTCGCGTCTTTCTGCCTGGAGCCAATTGCTGCAGCGGCAGAGGGATCATGCGCTCCGGCACGATCTTGGCCGCCGTGAAGCGATACACCACCACACCGCTGCCGGTCTTGTCTTTGCCATCGCCAAGCGGATCGGAGGTCGAGCCCATGCTCGCATACACATGGTTCCCGTCACGGCTGAACGCCAAACCGGCGTACAGTGTCTGTTTGGCGAGCTGCGGTAGCGTGCGGGCATCGGGAAAGTCCGTCAGCACGCCCGTCTGCGTATCCAACACCGCCAAAGATTGCTGATACTGCGACTCGAAGGTTCCATATCCGGCATTCACCGTCACCACGTAGCGCCCGTCGGGCGATACAGCCATCGACATCGGCAAGCTGTTCAACCGTTGCGGATGCCCCGGAATCTCGCCGATCAATTGCTTGCTCGTCGGCAAATCCACCGTCTGAGCCGTAAGTGTCACTCGCCCCAACACCACTGTCACAACAGCAACCGTCGACAGAACCTTCATGCGCATGGCAAAACCTTAGCAAATGCCGCGCTCTTCTGCGTTACAACGCCGTTACAAAGCCGATCTGGCCGCGATTCTCGCCAAGCCTCACCCAAAGGACCAGCCCAAGCTCTCCATGCATTACCAACGCGGAGCCAACCGTAATCATGTGCTTCAAACGATTTGTGCTTAAAATCTCCTCATGGACGATCCCCTGGCTTCCCTCTCGCATCTGCTCTCCGACGTCATCCTGCCCAACCTTAAATCCGTGCAGACGAGCCAGGCCGAGCAGATCGCTGCAAACGATCGCCTTGAAATGGCCATCGAGGAGTTGCGCCTGCACCTTGCGTCGCAGTTTGCTCATCTCACCGCCCAACTCACAGCTTGCCGGGCTGAGCTGGCCGCCACCCAGGCGATCCTCAAGGCAGTGCAGACGCAGGATGACTCGCGCGACTGGGATCGCAACACGCTCATTCATTGAGCCGCTCAGATAAACATCCGGTCTAGCCACCAATAAAATTCGCCGCCGCGCCAAATACCTGAAGTAATCTTTCGATATGCGCACGCTGCTCACTGCCGAGACACTTTGGAACGGAACCAGCCTGCTTGACCACCCCATGGTCATGATCGAGGATGGCAAGATCGCCTCCGTCACAACCAGCGCGGCCAGCGAGTTGCCTGCACACGCGCGCGTTCTCGACTATCCCGGCGCGACGCTGGCTCCAGCCTTTTTCGATGTGCATCTTCACGGCGCGGCCGGCCACGACGTGATGGAAGCCACGCCCCAGGCCCTCAGCGCCATTGGCCGCTTCCTGGCCTCGCGCGGCACAGGAAGCTTTCTGGCCACCACCGTAACCGCTTCACTCGATACGACCCTCAGCTCGCTTTCTGGACTGGCGAAGCTGATCGCGCATCCCCATGGCGTCGCTGAAGCCCACCCTATCGGCATTCATCTCGAGGGTCCATTTCTTTCCCACATCAAGCGTGGCGTTCACCCCACCGAATACCTGCTCGCTCCCGACCTGGCTCTCTTCGACCAACTCTACGAGGCTGCTGAAGGCCACATTCGCCTGATGACCCTGGCTCCCGAACTACCCGGCGCAGTCGAACTGGCGGCACATGCCACCACGCGTGGGGTTCGCGTTTCTTTAGGACACTCCAACGCTAACGCCGTGCAAACCCGCGCCGCCATCGAAGCCGGCGCCGTCAGCGCAACCCACACCTTCAACACCATGCGCCCGCTCGAAAATCGGGAACCGGGTATCGTAGGAGTCGTCCTCACCACCGATTCCCTCTATGCCGAGCTGATCTGCGACGGCATCCACACCGCTCCCGAGCTGGTCAGCCTGTGGAGTCGCGCCAAAGGGCCAGACAAGGCGATTCTCGTCACCGACGCCATCAGCGCCACCGGCATGCCCGACGGTGAATACCAGCTGGGCGGCCTCGCCGACGGCTTTTCTGTCCACGTCGCGAACGGCAAAGCCACCCTCGCCGGAGTCCTCGCCGGCAGCGTGCTCACCCTCGACCGCGCCCTCGCTAATTTTGTTGCCTTCACCAGCGCGCCCCTCGACCATGCACTGCGCCTCGTCACCGTCAACCCCGCCGCCATGACCGGCCTCGGTGATCAAGCCGGCTCCCTCGCCATCGGCCAGCCTGCCAATCTCGTTGCCGTCGACCCCGCTGGCAAGCTCATCGATTCAATTCGTCATGGCCAGCCCATCAAGCTATAGAGCCGGTTGCGCCATGCGCGTCTCCGTTCTCTGGGTAGTGTCCTGATTCGAGGTCCACACGCTTGATCCCCCTATTGTGGTATTGAGCGTGCTTTCGTGGGATTGGACGCGCTGTCAGTGAAGCGCATGATCACCTCACTCGTTTCACACCTCGCGCGGAGCTGCTGCCAAGGCACTCCGCGTAATTTTTGCTCCAAGTCCCTGGACATCTTTCCCCAAAGACAAATTAGGGAATTTTTGCTTTTACTGTAGACTTCCGTGCCCCATCCATTCCGCGTTTTGTGCGGAATGGTTGGGATACCTACAAAATTCCTGTCGATACAATTGCCGAAAATGCCCTAGAATTTCCTTGACGCGCATTTCAAAGTTCAAGCACAACGCGCCAAGCGCGATCGAACCTAGGAGAATAAACCCATGGCCAACCGCAAACTGACCCCAGCCAAGGGAAAGCCTCGCCGCAAGGCTTCATTCAGCAATTTGCTAAAGACAGCTCCTAAGATCAAGAGCTTTCGAAAAGCAACAATCTCGGGAGTGCTTTTTCAATCGGAACAGAGAGACAAATTTGTCCTCCAGACCGCTGAAGGCATCCATCACGAGCTGAATATTAAGTCTGTCGAGCAATATAGGGTTCTCGGGCGGAGAGGCGAATTCACTGTCGTTGAAATCGAAGTCCCCACCCGCGAGTTGTCGGAAGGGGCAGCGTTTTCGAGAGTTCTCATGACGAATGAACAATTCGCTGAACAGTTGTCAAAGCTGCCGCCGCACCTCTCCGATCCGAAGCGCGCTAATGTTCATCTCAACGCGTTCAAAGAGGATCTCGATCATCCGATTCACCAGTATTGGCAGTTTGGTCGAAAGGTTGAATCCCCTTTCAGAGAATTCAGTCCTCCCTTTCCCCCAAACCATCAAGCCCGATCTTAGCCTCGCGCACCAGCCCTTGCGGATAGCCATTCCGAAAGGGCGCTGCACTGTCATGAAGAGCTTTGTCCATCGTTATTTGAAAGCGGAATTCTGTCGAAGGGGGAAACATGGCGGTCAACGTTTCGACTGTCGTCGATATGGGCGCGGTTACTCTGGCTGCGAACGAATCTCTTCTTTATAGCTTGTTCCCCTCGGCGGGAAATCCGATCTGGTCGTTCTCCTGCTCCGACCGGAAGAGTATCTTTCAGATATCGAACGACCCGCGCCCTCGCTATGACTGGGCTGTAATCAACGGTGGCCCAGCGCCAAACCCGCTTACGGTTTCCACGGACCGCGGCAAGGGGATTGCGGATATATACGCCATTTTTTTCGTCTTCGCACAGGTCAAGAGCTATCGGATCACAGTGGTAAGACAACCGCTGAATGTCGTCGTCCAGGACATCACGTTGACAGCGCAATCGCCGACTGACACCTTTCCCGTTCCCCTCGGAATCACCGCAATTTAGAGATTTGAAAACGAAAGGGTGCTATGAAAGCACGATTCATCATCGCAGCTCTTCTTGTTCTCATTCCCTGGGTGCAGCCATCTCAGGCTCAGAACTGCGCCTCCCCGGCGACCCTGAATGAATTTGTCTACTGCCGGTTGCAGGTACGCTTAGCTCGCAATCTATCCAGCCTGGATACCGCGAAACAAATCGACGCGCCAGCCATCATGACGAATTCAACCACATTGGCTGACAAATCGGCAGGGCCGGACGTGCTTGCAGCAAGCGTCAATCCGTCTGGATTATCGAGTAAGTCGAGAGTCCCCGCCACGACGGATGCTTCTGTCACGGCAAATCTTTATGGCATCTTTTCCGATTGGCGTCAGCGGCAGCCGTTCAATCCCGCGTTCTATAGCGAGAGCATGCCCTGGAGACGGCTTTCCATCTCCGTCGCCCCGTCTTACCCGCAAAACGCGACCCAGACAAACCAGTCGGTGAGTTATGGTGCGAAATTCCAAGTTACCCATCTTCGCGACCCGTTGGATCTATCAAACAAGAATGCTTTCCAATCGGTGAGCGGAGCCCTTCGTGACGCGGGAGTCTACGCAAATGACTATCAAACGGTCGAGCAACACCTCCGCGACGAATACCAGACCCATCCCTGCCAAGCTGCGACGGCTGCTGGTATTGCGAGTACCCTTCTGGGCGACGGAACTGAAGGTGCGTTCATCGCAGCGATGGCCAATCCAAATGTGTTCGCGCATTTCCTCCCGTGCATCAGCGGTGCGGATATAGCGTTCATCGATTTCCACACAACGAACACGTTCGCGGCTCTATCGCTCCTCACCCCACAGTTGGCCGATCTGATTAAAAGAATTCGCTCCGCGCCGCAAATTGCGCTCTCTTTTCTCAGCAAAATCAGTATGGGAACGGGAAGCAATCTCTATCGCAGCGAAATCGTCATCGATCGCGGCTTTTGGAAGACAGGTTCCACCACCAACGCCAGCTTTGATTTTTCCAATTCAAAAACAGCGAAACCGAATAAGGATACCTTCCGGTTTGTCGAAGCTCTCGAAGTTCCCGCGATCCGGCCAAAGAATCCTCTGGACCCAACCCGCCTGACCATCGGAGTTTCCGGAGAAGGAGACTGGGGAAACCACCAGACGCCGACCTACAAAGCCCAGGGGAAAATCAAGTTGAATCTGATCGATGGCTTGGATGTTCCCATTGCAGTGACGTACGCAAATCAAACCGGCTCGTCAAAGCACGCCGACTTGAAAGGTGTCATGGGGTTTGCGTTCGATCCAGCTAAGATTGCCGCGAAGATCCACTCAGGATCCCCATCGTCGTCTTCTCGATAACACACCCGAAATTCGCTTTCACCCAAACCGCGCTTTTTTGACGGTCTGGCGAAAATCTTCGCCGGTCATCTCGACACGAACGCACATCTCCGCCAGGCGGGACCGCATGCGGTCGCCGATGCGATCGCCCAGGGTGGGCTCGCGCGCCGCGCGTTCCGGGTCGGTCAAACCCCCGCCGGCAGCGGGCAGGTCGGCGTAGTTCGTAGTAATGATAGTGGTCTGCTTGTCGTTATACCGGGCATTCAGGATGAGAGCGACCGTATCCCACACCCATTCGTTCGGCTTTTGCGCGCCCAGATCGTCCAGCACCAGCACCTCGGCGGCAAAGACCGGCTTGAGCAGTTCCAGCTCGGTGGTGTGTACCTGCGGGTTATAGCTGTTCTGAATATTTTTAAGCAGCTCGCGATAGTCGCAGAAGAGGCCTTTCACGCCGCGCTCCTGCACCAGCCGGCGCAGCACGCCCACTGCCAGGTGGGTTTTGCCCACGCCGATGGACCCGGCAAACAGCAGGCCCTTGCCCGCTGTATCCACGGGATAAGCCTCGACAAATTTGCGTGCGGTCAGGTGCGCCCGGCCCAGCGACGGGTCGGCGCCGCGAAAGGCGGTCTCATAGCCGTCCAGGGTGTAATGGCGGTAGCGTTCGGGAATGTGCGCGGCCGCCAGGCGTCGCTCTTCCCGCACCATCTCCTGGCACTCGCAGGCGCGGGAAACCCAATTCCCGCTGTCGTTAACCACCCGAACCAGCCCAACTCCATCGCAAATTGTGCAGACACTCATCTGGATTCAAGCCTAGCGCAAGCGGGGGCGAACAGCGACTGTGCAGGTCCGGTCCCAATTGTGGGAAAAGGCAGCGGCTCGGCGGCGCTCCGATTCCGGCTGGGGAGCACGGGGGCAAAATGGGAAATGCACAACGTTGATCGGCTCATACCCCCATTATGGGGATTGACTTTCCGCGCCAGAGCGCCTAAAGTTGCGGCGCAATCTGTTTCACAATTTGGGAGGGGTCAATGTTGCGGAAGAGCTGCAATCCTTCTGGTCTCAGATCCAGTGTGCTTATTTGTCTGTTTGCCATCACGGCGATTGTCGCTTTGAGTCTTTCCGGCTGCGGCGGCAGTTCCAGCCCCGTGGGCGTTGCCGTGACGGCATCAGCGGCCACAGTGGACGCAACGGATGCAGTGACCCTAACCGCAACCGTCACGAACGACAAGACCCCCGGCGGCGTGACGTGGAGTGTAAGCGGCGGCGGAGTGCTGTCGAACGAGTCAACCAGCGCGGCAACCTATACCGCGCCGGCTGCCTCCAGTTCGGCGCTAACGGTCACCGTGACGGCTACCTCGGTGGCCGACACCACCAAGACCGCAAGCACAACATTGACCGTACCAGCGGCCCCTGCGGTTACCACGGGTGCGCTGACGGCGGGCACAGTGGGAACTCCCTACTCAGTAGCACTCGCCGCCTCGGGCGGCATTTCTCCTTATACATGGACCATTACCAGTGGCACCCTGCCGGCCTGCCTGACGATGAATTCGGCGGGCGTGATCTCGGGCACTCCCAATGCCGCTTGCGCGGGAACAACCAACCTTACATTCAAGGTGACGGACTCAGGCACGGCCACGGCCCTGAGCGCAACGAGCGCATCGCTCGGCCTGACCATCAATGCGGCTCCGGCGATCACCTTTACCGGCTCGATGCCAGCCACCACGACCTATGAAGCCTCCGCCCCCTATGTGGGCTTTGCAACTGCCACCGGCGGAGCCGGAGCATTGACCTACAGCGTGGCAAGTGGCTCCCTTCCCCCTGGATTGATCTTGATGTCGACCGCCAATGGCGAAGTTGGCGGAACGCCGAGCACTGTTGGCACATTTAACTTCACGATGAAGGCCACCGATGCCTTCGGGGACTCGAATACCCAGGCCTATACGATCACGGTCAGCCCGGCCTCGCAGACCATTACCTTCGGCGCAATTGCGGCTCAAACAGTGGGCACGCCCTTGACACTCTCAGCCTCTGCCAGCTCCAGTTTGGCGGTCAGCTTTGCCTCAACGACTTCCAGCGTCTGCACCGTCTCCGGCACGACAGCTACGATGCTCACCTCCGGAACATGCACCATTCAGGCGACGCAGGCCGGTAACGCGAACTATACAGCGGCAACGCCGGTCCCGCAGACCTTCACCGTCAACGGCGAAGCGCAGACCATCACATTCGGCGCGATCGCTGCCCAGAACGTAAACACGCCGCTGACGCTTTCTGGTTCGGCGAGTTCCGGGCTGGCGGTCAGCTATGCCTCGACCACGGCTAGTGTCTGCACCGTCTCCGGTACAACGGCGACCTTGCTTACCTCGGGAACCTGCACCATTCAGGCCACACAGGCAGGCAACTCTATGTTTGCGGCTGCCACGCCGGTCTCGCAGACCTTCACAGTCAACGGCCTGGCGCAAACCATCACCTTCGGCGCCATCGCTGCCCAAACGGTGGCCACCCCGTTGACGCTTTCCGCCACGGCCAGCTCCAGCCTGGCGGTTAGCTTTGCCTCGACCACGGCTAGCGTCTGCACTATCTCCGGTACGACGGCTACCATGCTCACCTCCGGAACATGCACCATTCAAGCCACGCAAGCGGGCAACTCTACCTATGCGGCGGCTACGCCCATCTCGCAAACCTTCACAGTGAACGGCGAAGCGCAGACCATCACCTTCGGCGCGATTGCTACCCAGACAGTGGGCACGCCGCTGACGCTTTCCGCCACGGCCAGCTCCAGCCTGGCGGTCAGCTTTAGCTCGACTACGGCGAGCGTCTGCACCGTCTCCGGCACAACAGCCACTATGCTCACCTCCGGTACCTGCACCATTCAAGCCGCGCAGGCCGGCAACTCCACATACGCTGCGGCCACGCCCGTCTCGCATAGCTTCACCGTGAACACGGCCGCGCAAACCATCACCTTTGGCACAATTGCTACGCAGACTGTGGGCACGCCGCTAACGCTTTCCGCTTCGGCCAGCTCCGGCTTGCCGGTAAGCCTTGCCTCAACCACGGCGAGCGTCTGCACGGTCTCCGGCACAACAGCGACCATGCTCACCTCCGGAACCTGCACCATTCAGGCAACGCAAGCCGGAAACATAAGCTACGCGGCGGCCACGCCCGTTTCACAGACCTTCACCGTAAACGCGGCCGCGCAGACCATCACCTTCGGCACCGTCGCCGCCCAAAATGTAGGCACGCCGCTGACGCTTTCCGCCACGGCCACCTCTGGCCTGGCAGTCAGCTATGCCTCCACTACAGGCAGCGTCTGCACCGTCTCCGGCAACACAGCCACCATGCTCACCACGGGTACCTGCACCATTCAAGCGACGCAAGCCGGAAACGCAAGCTATCTGGCCGCCACGCCTGTCTCGCAGACCTTCACGGTGAACGGCTTGGCACAAACCATCACATTTGGTTCAATCGCAGCGCAGACTGTGGGCACACCGCTAACGCTCTCCGCCACGGCCAGCTCCACTCTGACGGTCGCCTTTGCCTCGACCACGTCCTCGGTTTGCACGGTCTCTGGCACGACGGCCACTATGCTCACTTCTGGGACCTGCACTATTCAAGCCACACAACCCGGCAACTCCACGTATGGTCCCGCGACGCCCGTCTCGCAGACCTTCACCGTCAACGGCCTGGCCCAGACCATCACCTTCGGAGCAATTGCCACTCAGACTGTGGGCACACCGCTGACGCTTTCCGCCACGGCCAGCTCCAGTTTGACGGTCGCCTTTGGCTCGACCACGACTAGCGTTTGCACAGTCTCCGGCACGACAGCCACAATGCTCACCTCCGGAACCTGCACCATTCAGGCAACGCAGGCCGGCAACTCCACCTATGCGGCGGCCACACCCGTCTCGCATAGCTTCACCGTGAACGGCGAATCGCAAACCATCACCTTCGGCACGATTCCTACGCAAACTGTGGGCATCCCGCTGACGCTTTCCGCCACGGCCACCTCCGGCCTGACGGTGAGCTTTGCCTCGACGACGCCTGTTGACTGCTCGGTCTCCGGCACGACAGCCACCATGCTCACCTCCGGAACCTGCATCATTCAGGCCACACAGGCAGGCAACTCCGTGTATGCGGCGGCCACACCCGTCTCACAGAGCTTCACTGTGAACGCGGCCTCGCAGACCATCACCTTCAACAATCCCGGCGCGCAGACTGTGGGGACGCCGCTGACGCTGTCGGCTTCATCCACCTCCGGTTTGACGGTCAGCTTTGCCTCGACGACGACGGGCGTCTGCACCGTCTCCGGCACCACAGCCACCATGCTCACTACTGGAGCCTGCACCATTCAAGCTACGCAGACCGGAAACGCAAGCTATTCTGCTGCCACGCCGGTCTCGCAGAGCTTCACTGTGAACAGCGCCGGCTCACAGGTGAGCGGCACGATCATGCTCAACAACAACTGCGGCAGTTCGAGCGTGCCTGTGATTACGCTCAAGCTGTATAACGGTGCGACTTTCGTCCAGGCCGTAACCTCCGACGCCAGCAACGGCAATGGAACCGGGAATGGGACCTACTCGTTTGCAATCGTGCCCAACGGCAATTACACAATCACTCCTTCGATCACCGGGGCGAGTTCCGTGTTCTATCCGGCTACTCAGAGCATCACCGTAACGAACGGTACTGTGAGCGGAAAGAACTTCGTCGCCTCTCTGGGTTATACGGTCTCCGGCACGGTCAGTTACGCGGGAGCGCAAACCGGGCAGATCTATTTGAATCTGAACAGCACGAGCTGCGGCGGCAGCGGCGGGGAGGGAACCAGCATCAAGTCGCCCGGGGCGTACTCCATCCGCGGCGTTCCACCCGGCACATACAGTTTGCAGGCTTGGATGGACACCCAAGGTTATGGCGCGGCCAACGCGAACGACCCCGCCCCCCTGAGCAACCCCTCTGTAACGGTGGTCAGCTCTAACCCTTCAGGCCAGAACGTTACGCTAACCGATCCCGCGACGGTCTCTCTCAGTGGATTGGCTCCGACCATCAAAGCAATCAGCCCATTCAACCAGGGAGCTGTGATCCTGAGCAAGCAAATCGAGAACAATAACCAGGTGGAAATGCCAACGTCCTACACCATTCAATGGAGCACCAGCTCGACGCCGTGGAACGCAAGCTCGGGATTTGGCACAGTTGCCGGAAGCAAGAGTGTCCCGGCGACCGGCACAAAAGGGAATCCGTGGATAGTGAGAGGCCTCACGAATAGTCAGGCCTACTACTTCAGTGTCCAGGGCGTGGCAGGGAGTTCGACCAGCAGCTTTTCACCGGTCTTCGGCCCGATAACCATCGGCGCGCCCGCGGTCGGCAACACAGTGACCGGCACAGTCACCTTTAGCCAAACAGCCACTGGCCCTCTGTATGTTGGCTTCGTCGACCAGAATACGAACGCCATTTACGCCACCTCGGTGGGGAGCCAGGCGAGCCCGCCGACAAGCCCGGCCTCATACACCGTCCAGGTTCCCACCGGCTCCGATTACTTCTTCTTCGGGATCCTCGACCAGAACAACAGCGGCATCATCAACGCTCCAGGACAAGTCTCCAATACGGGAGATGGAAGCGACAATACTGTCACCGTCATAACCGGAAACACGAGCGGAGAAAACTTGACGTTGCCCACCGCCAACAGCACTGCCGATGTGACAACGCAGTACCTGTCATCGTCGTCCCCCGGCGGCAGTTCGACCGGCTACAGCCTCAACTTCGACGTGGGAGCGGGTAACAAGCTGCCGGTGGCCGTTACGTTGGCTTCGGGACCCAATATGCTTAACCCTGTGGACATCGGCAACCTTTGCAACGGTTGCGGCAGCATTCAATTCCAACTCTATTCAAGCATCGGCACGGCAGTGCCGAATGTGGCCGACGCCTATACCTTCAACGTCACCTACAGCGATGGAACCGTGGATACCGGAACTGTAACCGCCGCGGTAACCGGAGTGCTGACCTCCAGCCAGCTCGCCACCGGCCTTTCACCCACGGGGACCGGCGGCAGCACGACGCCGACGTTCACCTGGACCTACCCAGCCAACGCCAGCAGCTATACCTACTCGTTCTATATCTGCTGCTCGAACAACAGCGATATCTGGGACATTCCAGGCAACAACTCCAACTCGAATGGTTTCACCAATACTCAGATTCCCGGTTCTCCCGGAATCGCCTGGGGCAGCACTTACCTTGGGGACTCCAGCAACACGCCGTCGGTGACCACCCTGAGCAACGGGACGCAGTACAACTGGCAGATTCAAACCCAGGACAGCAACGGAAACTCAGCGCAGACGCAGGTATACTACATCCCGTAAGCGCAGCGTCTGCCTTAACCATCAGGGGCGGTCAACCATCCGGTTGGCCGCCCTCTTTGTTGTCGGATCATCGCCTCTTGCCAAGTTCAATTGGCCTGGGGCCGGGACGACCTTTGCAAAAGACGCGGTGGCTCACCCAAGCCGCAAATCGCTATAATCGCAACGCGCGAACTGAAGAGCTTGGCCGGTTCCGGCCTCTGCGATGTACCCGCTAAAGAAATGGAGACACCCTCGTGAATCGAACCGCTATGCGCACTGCCTTCTTCGCCACCGCCGCGTTGATCGGTCTCTTCACCCCGGCCGTTCTCAGGTCTCAGCAACCCGCCAATCTGCCCGAGACCAAGGCACCCGCTCCGACGCAAGTGGCCCCGGCAACGCCGCACCATCCCGACAATGACTACTGGCGCAAGCACGACGCCGACCTGCTCGTGGATTTCGGCGGGCTGGCTCGCTATAAGGAGGCTGATTTGGCATTGGCGCTACCTGCCGCAGGCGAAAATCGCATAGTGTTTATGGGCGACTCGATCACCGACAACTGGCACTTCGACGGCGCGGACGGCTCTTTTCCCGGCAAGCCGTATATCAATCGCGGCATCGGCGGGCAAACCACGCCCCAGATGCTGGTGCGCTTTCGCCAGGACGTCATTGCGCTCAAGCCCAAAGTGGTGGTGATTCTGGCTGGCATCAACGACATTGCCGGCAACACCGGGCCTTCGACGCTGGAGCAGATTGAGGACAACCTGGCTTCAATGGCCGACCTGGCCGCGGCCAACCACATCCGTGTGGTGCTGTGCTCGGTTTTGCCGGCCTTCGATTTTCCCTGGATGCCCGGCATGACGCCCGCGGGCAAGGTTCTCGCGCTGAACGCCTGGATCAAAGCCCACGCCGCCCAGAAGGGCTACGTCTATGTCGATTACCACACGGCGATGAAGGATGAGCGCGACGGGCTGCCGACAACACTGAGCAAGGATGGGGTGCATCCGCTGCCCGCCGGATACGCGATCATGGCGCCGCTGGTCGAGGCAGGGATTAAGAAGGCATTGGCGCAACGATAGCCCCGCAATTGCTAAACCGCCCCATTCCCCCTACAATAGAATGATTGCAGGAAAGGTTTGCCCGAGAGATGCCCAAGGAAAAGATTCATCCCAATTACGCCGCGGTGCAGGTCAAGTGCGCCTGCGGGAACAACTTTGAGACCCGGTCGACCCACAAGGGCGACATTCACGTGGAAATTTGCTCGAACTGCCATCCGTTCTTCACCGGCAAGCAACGGTTGGTCGATACGGCAGGCCGCGTCGAGCGCTTCCGCCGCAAGTATGCCAAGTCCGACGAGGCACAGGCAGCGGCAGCAGCCAAGTAACCGGCGCCCAAAGCAGTCGGTTCGCACGATTGGGCCTCCGCCACGGCGGAGGCCCAAGTTCGTTCGGGACGGACGACTGCTTCAAGCCGCCAGCTTTTAGCTGGACTGGATTGGTTGACGGAGTGAAGCACCGAATGCGAGCAGAAGAAGCTAGAAGCTGAAAGCTAACAGCTAAGAGGATTCATGGCTGGCAAGGGCTTTACCGTGAAGAAGGACTGGGACAACCCCAGGGAGCACGCGATGCCCGCGGAGACGCGGGTGCCTGCGGAGGTGCGCCTGGGGACAGTGGTCGTATCTCCGGCCACCGTGCTCGCTCCCATGGCCGGGGTCACAGATACGGTCTTCCGCCGCTTCATTCGCCACGCCAGTTTATTTACCACCTGCGCTGAGGCCGACGCCGCTTCAGCGCAAGCGGGCCATGCCGACAGCGCGCTTGCCGATCCGCTCACCATCGACTCAGCCGTCACCAATACCCAGTCGGGCTGCGGCCTCCTGATGACCGAGTTCACTTCAGCCGACGGCCTCGCGCGAATGCGCGAGACCAAACGGCGGCGCTATCTGACCTTCTACGACGATGAGCACCCCATCGGAGCGCAACTCTTCGGCTCGAACCCCGATACGCTGGCCGAGGCCGCGCGAATCGTCGAGGACACGGGCTTCGACCTGGTGGACCTGAACCTGGGCTGCCCTGCCAAGCGGGTGGTGGGGTCGAACGGCGGCTCCGGCCTACTGCGCGACCTGCCCCGGATCGGCGAGATCTTTCGTGCCGTGCGCAAGGCCGTGACGATTCCCTTCACCGTCAAGTTCCGTATGGGCTGGAACGAGAAGCAGATTGTGTGCGTGGAGCTGGCGCGCATGGCCGAGGCCGAGGGGCTGAACGCCGTGGCGCTGCACGCCCGCACCCGCGAACAGGGCTACAGCGGCCAGGCGCAGTGGGAGTGGATCGCCCGGGTGAAGCAAGCGGTCGGGATTCCGGTGATCGGGAACGGCGACATTACTTCTCCAGCAGCCGCGGTGGCCATGGTGGCCGAGACGGGTTGCGATGCGGTGATGATCGGGCGGGCAGCGCCATCCAACCCCTGGATTTTCCGACAGATCGCACAGTACACCGCCACCGGCAGCTACGAGCGGCCCACAGTGGAAGATCGCTACCGGATGATTCGCGCCTATTTCCAAATGCTGCTTGCCGAGGCGGAAGCCACCAAAGATCTGCCCCGAGACGCGCGCATGGGCGAGACCGCCGGCAAAATGAAGCAATTTGCCACCTGGTTCACCCATGGCGTGCCGGGCGGCTCCAAGCTGCGGGCGGCCATCTACCATGCGCGCACCGGCAGCGAGGTGCTGGCCCAGGTCGAGCTGTTTTTTGCGTCCCCCTTCCCCGACGGTTCGGCCTCCAGTCTGGATTTTGGCGTGGCCCCCGGGATGGACTGCGGCTCCGAATCCGAAGACGAGTCGAGTTGCTTCCCTGAAGCTTCGCTGGTTTGCGACTGAGTCAAATTCGACAGGTTTCCGAGAAGCGATCCAACAGGTTTTTGCCCGCCGAATCAGTCTTATATGCCCTGGTATATAGTGGAATTCATCCCTCCCCGAAGGGTCTATATTGCATAACGTTGCGCCAAAACTGCGAGGCATCTTGAAGGCCTGGCCTTGCGGCTATGCCGCGCTGGGCTTTGCGGTACTCGGCCTCGCTGCGCCCGCTTGCATGGCCCAAGGGAGCGTCCCCGCCGAAACCCCTGAGTGGCTGTTCAGGGGTCCATTTGCGGTGCTTCTTGGCGTGTTGGTTGTAGCGCTCTGGCGAATCCGTCGCCTGGCGGTGGACGCTCGGCATCGGGAGCGGGCGACTCGCCAACGGGTCGAAGACCTGGAACACGAAAATGCAGAGTTGCGGCGCACTCATGAGCAGATGCGCGAGTATGCCGAGCACGACGGCCTCACCGGCCTGTGGAATCACCGCATCATTATGCAACGGCTGCGCCAGGAGGTGGACCGCTCGCGCCGCGAGGGTGTGCCGCTGAGCGTGATCATGGTCGATCTTGACCAATTCAAAAATGTGAACGACACCTTCGGCCACCCTGCCGGTGACCGTGTGCTGAAAGAGATTGGCCAGCTCTTGCAGAGTTCTGTGCGCTCCTAT
>Ga0182024_10006047_pt1 | contig 26759 bp, 25 predicted proteins | sample P32metaG_FD_120480 | JGI IMG/M metagenome (GOLD analysis project Ga0182024, IMG submission 120480) | Permafrost microbial communities from Stordalen Mire, Sweden - P3-2 metaG (Illumina Assembly) | ecosystem: Environmental > Terrestrial > Soil > Wetlands > Permafrost | place: Sweden: Stordalen... | reverse complement strand
TTCGACGGCGTGGAGTTCGTGGTATTCGTCATTTCGGTCCCCTTCCCGCGTGGGGACTTCGGCGAGCCACTTCCATGTCTGACCGTCGTCCTGCGATTCGCATACGCCAATGCGATGCGTCCCGGCCCATAACTCCTTGCCGGCATAGAGCAGGCGCCCGTCACGGAGTTCAATCGGGCCGTGCGGGCTGTTAACGATGGTCGGCAGGCGGGCGGACCAGGTCTGGCCGCCGTCGGTGGAGCGGATGAGCCATTGGCCGAGCTGCGCCTTGCGCTGCTCTGGGGTCAGGCGGTCGCGCGCGGCCTGCCAGAGCCGGAGGCGTTCGGGAGGCCACGCTCCGGGATCGCCGGCCTTCCCTTTTTCCGCCGCGTCCAGAACGGCTTCGTAAGCCAGTGACGTGAATGTGGTGACCAGCAGCGAGCCGTGTGACGTTTCCAGCACTCCGCTGTCGCGGTCGTCGATGTCATCGTTCAGCAGCACGCGTGGGTATGTCCAGGTCGAGCCGTCGTCTTTGGAGACGATCATTTCCACGCGTCCGAACGGGCACACGTGCCCCTCGCGCCCCCCGGAATAGGTGATCACGAGCTGGCCGTTCCTGCGGCGTGCGACCGTGGGCCAGCCGTGATAATGCTCGGCATCAAGGCTGATGGTTTTCGCCTCGGGCTCTGTTTTTCCCGGGTTGGCGAGCGCGCGCGCCCGGCCGGGAAGAAGCGCGGCTGCCGCGGCGCAACCGCAAGCCTGAAGGAACCGGCGACGCGTGCTGAGAGGGAGTTGCATGCGATTACCTGTCTGACCGAAAGCCAAGGATCATACCGCGAGTATTTTTCCGCTTGCAATCTAAGTCGCGTTGTCTTAGGATTAAGTCGTGACAACTGAAATCGATGGAGCTGACGTTGAAATCCGAGCAGAAAGACGTGAGTGAAGGGGAACTCGCTGCCATGCGGGTGTTGTGGGAGCGCGGACCGGCGAGCACCCGGCAAATCACCGACGCGGTCTATCCCCGCGGCGGGCAGGCGCAGTACGCGACCGTCCAGAAACAGCTCGAGCGGCTGGAGGACAAGGGGTTTGTCCATCGCGATCGTTCGTTGTTCGTCCACGTGTTTTCGGCCGCGGTCAGCCGGGATGAATTGGTCGGGCGCCGCGTCCGTGCCGTCGTCGATAATCTTTGCGAAGGGTCGCTCGTTCCGCTGCTGACTCATTTGGCGCAGGTCGATGAGCTGAGCGACGCCGAACGCAAGGCACTGCGCGAGCTGGTGGAGAAACACCGGCGCGCCAGGACAGCGAAGAAACCATCTCCTTAGAAACAAGGAGCGTCCATGGTCACGCACCTGATGCAATGGGCCTTGTCCAATACGCTGCTGGCACTGTTGCTGGCCCTGCCGGCGGCGGCTTGCGGCTTACTGGGGCGGCGTCCGGCGCTCGCTCACGCCTTATGGATGCTCGTGCTGGTCAAGCTCTTTACGCCTTCGCTATTCAGCCTGCCGGTCGGGCCGCGGGTTTCGATTGCACCTGCGGCCGCGGCCGTGATCGTGCCCGGTTTGGACGCTCCCGCGCCGGCTGGTTTGTCCGCACCCGCGTCGGCATCGCAGCATGAGAACCCAATTGGCTCACAGTCGACCGCGTTCGATCCTGCCGATCGTCTCTCACCCGGCAATACCCCGCCAAACGTCCTGGCGGCCTCGGCGGCATTCACCTGGCTCCTGGGCTCCCTGATTTGCGCTGGAATAGCCTGGCTGCGAATTGCCCGATTCAACCGCGCCCTGGCAGATGCCGCGCCGGCTCCCGGCGTCTACCAGGCGGAATCGGACGAGGCGGCGCGCCAGCTTAGGCTCACGAGATCGCCGGGAGTTTGGATGTTGCCGGGGAGGATCACGCCGATGCTGTGGGCGCATTTTTCGCGGCCGCGCGTGCTGGTCCCGGGCGAATTGTGGGGCCGGCTGTCGCCCGAGCAGCGCCGGACGCTGCTGCTCCACGAGTTGGCGCACCTGAAACGGCGCGACCACTGGGCGCGGTGGGTGGAACTGGCGGCGACGGTCATCTTCTGGTGGGACCCGGTGGTCTGGTGGGCCCGGTCGCAGTTGCGCCAGGCAGAGGAGCAGTGCTGCGATGCGTGGGTGACCTGGGCGCAAGCCGGCGGGGAGGACGACTACTCCGCCGCGCTGGTCGAGGTGATCGATTTCGCTTCCCGCAGGGTTGCTGGCCGCACTCGTTTATTCGGCTCGTCCATGCCGGCGCTGGCGACGGGCGTCAGCCGGTTCCGAAACCTCTCCAGGAGACTGCAAATGATCGATCGTGGAACAAATCATCGTGGCTTGGGAATAGCGGGCATCGCGTGCATCTGTGCGGTGATGGTCATGCTGCCGGTTTCGATGGTGCGTCGCGGGCAGGCGGAGGTGGCCAAAGTCTCCCGGGCGGGCGACCCATTGGCGGAGCGGAGCGGCAAAGCGGTCGAGAAGGGGCTGGGGTCCCTCGCCGGCCACTTGCCACTTCCCGGCGGCAAGCAGCCCGCAGACGAATCCGCCGTTTCCAATCGCACCGCGATCCTCTCGCTTTGCGGGATGGCGTTCCTCGCTTCGGGAAGTGACCTCCATGAGGGGCCATATCACGCACAACTCGAGCAATGTCTGGATGCGGTGCTGGCAGACTGTCACGACGACGGATTGATTGCGTCGAATAAGGCAATGGCCGCGATGTACCACCAGGGGTATGCGACGCTCTTTCTGGCCGAGATATACCGCCGGACGCATGACGAGCGCATCAGGGCGCCGTTGGAAAAAGCGGTGACGCTGATCGAGAAGAGTCAGAACGCCGCCGGCGCCTGGCGCTATCTTCCCGTTCCTGGGGACGGGGACGTTTCGGTGACGGCGTGCGTCCTGAACGGCCTGCTGGCAGCGAAATCCGCGGGAATCGAAGTGCGGCCCGATACGATCAAGGCTGCGACTGAGTATGTGTTGTCCTGCAAGCAGGACGACGGCGGGTATATCTACATGGCCGGGCAAAGGACCGCCAGCGGCCCCGCCCGCACGGCCGCCGCCGCCGCGGTGCTCCACCATGCCGGGGGGCAGCCGGACAGCGTTGCCGCCGCGGTAAAATTCCTCGAGCCCATCCTGGGCGGCAAGAATGGGAGCGACCACGAGTCATACATGAATTACTATGCCTCACAATTCCTCCCGGCCGTCGGCGATGAAGCGGCCCGCGAGAGTTATCGAAAGCTTTCAGAGTCGATCATTGCACGCCAGAGCGAAGACGGCTCATGGGACTACCACGGCGTCAGCCGGACCTACGACACGGCCTGCGCGCTGCTGGCACTTCAAGCCAACGACGCCCGCTTATGGACCTTTAGCGGCAAGTGAGCCGCACGGGGGCGTAGGATAGGGGCGTCTTGACGTTTTCACGTTTTCAATTCGCTGTAATAAATCCAACCCCCCAATCGATTACCCTTATGCCGGCACGAGAGCCGGCACGAGAGCCGGCGGGAGATCCAGCGGATGATCGATTGGGAAGGCATCCTGGCGCGTGACGGGCCGGCCGCGTGGCGGACGGCTTGGCGCGTCTTGGGCAATCGTGCCGACGCCGACGAAGTGCTCCAGGAAGCGTTCGTCTGCGCCGTCGAATTTGCCCGCAAGCATCCGGTCCCCTATTGGCGGGGCCTTCTGCAACGGCTGGCAACCGCCCGGGCGGTCGACCGGCTGCGGCAGAAGGTACGCCGGCGGGGCCGGGAAGACCCTTTGCCCCACGAACATCCCCCTGCCAGGGACGCGATGCCCCCAGAGCAGGCGCAGGACGCCGAATTGTCGGCGATGCTGCGCACGGCACTGGCGGACATCAATCCGGAACAGGCCGAGGTTTTCTGTCTGTTCCACCTGGAAGGCTGGAGCTACCCCGAGATTGCCAAGCACCTGGCGGTCTCCACCGATGTCGTCGGCGTCCGGCTGCACCGGGCCCGGGGACGGCTGCGCGAGTTGCTGCACGCGATAAACGAGGTGTCATCATGACTGACACAGACCGACACGACTCCCCAGACCTGCTCGATCGTTCCATCGCTGCGATACGGCGCGCGCAAGCCCCTCCCGGGCCGGATAGCAAAGCCGCCGCCGACACGCTGGCGGCGGTGCGTCAGGCCGCCGGCTTGTTCCAAGCCGATGCCCCGAATGTCAAACTTTTCCAGAAAGTAGTAACTATGATCTATCTGCACAAAAAAGCCGTCACCCTGACGGTCGCGGCCGGAGGGTTGGCCGCTTGCGTCGCCCTGCTGCTGGTCGCGGCGTTCCCAACGGCGAGTTTTGCCCAGGTGGTTGAGAAGCTCCGCAACGTGCACTCCATGACCTGCACGGAGCGGGTTACCCTGCCGGGCAACCCCCAGCCGATGACCGTCAAGATGGAGTATCTCGGCAAAAAGATGCGCTCCGAGGTCGGGGACTCTCTGATCGCCCTCACCGACCAGGAAACGGGCCAGGCGATGGTCCTTGACCCCAAGGCCAGGACCGCCCGCATTGCAAAGGTCGAGGTGACCGGCGGGCCCAAGTCTCCGTTCGAGATGGACCCGATCGATGAGGTGCGAAAGCTCGCCGGCAAGAAAGGCGACCCCATCGGCCAGCAGCAGATCGGCGCTGTGAAAGCCAAGGGCTTTCGCGTTACCGAAGACGGCAGGATGTTCACGGTCTGGGTCGACCCCGCGACGGAACTCCCGGTGCGCATCGAAATAACCGTCGAGATGGGAGGCGCCAAGATGAATGTCACGCTCGACGATCTGGCTTTCGATGTCCCTCTGGACGAGAAGCGGTTCAGCCTCGAGCCTCCAGCCGGCTATACGGTGACCCGCCAGGAGCTGTCCCTCAATATGAACGTCGAGGAGAACGTCGTGACGGTCCTTCGCGCCATGAGCGCCGCCAACGGGGGTAAATTCCCGGCTCAAATCGACGACCCCGCGGCCATCGCCAAGCTCGTCCGCGCCGACGACAAGGGCCAACCAACGCCCGAAACGATGAAGATTGAAACCGCCTCTGGTGCGCTGCGGGGCCTGTTGTTCAAGTACGAGAAAGGCAAGACCTACGACTACCTCCCAGACGCCAAGCCCGGAGACCCCAAGGCGATTGTCTTCTGGCGTCGGGATGCGGATTCCAAGAAGATCATGGGGGTCTTCGGCGATCTGACGATTCATGAGATCACCGCGGAACAGGTCCCGCCGCCTTCCAAGTCGGACGTTCCGCCGCCGCCTCTGCCGATTGAAGTACCGGCTCGGTGAACAGAAGCAGGGCTAAGGCTTCTTCCCCATGTCGCGGACTTTGTCGGCGAATGGCAGCGTATCGGGAACCACGCGGACCGTGGTGGTGAACTTGAAGGGTGGCAATTCGCCGTTGGGGAAGGTTAGCTCGGCCATGAATGCGGTCCAGCCGGCTTCCGGCTTGGTGACGCTGGCGACGTACGTCCCGTTGCCTTGATCGGTCAGATCGGTGCTGGTCCACTTGGGGCCGAGGACCGCGAGGCGGAAATCTCTGGCGGTGGGGTTGGTGGCCTGCCAGAGTTTTACGCCGGTTGGGCGGTCGGTCGTCTGGATGTGAATGGAGCCGTCGTCCTGGAGCTTCCAGGAAAACCGGGGCATTTCCTTGTGCTGGATGAAGGCGCCGTAGAACGCCAGCAATGTCGCCGAGGCGTCGGAATGGGCCAGGGAGTGGTCGGTGTTGGGGACGTAGCGAAGGTACTTGGGGTCCGGCAGGTCTTGAAAATAGTACTGGGAATTATCGGGAAGGAAATACTGGTCGCCGGTGGAATTGATTAGCAGCTTGGGCATCGTGTAGCGGTCGCGGTAGGACCAGGGGTCCTCGATGTTCATGAGGTCATGCAACTGCGGCGTGCCGGTCCACTTGGGGAGGTTGATGTCCGTGTAATCCTTGACGGCTGGCGAGAACGACCCATATGCGGCAAGCTGCCGGCCGGGGTTCTGCTCCAAGTGCAGGGTGTCGATGACGATCGGCACAATGGCAACCACGCGCTTGTCCACGGCGGCGGTGCTCCAGGTGGTCCAGCCTCGCTTGGAGGAGCCGGAAACGGCAAACGAGTCGATCTTCACCTTCCCGCCCTCGTCGCTCTGGCAAAACGTCTGCACGGTGTCCATGGCGCGGACGACGGCCTTGGTCATGGGCAGCCGGGCAGGCCAGCGGTCATCGCCGGTCTTGAGGAACTTGTCCCAGGTATAGGCGATGATCGCGTCTTCCGTGCGCTTGCGGCCGTCGCCGGCGAAGACCAGCGGCTCGTTGGGGATGCCGTGAAGGTCGGCCACGACGGAATGCGTGGTCAAAGCGCCGAAAACCATGGCCAGATCGGCCGTTTGCGGCGCCGGCCGGTCGCTGCTGCCGCCGTTGATGTACAAAAGCGCCGTCGAGGTGGTGACGTGGTCCGGCACCACGACGGTCAGCCAGTGCTTCCACAGCGGCTTATCCACTTCCTCTTTGGTCAGGAAGGATTGCGAAGTCATCTCGATGACGTGGGTCTTGTACTCACCGTTATTCTGCGAACTGACGACATGGAAAGCGTAGTTGGGGTCGGGAGCGGCGACGTAACGGTCCAGTGCCGTCGGCTCGGCGGGTGCGGACCGGCCGGCCAGGCAGACCAGGGCGAGGATCAGGGCTACGCGTGCGGACAGCTTCATTCCCATGTGCAACCTTTCGCAAAAGTCGCCGATACCGGCAAGGTCCCCGTGTGCCGTCGTTCTCCGCCGCGGCATCGCTGGCGGCCATTGAGTGTAGTCGCGGCTGATGTAACCTTTCCATCAAATCGGGCCGATCCTGTACGGATGAAGCAATACCCAGGAGTCCACAGGGTCCGCTCGCGGGCATCAGTCGTGGGCTACGCGTGCGCCCTGCTCGCCCTTGCCGCCCTTGCCGCCCTTGCCGTCGCGCTGATATGTCCGATAGTAAATGGCCTTTGGGACCTCCCCGCAGTATCATCTCACCTTTCAAGCGAGGTCAGCGGTCGATCCGGCGGCTTGGCTCTTGCGCCGCCCGGTCGGTAAACTCCCCGTCGCGGATCTGGATCCTCCGATCTTTTGGTGAGCAGCGGCATGGCCCACGACGTTTTCATCAGCCACTCCTCAAAGGACAAGAACGTTGCCGACGCGGTGGTCGCGGCGCTGGAGGCCGCTGGCATTAGCTGCTGGGTAGCGCCGCGGGACATCGCGCCGGGGATGGACTGGGGCGAGGCGATCGTGCGCGGCATCGCCGAATGCAAGTTGATGGTGCTGGTGTACAGCAGCAGTTCCAACCGCTCGCCGCAGGTGAAGCGCGAGGTGGAGCGGGCGGTGGCGCGGAACAAGGCGCTGGTGCCGCTGCGGATCGAGGACGTGCCGCTCAGCCCGTCGATGGAGTATTTCATCAGCTCGCCGCACTGGCTGGACGCGCTGACGCAGCCGATGGCCGAGCATCTGGTCCGGCTGGTTGAGGCGGTGCGCCCGCTGCTGGCGCTGGCGAACCGTAGCGGCGCCTCCGGCGTCCGGCCCGCGGCGACGAAAGCTGCTCCCGCCAGGCCAGTCAGCGCCCGCGCGCCGGCCGCGGCCGCGGCGTCCGCGCCGTCGCGGGTGAGCACTGCTCCCCATCCCGCGGCGGGTCCAGCCCCGCGCCCGCAGATGGGCGATCACTCCAGCGGCCATCGCTCGTCGCTCCCAGGAGTGATCGTGGTCGGGCTGGTAATCCTGTCAGCGGTGCTGGCGTGGCCGGCTTACCAGTGGTACACCCGCTATGGGCTAAGCCATTCCGGCGCGCCAGCAGCCCCTGCCAGCCGAGCGACTTCCAAGCCGTCCCCAGTTACCACAACGCACCCCGCCGTCGCATCCGTCAGCCCCGCCAGCCGGGAGGCGGCAGAGTACTACGAGAAAGGCAATCGTTACTTCAACGGCCGGGACATGCCCAAGGACCACGCCAAGGCGCTTCTGTGGTGGCGCAGGGCCGCCGACGAAGGCAACGCGCCGGCCATGTACAGCATCGGGCTCCTCTATGCCAACGGACAAGGCGTGCCCAAAGACGACGCCAAGGCGACGGAATGGTTTGCCAAAGGCGCCGCTGCCGGCGATGCCCGGTGCGAAGGCGCCCTGGCCAAGCGTTACTGGACTGGCCGCGGCATTGGGCGCGATGAGGCCAAGGCGGTGCAATGGTTTCACAAGGCCGCCGACGCCGGCGATCCCTCGGCCATGGCCGCCCTGGCCCGGCTCTATCGTGAGGGGCGGTGCGTGCTGCTCGACGACGCCAAGGCCATCCAGTGGGCCACCAAGGCGGCCAACGCGGGGGACGGCTCTGGCATGTTTTTCGTCGGCTACGCCTACATTTGGGGCAGGGACAATCTTCCCAAGGACTTGGAGAAGGGCCATACCTGGCTCACCAAGTCCGTGACCGCCTGCCGGACGGCCGCCGACAACGGCGACGAGATCTCGGCGTTCTTCCTTGGCATGCTCTATCACAATGGCGCCGGCGGTCTGCCCAAGGATGAACCGGAGGGGTTCCGGTGGCTGCTCAAAGCTGCCGACGGGGGCGAGGCCACCGCCATGGGGAAGGTCGGCGTCATGTATCAACACGGCGGGGTCGTGCCCAAGGATGATGACAAGGCAACCGAATGGTTCAAAAAGGGCGCTGACGCCGGTGACCCGGTTTCGATGCATCGGCTGGCCCTGCTCTATCAGAGCGGCCGGAACGGGGTATCCATGGACAAGGCAAAGTCCCTCGACTTGCTGCAGAAGGCGGCCGACGCGGGCAATCCCGCCGCCATTAGCCACCTCATCAACATGTACCAGACCGGCAACGGGGTCGAAAAGAACCTGGCCAAGGCCGAAGCGTTGTCGTCGCGCCGCCGTGCCGCCGCCGAGTTAGGCGAGGAGCCGTAGAGTGAGATCAATACCGTCGCGGAAAAGCCGGGCTCGGGAGAAGGACCGGCGCATTGTAATCGGCCCCCGATGTCTAATGTGCTTGTCAAATGCGACAGCGCCAATACGTTATGACCGAGGCCGCGGAACCAGATGCGTGACAAGTTCGACAGGAAAACCCTGTGAGATGAACGTATTATGGGGAGCGAGAACCCTGATAACCCGATGAACTGGTCTGTTCGGGAGTTCCTTGCCGACTTCCAGGGAACTGTTCAGGCGAATCTCCCTGGATGGGTGTGGTGGCACGACCACACGAAGCGTGATGCTGAGCTTGCAGATTTGGGGCTCACCAAGCCACTGGTTGTCGCCGAACTGCTTAAGCTCGGCGCCTCGCACCACCACCAGGGGCCGGAGAAGGACGACTGGGCGGATAATATGTGCTGCGTGCACAAGTTCAGGTACCTCTCGGACCAGGTTTGCCGGATGTTTACGTGAAAATCGGCTTGCAGGAACATCCGAAACAGAAACACACGTACATCGCGCGGATCTGGTCTTTTAAGCGATGGAAGCCCTGACGAGCCGCGTGGAGCAGCACATGAGCACGACGACGACCGGCGACACGATCACGATGTTCTGCGACGCCTGCAACGATGATCGCCCGTTCCATCGCGCCATCCTGCACCGCACTATCGAGGTGCGAGGTGAGGAGATCGCGGTCGCTGAGCCCGTTTGGCAGTGCGCGGTCTGTCGCACTACCCAACCCGACTTGAGCTCCGGGATCGATTCGTTAACACTCGCTTACCTTGAATACCGGGCGAGACACAACCTGCTTACGCCAGGGCAGATTCGAGAGATTCGCGAGAGGTATGCACTGAGCCTGGACGCTTTTGCCTCTATCATCGGCATCAACTCTGTCGTACTCGATCGATACGAGCGCGGGGCGTTGCAGGATGAGCTCCACGACGCCGCGATACGGCGATGCGATGTTCCATCGACCATGCTTTCACTCGCTGCGGCACACCGCAATCAGATTCCCGGCCCGCAATGGAAGAGCTTCCTTGAGACGATTGGTCAGCTGATCACCCGCGAAGCCGCATCAATTCCCGTATGACGCACCTTCGCGAAAACCCGCGACCCTCTCACTCGAATCTCAGGAATGTCACCGAATAGGCCGGGAACTTGTAAGCGGCGCGCCCCTCGCTCAAGCCGTGCTGCCACTGGGCATGCCGGGGAACGATCGCGTCGGGTCTGTCTGCGCTGTTCGCCGCCTCCGGTGGCCCGGATAACTCCGTCAACTCCGCCGTTGATTTGGTTGGATTGAAGCCGCTGAGGTTGATCCTTGCCGTCACAGCTTCGCCACCGGGGTTCACTACTTGCAGCAGCAGCGTCTTGCCGTCTTCGCTGCGCTTGGAGTTGGCGTTCAGTTTTGTGCCCGCGGCGGCGACCTCGCACTGGACCAACTGCGGCAGGTAGTTGGCCGATAGCATATGCGTCAGGTAGCCAGGCGGTTGTAGCCAGACCTGCGACGGGTTCAGAAACAGCAGGCCCTGGTCCCAGCCGTTGTCGTTCTGCTTGTCGGGCTGCAGGCAATTGGCGACCGAGACTATCGGGATCCGGCCATCCCGCTCGATCGCGATGACCGCCAGAGCGTTGGCCAAGGCGCGCTTCTGGGCATGGTTGCCGGAATTGAACTCGAACACGACCACCTTGTGCCGGGCGCCGTCGGCAATCTTGTCCAGGGCGTCCGTGAAGGAGAGCAGCCCGATCAACGAGGAGTTGGCCGCCTCCGGATGGTCGGTCCAGACGTGTACGTCGAACCAGACTTCGCCGTCATGCTGCCTGGCGAACCGCAAAATGCGCTGATGCGCGGCGAGGGTCGTGATGCGCGAAGCCGCTCCGGCGAACTGGAACGGGTCTGCAATAGGCCTGTCATAGGCGAAATCGCCGACCACCAGCACCATCTTTGGGTCCTTCGCCCAGATGGCGCGGGCCAGCGCCTCGAACTTTTCGGCATACTTTTCGTCCACGCGCTCTTCGTTGCCCAGCTCGAGAAACCGCACGCGAAACGGCTCAGGATGTCCGTCCAGCGCCCGCTTGCGGCCCCACTCGCTGTCGGCTGGGGCCTCGGCGTAATCGACGAAATCCGCCATGTCCTGCGGCGTCTGGCCCATGTTGAAAGCAGGGACGTACTCGAAACCCGCCGCCTCACAGAATGCCATGAAATCCGCAATGCCCCAGCCGTTCGACGACCAGGCATACCACGTGCCCGAATAGGGCGGGCGGCGGTCGCGCGGGCCGATCATGTTTTTCCATTGGTAGCCGGGGTTGTTCACCATCGACCCGCCGTAGCGGAGGAACGTGACACCCTGGTTGATCAGACCCTCGGCGACATCGCGACGGACCCGCAGGCCCTGAAACCGCCCCCACTCGCCGGGCTGCAGTAACGCATGGCCAATGGTAACCGAGCCAGGCTCTTTGAGTTTCAGCGCGAATCGGCCCGCGCTATCGGTGGCGCTTGGCGTCAGAGTAAAATCCACCCGCTGCCAGTCACCGGCGGCAACTGCCAACGATTTCTCAGCATAGACTTGTGAACCATCGCGGCTTTCCAACGCCGTTAACAATGTCACCGGCTTCTCGGCACGCACCCAGACGTAACCCTGGTAATCCTTGGTTGCTTGAAAGTTCATTCCCCAGCGGTTGAGGCCCTGGTTCTCGATGCCGATCTCGCCCTGGCCTGAATCAAAAGTGATTTGCTGTGACTGTGTGCCGGTAAACGGCTTCTCCTTGACAATGGCATAATGCCCGACCGCGGGCCCTCGGATGATCGCCCGCCACATGCCGCTGATATCTTTCGGCGCATCAGGCTGGGCGAACGGCAGCGGTTCCACCTGCTCGCCCGGCTTAACCCACAGGTTGCGATACCCGGCTTCCCGGTGCCACGGCCGCAGGGCGACGGTGCCAGCAGCCAGGGCATGCTCGGCGTCTTCGTGACGCAGAACCCTCTTTCCATCCACCATGACCTCGATGACCGATCCCGCGAGATGGACCTCCAACGGCACCCACCGGCCCGTAGCCACCTCACAGTGGACGTCGTCGATCGGCTCGTAGTTGTTGCGATGCCGGGCAAGGCTCAATGTCTGCTTCCCGGGATCCAAGGCGACTTCGTAGCCGACGAATTTGTCGGCCCCGACGCCCGGGTCTCTTAAGCGAACGACTAACCCGGCGCTTTGGCCATTTCGATCGGCGAAGAACAACTCGACGCCAGCCGCTCCGTCTTTGAACGGGGCGTGGCTGCTCACAAGTTTGGGCCCGTCGCCGCCGTCGGTCTGCAATGCCCCGTCGCGAACGACCCACAAGCCTCCGTATGACTTGAAGCCTTCAATGTCGGGCGACAATGCCGGTTCCTGGAAGCTTTCGCCGAAGACCATTTGGCTGTAGATCCCGCCGTAAACTTCGTGGTTCACGTCTTCGAGACATGCGCCGGTCAAGTGACGGGAAACGGCGTGGAGGACTCGATCCGCGCGGACGTCAATGGTGGTTTCGTCGGCATGGATCGCGCTCGTGGACAGGGACGTTAGCATAATGGCAAGACCGACGTGCACGGATCGGAGACGCATGGTTGCCCTTTCGAGAACGAGTTGGAGACCCCTACCAATGCATGACAAACCCCCCATCAACGTTGATGCTCTGTCCCGTGACATGCTCAGCGCGGGCTGATGACAGGAACACGATCATGTCGGCAATCGCCTCGGCGGTCTGCCATTTGCCCAGCGGCACGACCGCGCGGATCTTGCGGTCTGACCATTCCTCGTAGCTGAGCCGCTGGGCCGACGGGGTTTGGTCGTGCCATGCCTGCCAGACCGAACGGTTCAGCGGCGTCTGGACCATTCCCGGGCAGACCGTGTTCACCCGGATGCCGTGCGGGGCCAGGTCCTTGGCCATGCACTGGGCGAAGTTGATGTTGGCCGCCTTCGAGGCGCTGTACGGCGGGTCGGTCTGCGAGCCGATCTGACCGGCCACCGATGCAACGAACACCATCGTGCCCGCCTTTCGCCCCACCATGTGCGGGGCAACGGTATGGGCGACGTGCGCCATCCCCATCACGTTGACCTGCAGCACGCGATGCCAGTCTGTCGGCCGCAGGTTCGTAAAGGGGAACCCGAACTTGCCTGACCCGATCGCCGCCGCGTGGACCAGATGATCGACACGGCCCAATGCTTCGAGCGTACGGACAAAGACCGACTGCACACCGGCTTCATCCGTGACGTCCACCAGGAACCCGGCCCCGCGTCCATCGCCCACTTCTCGCGCCGCCTCAAGGACGGCTTCGGACCGATCCCATAACGCCACGCGTACGCCTTCGGCGGCAAAGGCCTGAGCGGCGGCCAGCCCGATGCCGCTCGCGGCGCCGACGACGATTGCAGTGTGGTCGTTGAGGTGCAAGTCCATGGATCTTTCCCGTCACAGCAATGGCTCGATCACTAAAACCCCGTTTGTCACGACATGGAGAGTGACTCGGGCGAACACTGAAGCTGAGAAGACATAAAGTGCCTCCAATCGACGCGGCAACGACGAGCAGCCGTTTCAAGATAGCATACCCAATACCGTTTCTTGCGCATTATTTGTCGTAACGCACGAGCGGATCCATTGCAAATTTACGCTGATGGGAACACGGGGACGACACGATATGGTGTCAAATCATTTCACTATACGACGCTGCTCTGAACCGTCCCGGGATGGCGCTGAAAGCGTTTTTTGAGTATCGGGACGTGAAGCGCGCCGCGCGTTTGCCATCGACCTGGGCGCCGAGCTATAAATCCCAAGTTCGTCAACCCATTTTTGGACCCACTTTGGGAGGTACAATGTCGACTCAACGGTCTCCCCGCCCTTCCCCGTCGCGTCTTATGGCGCCCTTTTTCGCCTGTCTGCTCATCTTCCCCACGCTGCTGGTCGCAGCCGACGAAAAACCCGCAAGCAAGGAAAGCGACGCCGCCGTCAGCGCCATCCGCCAACAGACCCTCAAAGGGTTCACCTATTTCTACAAGAGCACCGAGACTGATTTCGACGGCATCAAAGCAACGGTGGATCAGATCATTCCCGAGCTGCACAAGGCCCTCGCCGAAGGCAAGGTCCAGGTGCGCGGCCCCATCGTATTCATTTACCATGGCATCACTCTCGATCCGAAAGCGAAGTTCAAGCTCGAGATCGGCATGCCCGTTGACCAGGGCACCAAGCCCGCCGGCGATTTCCAGGTCCGCGACGTCCCCGAATACCGCTGCGCCAGCGTGCTCTACACCGGCCCGCTCATGGGCATCGGCGGCGCATTCGAGAAGCTCTACAGCGATCCGCCGCCTAAGATGACCGACGAGGCCCGGGAAATGTACTTTTACTTTGAGGGGCCGGAGTCGCCCAATAATGTCGTTCACGTGTCACTGGGCACGAAAGATTGATGAGTTCATGCCGCAGATTGGCCAAATACAGCTTGCCACTCCCTTTTGTCAGGCCGGCCTGGCCGGCTACAGCGACCGGGCGATGCGGCTCGTCGCCCGGAGGCGCGGCTGCCCTTACGCCGTCACCGAAGCCTTATTGGACGTGATCCTCCTCAGCGGCGGACAGGGCCTGCGCAACAGCATCGACATCAATGACGAAGACCATCCGGTGGCCGGCCAGATCATCGGCAGCGACCCCGAGGCCATGGCCCGGGCCGCACGGATCCTGGCGGGCTTCGGCTATGACGTGATCGACCTGAACTTCGCCTGCCCGGTCAAGAAGATCAAAGCCAAGAGCCGCGGCGGGCACATGCTGCTGGACGTCGATCGGGCGATTGCCGTGCTCAAGGCTGCCCGCGACAGCCTGCCGCCGCACGTCCCGATGACGCTGAGCCTGCGCCGCGGTTTCGATGACACCGCTGAATCCGAGGACCGCTTCTACACCATCGTCGAATCGGCATGGGCTGCCGGCTACGCGGCGGTGCGCGTCCACGGCCGGACCGTCGAGCAGAAATACCTGGGCCAGGCCCGCTGGGCGTTCCTGCGCGAGGTCAAGCGGCGCTACCCCGAAAAAACCATCCTCGGCAGCGGCGACCTGTTTACCGCCGAAGATGCCGTCCGCATGCTCCGCGAGACCGGCGTTGACATCGCCTGGATCGCCCGCGGCGCCATCGGGAACCCGTGGGTCTTCCAACAGGCCGCGGCACTGCTGGGCGGCTCTGGCGAGCCGCTCCTGCCTCCATCGATTCGAGAGCAGCGTGAGGCGTTGGCCGAGCACTTCGGCACCGCCATGCAGATCCACGGCGAGCAACTGGCCGGCCGGCGCATGCGGAAAATGGGGATCAAGTACAGCCGGTTCCATCCCGAGGCCGAGCAGGTCAAACGCGATTTCATCGAGGTGAGGAGCCTTCGGGACTGGAACGCCACGCTCGACAAATGGTACGACGCCGGCGGCCCCGGCGTCTGGCCGGCCCCCAACGCCGCCGACGAGGTCAATGAGCCGGCCGCACAAACCTGCGGACCGTAAACATGGGATCGATTCACTCCAAGTCGCCACCCCGCAACCGGCTCGCCAAGGTCCTGCCTGACGAATGGCGCGAGATGCTGCTGGGCCGGGGCGTTCCCAAGCGCAAGTACACCGCGGTCTGCCGGGCGACGCTGGCCGGCGGGAGAATCATCGAAGAATTGATCGTCGAGCAGGGCTGGATCATCGCCCTGGACCGCTCGGGACTGGCCGGGTCGTTCGAGCAGCGGATCGACTTCGACCCGCGGACCATCGCGTCGCTCGAAGTGCTCCAGGTCGTCTGACGCGCCTATCCTCCCGTTCGTCGCGGCACGCCGGTTCGGTTGACATCGGCGCCGAAGGTCTGATTGCGGAAGCTTTGCTTCTGCCCGGCGAAGGGCAGGTTGGACTTCTTCTGGCCCGGCGGCGTCCCGAGCAGGTTCCCCACGCTGGCGGCGGGCTTGTTCAGGCCCTGCTTCAATTGCTTGAAGGAGGCGCTCTCCTGCCGTTGCGGTTGGGGCTGGTCGGGTGCGGTCCGGGTTGCCGGGGCGGCCGGTGCGGCACCGGCGACAATGTCCCGATGGGCGACCATGCTGGCGGCCGCGGCGGCCGCCAAGTTCGTGTCGATGATCGGCGCCTGCACAGGGGCGGGTTTGGGCGCCGGTTTGGGCGCGGCCTTACCGGAAACAGCCGCGTCGGCCGTTCCGCCCTTTTTGGCCGATTCCTTCTTCGACGACTTGGCTTCAACGGCTTGGGTTGACGGGGGTTGCTTTACGGGAGGTTGAACTGCTGCCGCTTTAGGTGCGGCCGGATGCGGCACCGCGGTTGGGGCGGCGGTCTTGGCCGCCACCGGGGCGGGGACCGCAGGTTTCGCTGGGGCCGCGGGTTGTGGTGGTTGGGGGGTTGCTGGTTGTTTCTTCGCTTTTGCCATGGTGTTAGCTTCTCCGTTACCCAGATTCTATTAGCGCCGGGCCCAATTCGCAAAGCGTGGGCTGTGGGGAGATGGAGGTCGGGTGGTTTGAGTGATACGGTGACCTTTTCATCACACCGTACTGATCAGAAAAGCGGTATCAAAAACGGCAGCAATCCCCGCGCCATCAGCCAGATTTTGCTTGCCTTCGCCGGGCGAACGGGAATGATGGGTGATATGAGCCAGTCGAGCCCCGAGGAGGGCAATCCATCTTCGCCGTCCGGCCCGCCGGACGCCGCGTCCGGGAAAGCGCACGACCGCGATGAAGACCCTCGCCGCGACCCCATGGCCCCGCCCGAGGAGCCCTGCGAATGCTTCTGCCTTCACTGCGGCCGCACCTTCATGAGTAACCTGATGTGGTTCCAGAAAGTGAAGGGGGCCAAGGACGGCTTCCCAGGCTTCTGGATGTGCCCCACCCCCAACTGCGGGGGCGCCGGCTTCACCTTCGACATCTTCCCCACCGACCCCAGTCACCCCGCCAACGAAGGCTGGCACGACAGCGACGAGGACGAAGACGAGGACGGCGACGACGACTACGAGGAGGACGGTTACTCCATAGACGATCAAATCCCCTTCGGCGACGAAGAGAGCGACGAATGGGACCCCGACGAGGAAAAGTACAAGGCGCTGGACGATTGGGAAAGCGACGACGACGACCTGGAAGGCGAAGAATGGAAGCACGGCCTCCAGCCCGGCGAGCGGCCCCCCGTCGAAGCCCCGCCACCTGGCGTCGAGCCCAGGAGCTACGAAGAGCAAGAGGCCCTCTACAACGAGCCCGACCGCCGGCCCCCCGAACTCGACTGGAGTGACCGCGACGACCGCCCCCCGCGCGTCGACGGCGGCGATACCATCGGGGAGGATGATATTCCGTTCTGAACGCTCGCTGGCGCGCCAGGTAGCTGGCCGCATTGTTCCCGCCCCCGGTACTCCGGGGGCGGGTTAGGGGGTTAGGGAGGGGGTCCCGACGGTACGTCCACCGTCCAAACCCCCTCCCCGCCCTCCCCCGGGAGTACCGGGGGCGGGAGAAAAACCGGCCACCACGCTCCGCCGGTGAGGGCACCGGCGGCACTTCAATCCGTCCCTGGCCGCCGCTGGTTTCGCGCCCTGCGCATGTCTTTCCTGGTCACAAAACCAACCGCCAATCCTCACCGGATTCCACGCCGTAGCAGTTGGCGTGTAGAAGTGGAGGGTATCTTTTCCCCTGCTCTGTGGAGTTGCCGTGCCGAAGGTCCGAGCCTCTTTTTTGGCCTCCCTCGTTTTTGCGCTGGGCGCACTGACCATCGCCACTGCGCAGGGTGAAGACACGGCCGCTTCATTCGACGCCAGCGTCAAGCCGCTTATCACCGCTCATTGCACCGATTGCCACGGGGAAGACGCACAGAAGGCAGGCCTTCGGCTGGATACGCTGCCGGGCGATCTGCATGACGATGCGGTCATGGCCAACTGGGTCAAGGTGCTGGACAAACTCACCGCCGGCGAGATGCCGCCGAAGAAGAAAGAGCATCCGCCGCAGCAGGAGATCGATGCGGCGACGCGGTGGCTCACCCGCGAGCTGAATGCGGCGTCGCTGCAGCGCCAGCAGAAGCGCGGCCGGGTGGTGCTGCGCCGGCTCAACGCGACGGAGTACGAAAACACGCTCCGCGATCTGCTCGGCACTCAGGTAGAAGTCAAGGACTTGCTCCCCGAAGACAACAGCTCCGCGGGCTTTGACAACGTCAGCGCGGTGCTCGACCTGTCGGCAACGCATCTGTTGCGGTACCAGGATGCGGCCGAGCGGGCAATCTTGTCCACGATTCCGATCCACCCGCCGATCCATTTCAGCGACACGCGCACGGGCCGCCAGATGACCGAGAAAGGGCCGAATTTCCACGAGACGCTTTCGCGAAGCTGCACGCTTCAGGGCGACGCGCTGGTTTTTTACGCCAAGCTGCCTCGGTACGGCCTGTGCGCCAGCGAAGCTGTCCCATCCGCGGGCCGTTATCACGTGCAGATGTCGGCCTGCGCCGTCGGCGAAGGTGTCAAGAGCGTTGCGGCGGCATTTATGACGGTCAATCGGAGCGGGCCGGAACAGCCTGTCATCTTTGACTGCCGCGATATCCCGTCAGGCAAGCCGTCCGTCATCGAGTTCGATGTGGACCTGAAGCGCTACCAGCAATTCGTGCTGAACTATCTGAATGGCTGGGACATCCGCATCTTCAAGAAGCCGCTCGAACAATACACGGGCCCGGGCCTCATGGTCGAATGGATCAAGATCGAGGGACCGATCGATGCGTTTCCGTCGCCGCGCTATCAAACCCTGTTCGGCGGCGTCCCGTTGAAGGCACGTTCGGTGGTGAGTGCCGAGGCGGAGGGATCGCGCCCGCCGGTCATTTCCGACAAGCGATCCGCCGACGCCTGGGAGAATGATCCGCTGGTCCCCGACTCGGCCAATCCGCGCCAGGATGCCGAGCGCCTCATCCGCGCATTCCTCCCGCGCGCCTTTCGGCAGCCGGTCAGTGAACAATTGCAAGAGCATTTTGTCGATCGTGTGCTGGCCAGGCTCGATGAGAAGTACACCTTCTTCGACGCGATGATGTTTGGCTACAAGTCGATCCTCTGCTCGCCCCAGTTTCTGCTCTTCACCGAGCCGGGGTCGGTCACGCCCGATGCCAATGGCAATCTTCCGTCGGCAAAGCTGGACGATTACGCGCTGGCCGCGCGATTGTCGTACTTCCTCTGGTCCAGCCTGCCGGACGAGGAACTTCTAAGCGCGGCAGCCAAGGGGGAATTGAGCAAGCCGGCGGTTTTGGACGCTCAGGTGGAGCGGATGCTCAATTCGCCGAAGGCGCACCGCTTCACGGAGGACTTCTGCGGCCAGTGGCTCGATCTGCGGAAGATGGAGGCGACGATCCCCGATCCGCGCCTCTATGGCGAATTCGATGAGACGCTGCTCTGGTCTATGTCGCGCGAGACTTGGGCATTTTTCGACGAAATCCTTCGGAACAACCTGAGCCTGCTCGAATTTGTCGATTCCGACTGGTCGATGTTGAACGAGCGGATGGCGGCGCACTACGGCATCGCCGGCGTCGATGGGAACGAATTCCGTAAGGTCACACTGCCCCCGGGATGCCATCGCGGCGGCGTCATGACCCAGGCGAGCGTGCTGAAGGTGACCGCCGACGGCACGCGCACCTCGCCGGTGCTGCGCGGCAAGTGGGTGCTGGACCGGATCGTCGGCAAGCCGCCCAATCCGCCCCCGCCCGACGTGCCGGCCATCGAGCCGGACATCCGCGGCGCGACCACGATCCGCCAGCAACTGGACAAGCACCGCAACATCGCCTCCTGCGCCGCCTGTCACAGTTCCATCGACCCGCCCGGGTTTGCCCTGGAGAACTTCGATCCGATCGGCGGCTATCGCGACTACTACCGCGTCGGCGCACAAACCAAGCGAGGTTCCGGCAAGTTGCCCGGATTTGTCAGCAGCCGATTCTTCATCGGCCCCGATGTCGAGCAAGGCGGTCAAACGCCCGACGGCCGCACGTTCCACGACATCGAGGATTACAAGAAAATCCTGCTCGCGGACAAAGACCAACTCGCCCGCAGCCTGACGCAAAAGCTGCTGATCTACGCCACGGGAGCGGACATCCAGTTCGCGGACCGCGAAGTGGTCGAGCAGATCGTGGCCGATTTGCGCGGCAAGAACTATGGATTTCGGACCCTCGTCCACGATGTCGTGCAGAGCCGGGTGTTTTTGTTCAAGTGACGGGATTTGCTCAATGGGTGCCATGGGCAAGCGTACCCGCTTGCCCGTGGAGCAAGTTGCAGACCCGTGAAACACGGGCAAGTGAGTACACTCGCCCATGGCACCCGGCGAGCGAATAACGCCCAATTGAGAAAGCGAAAAACGATGCCCTTCCCACGACTCGACCGCCGTACCTTCCTCCGCGCCGCCGGCGTCGCCATCGCGCTGCCGTTTCTCGACGTGATGGTCCCCGCCGGCGCCGCTGAAGCGAAAAAGGCCATGACCCAGCCGCGGCGGATGCTGCTGATCGGCAGGCCGCTGGGGCTCTACGCGCCGTATTTCTTCCCGGAGAAAGCCGGCCGCGATTACGTGCCCAGCCGGTATCTCTCGCCGCTTTCCGCCCATCGCGATCAGTTCACCGTCTTCTCGGGCATGTCGCACCATTACGCCACGGGCCACTTCGCCGAATGCGGCCTTCTCACCGGCGTCCACCCGGAATTCATCCGCGGACCCAGCGACATTCGCAACGGCATCTCCCTCGACCAGGAAGTCGCCAGCCACGTCGGCGGAGAGACCCGTTTCGCCTCGCTGGTCATCGGCGGCGGCGATGTCTCCTGGAACCGCCGCGGCGTGCGCATCCCCGCCGAGCAGCGCGCCACCCAGGTCTTCCGCCAGCTCTTCATCAGCGGCAACGCCGACGAGCAAGCCCGCGAAATGCAGCGCATCCGCGACGGGCAGAGCATCCTTGACGACGTCCGCGGCCAGATCAAAACGCTCAACGGCAACGTCGGAACCGCCGACCGCCAGCGCCTCGACCTGTATCTCACCAGCGTCCGCGAAGCCGAGCAGCGGCTCCAGCAGGACCAGCACTGGGGCACCACGCCCAAGCCGCACGTCGATTACAAGCCCCCCACCAGCGATTACGGCGGCGCCTGGCTCCTGCAGCGCACCCGGCAATGGTACGACATCGTCCAACTCGCCCTGCAGACCGACCTCACCCGCGTCATTTCACTGTGGCTCGGCTCGCAGGAACGGCCCGAAATCGAAGGCGTCAAACTCGCCCATCACGATGCTTCGCATCACGGCCAGGACCCGGCCAAGCTCGAGCAACTGGCCCTCATCGAAGAAGCCGAGCTGAAGGTCCTGGCGGAATTCCTCGACAAGATGAAACAGAGCACCGAAGGCGAGCACACCCTCCTGGACCAAACCGCCATCTTCTACGCCAGCAACCTCGGCAACTCTTCCTCTCACGACAACAACAACCTCCCCATCCTCCTCGCCGGCGGCGGCTTCAAACACCAGGGCCACCTGGCCTTCGACCGAAACAACAACCTGCTCCTGTCGAACCTTTTCGTCCGTATGATGCAGCAGATGGGGATCGAAGCTCATTCTTTCGGCGCGAGTAGTGGGGTGGTATCGGAGGTGTGAAGATTCGGTTACGATCGCGACCTCCTATGCAACGTGAGATTCCCTCGGTGCGGATTCTGCCGATGAGCGACAAGGCCAGTGGTTTTTGCGGCCGGAGCATCGAGCAGGTGCAAAAGAGTTGCTTTCTTCGCGACCTGCCTGCGCGAAAAGGGCGCTATCGCTATCCATCGGCTGGGTTGAACGCCGTGCCGGGGTCTGTGGTGCTGTTTCAGTTCAAGGCCCGCATCATTGCCAGTGCCGTGTTCCGCCGCGACGAGAAATTCAAACGGCCGATCGGCGGTTACGGCGGCGCACTCCACTTCGACGTCGAGTCCATCCGCACATTCGATCCAGTGGACATCGAGACAATGCGCAAACTGTGGCCCGGCATTAGAGCGTTTGGCCATGTGAAGCAGTTCCTCAATCCGGCCTTGTATTCGACGTTTAAGAGACGGCTAAAACATGTTGCCTCGCCATCGCCGCATGGAGTGCCAACCTAAAACTATGCGCCCGTGTCGCCAAGCGGTAAAATCGCCGGACCCATGGCCGATCCTGTACCGGTGATCCCGTTGCAGTACGCGACCGCTGAAACGCGGGGGCGGCGGGTATCCGCGGTCTTCGTCGCCTGCGTGGCAGGCGGCTGGCTAGCCTGCGGGGCGACTTGGCTCCTCATCTGGCTTTGGGACATCAAGGTGGTGTTGGTTGCGGGGCCCCTCATCTTTGCGGCCGGACTCGCCGGGCTCGCTGGCGGCCTGCGCGCCCGGGCGGCGTGGCTGTTGGCTGCCGGCACCGCCCACTGCTCTGTCTGCGCGCTGTTCGTCGCGCTGGTCAACTTGCTCGACTGGGGGCCGCACCAGGCGAGGGAGCCGTTCCTGCTCATGGGGGCGGCATACTGCGTCCTGGCGCTGCCCCTGACGATCATGACGGTTCGCAGGAGCGGCGTGGGCCGCCGGACATAGTCTGACGGGTCACGCCGAACGTGGGCGTGTCTCGCGTGTCGCCGCGGACGATCCACCAGGCCCGTCTGAGCGTCGACGCATGGTAGATCTTTGGAGTCCGTCATGACCGATCTGCCACCGCCTTTGCCAAGTCCATCACCGGATCGGGGATCGCCTCCTCCGATCCCTCCGCTGCCGATGTCGTATTCGGGTCCGATGCCGCCGGCGAACAGTAAGCCGACGTTCCACCAGCAGGCGGCAAAGGCGTCCTTGGTCGCCCCGATCATCGCCGTGGCTCTCGACTTCTTTACCAATCAGGCGGGTCGGCAGCCGGCCGGCGGCGCTGACCGATGGTCCGGCCTGGTGGTTGGCATCATCGCCTTCTGTCTGATCCTCGCGGGGTTTGTCCTTGGCATAATCGCTTTGTTCGGGATCCGCACGCAGGGGAAACAAAAGATCCTTGTCCCGGCAATCGTCGGCATCTCGTTGAACGGCTTTTTCGTCGCCCTGGGCGCCGTCGCCTTCCTGGTCGCGGTCCACTTGTCCCATGGCCTCAAAGCCGCCAGCTCGCAGACCGCGCGAGCACCGGTCACCGCGCAGGAGGTATCCGATTCGATCACCAAGTCACCTGGCTGGGTCGGCAAGTCGACAAGGGACGGCGTGGTGGTGGTGGTCATCAGCGTTCCGCCGGGCACGCCGCTCAGCGCCGAGATAAAGGATGCATTCGGCGGCGACCACCTGTGCATGAGCGTAGCCGTCAGCAATGCCCAGGGCAGCGAGCCTGTCACGGTCAACGCGGCCGACCTGTCGGTGGTTATGAAGGATGGCACGATCCACGCCGCGCTGTCGCCCGAGGAGATGTTCGCCGCGGCCCCCTTGAACGGGCCGCAACTGAGGTCTGCCTACCCTTCCACTGCCACGGTGGCCGCCGGCGCTGCCAAGGAAGCCAGCGTCGCGGCGTTCCTGCCGCCGGAGGTCGATCCGAGCCAGATCGATCATGCCATCGTCCTGCTGGACGGAAAGCCGCTGACGATTCCCGGAAGATTCCTGAGCGTTGAGGAAAAGGCGGCTAACCTCGCAAAGGCGCATCGGTAGGCTGTGCCGAACTTTCGGGCGTGACCGTAGCTTCCCGGCCCCGTTGCTTCGGTTCGCATTGAGGGTCTTTCATTTCGGCCGGCGGAATGCCAGAGCCCTCTCCCGCTCGGTAATGACGCGGGCGAAGAACCCCGGATCCACAGTACCCGATACCTCCTCGACGTCAGCCTGATCGACGAGAACAAACCATAGCAGAACGACTCGGCACCAGGCGCGGAGCCCGGTTATCCCGCCATCCACCGGGTCCCACGGCATTTCGATGGCGGGGTCGTCGGGGTCATCGTTCGGGTCGGTCGAGATGGCCAGGCAGCAAAGGGGGGACGCGCGGTCGATCGGACCGGGCTGCACTACCAGCAGGGGGCGCGATTGCGGCTTGGCATTGCCGCCGCGGTCCTGAATGTTCGGTGCCCATACGACCTGCCCGGGTTTGTAGGACTTTCTTCTGCCCACGCCTTACCCCTTGCGGCTCCCGCCCGGCCCGCGCAAGGCGGTGAAGTCCTCCTCGAACCACGACTGGGGCGGCGGGTATAGTTCCACCAAGCGGCGAAACTCATCGACGTACTGAGCGCGTTCTTGTTCCGAGGCGTCGGGCGGAGGCGGTACGCCGGCGGCAGCGCCCGTCAAAAACGCTATCGCCTCTCGAAGCTCGACTACGGCTTCTTGAAACTCATCCTCATGTCTTAGCTCCAGGCCAGCCGCTTTAAGGCGCTGCGACTGGTCCTTCACCTGAACCATCAATCCCATCAGGAGCCGGCACTGGTCCGCTGCAATAGCCGCCTTGGCCGGGTCAGGTTGCTCGACCGCCCGATATTCCGCCGAGCGCTGGATGATGAGGCGGGCAACCATGATTCCTGCGTGGACCAAGTCCTGGAGGTTTCCGCCCATGTCTGGCGGATCCTCTTGAACCGACCGGCTAAACGCTTCAACTTGTCTGTCGATGGCAGTAGGCATAGGTAGTTGATCGGCCGCTTTGGGGCGCTTCCGCCAAGGATCTTACGAGGCGAATGCGATCGCGTAAAGGAAGAACCAGTAAGGGAGCGCGTACCCCACGAAAATGCTCACCCCCGCGCACAGACCCGCCAGCGCCGTCCGGCCCAGGCCCGGCTTGCGGAGCCAGGTGGCGATCCATGCGAAGCATGCGGCGATGAGGAACTCGCCGATGATGATCGGCCAGGGGGTGCGGGTGCCGGGGAACATGGCGATGCCGCGGTATTGCCACCAGTGGATCAGGCGGGCCAGCTCCTCGTAGTAGGGGATGTTGATGGCGCCGATCGCTCCGGCCAGCAGGGCGCCGCGCCAGCCGAGGCGTTCGACCAGGAGCATTCCGAGGCAGCCGAACTGCACCGCAACGCCCTCCCAGGCAAACGGCATCCAGGCCGGCGAGCGCCAGAGCATCGGCCCGCCTGCGACCGAGTAATCCAGGGTATGCGTGACGTCGACGATCCAGGCGTCGGCGGCGAGTTCGACGAAGCCGGCCAGCAGGCCAAAGAGAATCAGCCGCCCCAAAAGCCTGTCGCGAGCCCACACGGCGTAGCCGACGAGGATCGTGTTGTCTACCAGGTTCAGTGCCACAGCCGTGCGCCAGTTGGACCACGGCACCCAGACCAGTGCCGCCACCACCACGACGTTGAGAACGACCGTGGTCAGGACAACGAAAAGACGCTGGCGATCCCCAGGCAGCATAGAGAGGCCGCCTCCCTTCACAATCTCACTTGAAGTTCCTGGCGCGCGGCCTCGCTGAAATCTTTCATTGGGTCAATTGCCGTCCGTTCGATCTTCATCAATTCGTGTAGCTCGCGCATCGTCTGGTTCGGTTCGAAGAAGGTGTCGATGGTCACTTGCATCACCTTCTCAGCGCAGGCGACAGTTGCTGGGGAGGACAGCACGCGCATCCTGCTGATCATGGCATAGAGGGCGACGATCTCCTGAATCTGCGGGTCGTTGCTCACCAGGGCATCGCCATACGCCTTCGATGCCAGGACGATGAAGTCCTTGTACAGTTCCTCGCGCTGCGACTTATCATGGGCGAGCTGCCCGGCCCGGACCTGGGCCCGTTGGCTGACCCAGGTCGTGACCCCCGACGTCAGGCCGCCGACGACCGATCCGGCAAGTGCCGAGGCTGCCGAAATGAGTGCAATGTCCATATTTCGATAATCCCTGATTTCGGTGCACCGACACCTCTCTCACAGCCTGGAGGAGGAGCGGGTCTCACCGCCCAGAGGACGAAGTTGCATCGAGATCGGCCGTGAGTTGCTCCAGGATCTGCCGATAGGCGTTGCCCCACCCTTTGACCAGGCTTTCGGCACTTCCCGGATCGATCGGAGCAGAAGCGTTGTACTGCTTCTGGAGGATGACCCGCCCGCTGGCATCGCTGTCGTCAAACAGGAAGATCTTGATGGCCATAACCGCCTTGGGCGATGCCTTGTCGGCGTAGTCGCCGTAAAGGGACGTCACGTTTCCCTCGAGCACATATCGCGGAGGGATGCTGCTTGCCACGTCGACGACCGACGCGAACCGGGTGCCGCCCGTGCGAGAGATCCATGCAATCAGTGCCGCCGTCAGCGATTGATCGGGTGCGGCAATGAAGCCGTTGTAGTAGTCGGTTCGGTATTCGTTGGTCTTTGTACGGTAGACGAATTCCTTTCCGTCATACGGGCTGGCGACACGCAGCCGGCGCACCTGCAGCACGGCGCCGGCCGGCATCGTTGTCGATGTTTTGGCCGTGGATGTCTCTGGCGCGGTAACTGCTGGTGCAACGGGTAGAGGTGCAACAGCCGGCGTCGGCTCCCCAGGGTCGATCGCGAAAAACGCCTTGTCGGGACTTGGCTGGGACAGCGCGCTGCATGATATGGCCATCGCGCACACGGCGGCAATAAGGAACGTGACGGAGAGTCGCGCAAATCGAGTGAGGTTGACAGACATAGGTTACTCTCCGGGTTTCTTTCGCGCCGGCGGCTGTCCCAGGATCAGCCGGGACGGGTTGGCCTTCGCGTCCTCGGTCACGGCGTCCAGGTTTGCGATAGTGCCCTTGAGGTCTGTGACGATCGAGCGCAAGTCGTCCTGTTGGCTGGCAACCAGCGATCGCATGTCGCGCATGAACCGCCTGGCGTCGGCGGCAAACGGTCCGGCGCTGGTGGCCGCATCGGACAAGCCGGCCAGCGTCTGGTCCAGACGCTTGTCGTGGAGGATCTCGTCCGCCCGCGCGATGGTGGTTTGCAGCCGGCCGGTGATCTCTGGCAGGTCATGGACGGCGGCCAGCAGCTTCGGGTCCTCCAGCAACTGCTTCAC
>Ga0182024_10006046_pt1 | contig 26760 bp, 23 predicted proteins | sample P32metaG_FD_120480 | JGI IMG/M metagenome (GOLD analysis project Ga0182024, IMG submission 120480) | Permafrost microbial communities from Stordalen Mire, Sweden - P3-2 metaG (Illumina Assembly) | ecosystem: Environmental > Terrestrial > Soil > Wetlands > Permafrost | place: Sweden: Stordalen... | reverse complement strand
TTTTCTGCGCGTAAACGGAGAAATTATGACGGATGTGGCCATCCGCACCGAAAAGCTCACCAGGCGTTTTGGAAATTTAGTGGCGGTGGATGGCATCGATCTGCAAGTGACCGCCGGGCAATTCTTCGGGTTCCTGGGACCGAACGGCGCCGGAAAATCCACAACCATCAAAATGTTGACTGGATTGCTGTCGCCCAGTGGCGGGCGTGTCGAATTGTTGGGCCTGGATTTTGCCGCGCATCCCGTAGAGGTAAAGCGACAAATCGGCGTGGTGCCGGAAGGCATGGGGCTGTTCGAGCGACTAACGGGAACCGACTACTTGCGATTCGTGGGACGCATGTACGGGCTGGATCAAGCCACCACCGATCAACGCGCTACAGAGCTGCTGGAATTCATGCAGTTGGCGGACCGCCCCAAAACCATGATCGCGGATTATTCTCACGGCATGCAGAAAAAACTTGCGCTGGCGGCCGCGGTGATTCACGGACCGCGCATTTTGTTTCTCGACGAGCCGTTTGAAGGGGTGGATGCGTTGGCCGCGGGAGCGCTGAAAGCGCTGTTGGGAAGAATGACGGAGCGCGGCGTGACCATATTTCTGACGTCGCACGTGATGGAAATTGTGGAACGCTTGTGCAGCCACGTGGCCATCATCAACAAGGGGCGCCTGGTGGCCAACGGATCGCTGGAAGAACTGCGCGCGGGCATCCCGGGAGATGAAGGCAACAAAATCACGCTGGAGCAGATTTTTCTTTCCATCGTGGGGCAGGACGGAACGGAATCTCAAGTTGACGAGCTTTCATGGCTGACCTAGCGCGCCCGGTCAGTCTTGCGGATCAGATTGGCCTGGTGGCCAAACTTCGCTGGCGGATACTGGTCAACGGGCTACGCAGAAAAAACAACGTTTCCGATTTGATCGGAATGATTTTTGTGTCCCTCTTCGGCGCAATCCTGGTAATCGGGCCGGCGCTTGCATTCTACTTTGCGGGATATTCGTTGGTTTCCGAGCGGCGCATGCAATGGCTGCCGTTGCCGTTTTGGGGAATATTTGTTTTCTGGCAAGTATTCCCAATTTTCGCGGCAGGTTTCGGAACGGGATTTGAGTTTCGGACGTTGCTGCGCTTCCCGTTCAGCCCCAGTGCTTTTTATCTGATTGGGCTCGCCTACGGCTTTGCAGATTTTCCGGCGGTAGCGTCGGTAACCTGGCTTCTGGTGATGATGGCGGGCACGGCGGTAGCGAATGTAAGCCTGCTGCCGATCATGCTGGTAGTCGTGCTGCTGTTTATCCTTTTGAACGTCACCGTTGAGCGGTTGATCGGCTCCTGGCTGGAGCGGCTGCTGGCGCGCCGGAGGACCAGAGAACTATTTTTTGGGCTATTTATCCTGACTATGTTTTCACTGCAGTTTATTTCGCAGGCTCAGGGCCGGTACATGAAGAAGGGCAGCGCGGCGGGCGTCTTGCGAGCTATGAAATACCTGGCGCCGTTTCCACCGTCGTTGTCAGGGCGAGCGCTTACGGGAGCCATCCGGCACGATTTCACGGACATCGCGCTGGGACTTTTGGGTATCACGGCGTTCGTGGCGTTTTTCACGGCACTATTGTGGCAAAGATTTGCGGCGCAGTACCGGGGTGAGGAACTGAGCGAGACCGCGGCACCGAGCGCTGTGAGGGTGCGAATAGCCCCTTCCAGTAGGCTCGCGGCAGGGGGGCAGGCGGGCGTACAAATACAGCACACCGGTCGCGCGGAGGACCAACGGGCAGCTCTCTCAAAATTCGTGCCGCCGATACTGGGCGCCATGGTGAGCAAAGAGTTTTCTTACCTGATACGAAACGGTTTCGCATTTTTTCTGCTGGTGCTTCCGCCGGTGCAAATCCTTTTGTTCAGTTCGCGGTTGTCAGGCAAACATGCCATTTTTGGTGGCCGAGGTCTGAACGCGGATCTTTTATTTCCAGCGATGATGGCGTACACCATCCTGGTGATGGTGGGCCCGGCTTACAATGCGTTCGCGTATGAAGGTCGGGGTATACAGACGTACTTTACGGCTCCGGTAACGTTCGCCGACATTTTAAAGTCGAAGAACATTTTGTCGGTGGCCATGATTGCGGTTGAAGTGCTCATTTGCGGCGCGGTGCTATCGTGGCATTTGGGATTGCCTTCAGTTCCGACATTATTTGCGACTGCCTTTGGATTGATATTTACGGTGGTCGCTCAATTGCCCGTAGCAAACTGGGCTTCACTGAATTTTCCGCGCAAGCTGCAATTCGGCTCGATGCGCAGCCAAAGAAATTCAGGGGCATCCATATGGATCATGTTCGGCATGCAGATTGTGATTGGCGGAATTTCGGCGCTGATATTGTGGGGCGCGCGCTGGACGGGCAATCCGTGGCTGCCAACGGAAGCTTTTGCATTCCTGGCAGCGGCCGCATTTGCGGGATACTTAGCGTCCTTGCCGGCGCTCAGCGAATTCGCAGAAAAGCAGAAAGAAGTTTTGATGGAAGCGCTGTGCCGATAGACAGAGCATGACGGGTGCCGCTGAGCTGGCCGCTACTTTATTCGCATTCGCCGGCAGAAGTGATTGATACGTGTGATCTGGATGCACTGTCCAAGATGTGGTGCTGGCAAAGAAGTGTTGATGAATTTATTTCGGGAACTGCGCGAGGACGTGATTTGTGCCGCAGGATTCGCAGCGATAGCCGAGGCGGGTAAATTCTTCGGTCAGGATGCGGTGATTTTCTTCGCCGTGCATTTCACACAGTATGGCCGGCTTTTTATTGGATAAGAGTTTCTGCGCGCCGCGAAAGACTTCCACTTCGGCGCCCTCCACATCGCACTTGATGAAATCCGGCTCGGCGGAAGCAGCCACATAATCGTCCAAAGAAACGGCGCCCACCCAAATGATACCGGGCGCGATTTCGTCGACTCCCTTGGTGACCACGTGACCGAGGCCGCGGTCTGGTGAGATATTCGCGTCGGCGCGAGCAAAAAAGACCGGATCGGAGGAAGACCACACCGCTTTTTCTTCCACGGCAATAGGTGTGTTCGAATTGCGCGTTACCTGCTCGCGAAGACGCGCAGCTATTTCCGGGTCAGCTTCGAAAGCGACTACGTGTCCTTGCGGTCCGACGAGGCGCGCAGCAAGCAGCGAGAAAAAGCCGATGTTGGCGCCAACATCGTAAAAAGTCATTCCAGGCCGAAGATATTTCTGCAGCGCGGCCTGGACTTCAGGCTCGACTTGTCCTTCAAAGTAAGCGCGTCCCGTTCGCGGATTCAGATGCAGCCAGATTCCTTTTGCAGGTCCATTGTGGACCTGAATCCAGGTCAGCGAATCACGCGGGACTAATTTTGCGCTGGCCCAACGCAAGCACGGGCCGATCACCGGGAGCTTTCGCAAATTGGCAAAGGGCGTAGCGAAACGCAGGAAAGTTCTACCCAGGCGGCCTTCCGAGAGGTTCAAGCTACTTCTCCACCAGAAAATTGCCGATACACAGGGCGTCCATCCCCGAACTGAAAAAGGTGCGCACCGCATCGGTAGGTGTGTGGACGATGGCTTCACCGCGCAGATTGAAGGAGGTGTTCATGATGACAGGCACGCCGGTACGTTTTCCGAATTCATCGATGAGGCGCCAGTAAAGCGGGTTTAGTTCTTTTTCTACCGTTTGCGGGCGTGCGCTGCCGTCCACGTGGGTTACCGAGGGAATGATGGCGCGTTTTTCCGGGCGAACCTGTGCAGTGAGAATCATAAACGGAGAATCGGTCGCGCTTTCAAGATACTCCGGCGCGGCTTCTTTTTTAAAGGAGGGCGCGAACGGGCGCCACCACTCGCGAAATTTTACGGCGTTGTTTACTTTTGCATTCATTTCAGGGTCGCGCGGATCAGCCAAGATGGAACGGCTACCCAGCGCGCGCGGACCAAACTCCATGCGACCCTGAAACCAGCCAATAATTTTCCCCTGAGAGATCAGTTCGGCCACGGCGGAAGCGACATCATCCAGTCGGGTGTAACGCAATTTGTAAGTGCACAGCACCGGCTCGATGACTTCGTCGTCGAAAGCGGGGCCCAAGTAGGCATGACGCATAGCGCGATTGGGAAGTTTGCCGCCCGCATCAAGATAGGGCCCGAGCGCTGCGCCGAGAGCGACGCCATCGTCGGAAGCAGCGGGTTGCACGAAGAGTCCGTCAACGAAGCCGGAGGCTGCGATTTTTCCGTTGGCTTTGGAATTGAGAGCTACGCCGCCTGCCATACAAAGATTGCGGCTACCGGTTTTCTCCATGGCGAGCTTCACGACGCTCATCATTGCGAGTTCGCAGGCGTCCTGCGCGGCATACGCGACATTTTTGTGACGGTCGGTGATTTCGCTTTCGGGGACGCGCACGGGGCCTAGCAATTTGGTCATCTCCGCGAAGGGATTCGAGCCGGAGGCAACCAGTTTGTTGGTATGCACGCGGTAAGGATGAGCTTGCGGGTCGATGAACGGGCTTAAATCGACGCCGGGTTGGCCATAGGGCGCGAGGCCCATCACTTTCCATTCGTCGCTGTTGCGCTGAAAGCCGAGAAATTCGGTGAACTCGCTAAAAAAATATCCGATGGAATCGGGAAATGGGATGGTCAGGACGTGCTTGAGCCGGCCATCGCGACCGTGCCAAATCGAAGTGGCTTCCCATGCGCCACGCCCATCCATGACGACGACCGCGGAATCCGCGAAGCCAGAATACGCGTATGCGCTGATGGCATGCGCGAGATGGTGATCAACATAGCGCATGCGCGCTTTCACATTGCCAAAATGTTGCGTGAAACGCTTAGCTCCGCCGCGCTGATGCCACATGCTCAGGAAATGAAGGCTGGAATGCAGCACGTTCAAATAATTGAGCGGCATCTTCGCCGAGGCGAAGCATTTCATATCGTGGCGAAAAGCGGCCCCGGCGTGCGGCCAGCCGAAACAAACTTCGTCCAATTGATTTGCTTGCACCTTGGCAAAATCGAGGCAGGCCTGGATGGCGTTGCGCGGGAAGGCTGCGTCATGTTTTACGCGGCTGATGCGCTCTTCTGCGACGGCAAAAAGCAATTCTCCATCGCGGACGATGCATGCCGAGGAATCATGCATCTGGGAGTAATTGATGCCGAGGGTCAGCAAATGGCTCAAGAACCAGCCTCGGCCGCGTCGTTCTGGGGCAAATGTTTATCTTTGTGAACGAAAACCAAAGAATCTATTTCATCAATAATTTTCCAGCCCGCCAGCGGGGACTGGCGGAATACTCTATTTATAAATTTTACCGGCCTATATCCGAGTGAGGTCCAGCCTGACGGAAACAGGCGGGCGTCGTGAAAGACGACCACGCCGCCCGAAATTACATGCGGATGCCAATCTTCCCAGTCCCTTTGCACCGCATCCTCCGCGTGATCGACGTCGATCATCAAGAAGTCAATCGGCGCTTTCCATTCCTTGGCAGCCTGCTGACTAAATTGTTCAATCCAATAAACATTGGGTCCCACTTTGCCAGACAGAGTACGGGGCGCGGTTCGTCGCAAGAAATTTAACGGTCGGACCCGAGACAGATGATAGGGGTCGATCAGGTAAAGGCTGCCAGCCGAATCCATGCCGTCGCGCAGCGCAACGGCCGACGCGCCTTCGGCCACTCCAATTTCAACCACATGAAGCCGCCCTTCCACGTGTCGAAGTAAGGCTTTGTGTTCAGCCGAAGCGTGTTGCGCGAATACCGGCCGCAATCCCGCCCAGGAAAAAAAAGGGAGTCGCAATGCCCGAGGAATCGGGCGATCAGCCCCTTGCACCTCATTAAATTTGATAGAACGCCGACTCAATTTAAAACAGCTTTCGGCGGGTACGACGTGCCTTCCGGAGTGGCTGCTTCAGATGCACGTCCCGCCTCATCCTGCTTGATTCCCATCGCCCGAGAAAAAACGGCTTCGTGCCGACGCGCGCTGCGCTTCCAGGTGAAGCGTTTCATTTTTTCCTGCGCGGCACAGCCCAGACGATAGCGCAGCTGGGCGTCGCGGCAAAGATTAGTGACTGCGACAGTCAATGAATGAGCGTCGCCAGGAATAGTCAGCAGCCCGTCAAAGTCATCTTCCACCAGGTCGGTCATGCCGCTCGATTCGGTGGTCACGACGGCGAGGCCCGAAGCCATGGCTTCGAGCAAAACCAGGGGCATGCCTTCTACCAGAGAAGGCAAAACAAAAATGTCATGTGCGGCATACACGGCGGGCATTTCCGCGCGAGGAACGAAGGGCCGGACGCGAATGGAATTCTGGGCCGACGAAGGAAAGAGGCGGCGAACACTTTCTTCCGGCGCAGCGCAGCCGGCGATGGTCAACTGCGCTCCGGGTACGAGCTTCAGCACTTGCTCGAGGCTTTCCGCGAGAGTGTAAATGCCCTTGTGATCGATCCAGGTTCCGACAAATAACAGCTTGGGTGCCTTTGTTTCAGACAGGGTTCGCTCGTTGAAAAATTCCGGCCCTGCGCCGTTGGAAACAAACCACACGCGATCAGGCGGCAGATTATATTGCATTTGCAGAATCAACAAAGCTTCGCGGTTGGTCACGATGCACTGGTCCGCGGTCTGAATGGACCAGCGGTAAGTACGCATGTGATAGAACTGTTGCCAGACACGATTTCGAAAACGAAAATAGTCGGCGCGTCCTTTCCTGGCCTCCCAGGCCATGGCGTAGTTTCTGCGTTCTTCGATGCCGTGCATGGTCAGAACGTACGGAGGCCCGGCATGCGAACCGCGACGGCGTCGCAAAAATCCATACCAAAACCCAAAGGGAGCATAAATATTAATGATGTCGTAGTCGTTTTTGACCTGGGCAACGTGTTTCGCCACGGCACGAGCGAATTCGATGGTACGAAATCTGGCGGGCCAGCATTGCCTGGCGAGCACATCCTCAAAAAACATAACTTTGACGGTGTGGCCGAATTTGCGTAATTCATCGGTGACGTTGTAAACGACGCCCGCGCCACCAGCCTCAGCCTTTCCCGGAACTCCTGCGATCATCAAAATGCGCATCTAGGCGGGAACCCGCTTTTCCGATATCAGGAAGTAGTGATACGCAAAGGGACTAAGCAGTTTGCGGATGGTGCGATTCGATTCGAGGATCGGTAATTCCAGGGGATTGCGTCCTGGAAAAATGGGCAACTGGTGCACGGTGCCGTCGCTGTGAATGATATTCCAGCCGGCCTTGCTAACGTAATTACGGATTTGTGGAATCCACTGACGACGGTCGAAGGGCTGGTCATCGCGGCGATGGGGATGGCGAACGCGCGCGTACAATTCGTAAAGACCCATGAGGTTGGTGTAATTCGGAGTGGTCAGAAAAAGTTTCGCGCCGGGACGTGCAACACGCCACATTTCCCGCAAGGCGCTGCGGACATCCGGCACGTGCTCAATGGTTTCGCACGAAACGACAAGATCGAACGATTCGGAAGCGAACGGTAAGGATTGCGCGTCACCCTGAATGAGGGCGGCGCGAGCGGTACCGTTCATCGGACGGATCTTGGCTTGGCCGACGCGCAATGCAGCCATCGAGAAATCGCATCCGGTGACTTGCGCTCCAGCACGGGCCAGTTCGCGCACAAATCCAGCACGGCCGCAGGCGACTTCCAGGACGCGCAAGTCTTTGACTAGGCCGATCTGCTCGCGAACGAGGTGGTACCACGGGCTGGAAGCGTCTTCGTGATCGGGCTCCGACTCAAAAACGCGCTGATGCCATTGGTCGTAATCGGTCCTTAGGCTCAAATTTTGAATTCCTCGGATCCAGCTACATTGGTGATTTGAGGGATAGGCAAAGGGCCCTTGCGGATATTGTGGTACCAAGAGTGCGTGCCTAGCCAGCGGCGCCCGGCGTAAAACCAGCGCGGCGGGAGGAAAAGGGCCGGGATCATCGTGAGAGCGCGGAAAAAATGTTGCCTTCTGGAAGCGTCGCTGTGGAGAACCTCAAAAACTTTCTTCTCCGCCCGGACCGTTTCCCAGGGCAGGCCCCCGTCGAGCATCAAGCGCAACTGGTCGGCTTCCGCCTGAACGATCTCTACTACGCAATCGACTACGTTCGCGGGCAGGCCCCGTTCGCGCAGGGCTTTTCGCAGTGAGGCAGCGAGCGAGTGCATCACGGCTTGTTTGCGGCGCGCGCTAGCGGAGCCAAACTTTGCGCTGACGTACAGATTGTCGCCATGGATCACATAGCAGGTGAATGGTTCGCGAAGAATCATGACCTCGCTCATGGCCGCGGCGAGCGTGAAGAGATATTCGTCGGCTTCGAAGACCAGATCTTCCGGGACCGGGAGGATGCGGCGGGCCAAATCGGCACGCATACTCAGACGGCTGGTTCCGAGAAAACTTTTGCGGAGCCGAAAGGATCGAGCGGTGGCGAGGGAATCTATGCGAAATTTTTCGTCCTTTTCAGGGGCTGCGATGTGCTCGGAACCATCCGGCAATGATTCCCTGATGGCGTGACCGAGCAATCCGACGGTGGAGTTTTTTTTGAAAACGTCAATGACACGCGACAGTTTTCCCGGGAGCCAGTAATCGTCGCCGTCGAGAAACGCGATGATTTCACCCTGACATTCGGGAATGCCGGCATTGAACGCGGAAGCCTGGCCGCCGTTGGCTTTGCGAAGGTAACGAACGTGCGGTGCGAATTGGCGGACGATATCCGGAGTGCGGTCGGTGGAACCGTCGTCGATGACGATTATTTCACGGTCAGAGGCGGGAAAATCCTGCTCCAACACGCTGGCGATAGCCTTTGCAATGAAACGTTCTTGATTGTAGGTGTCAATCAGAACGCTTACGGGGAGCTTCGCCAAGGAGTATCACCTTCGAATCGGTGCCGCGCGGGAAAAAGGCGCCTGAGTAAAGTGTACGATATTTCGATGCTTCGCCGAACTCAATGATCGCGGGAATCACCGTGATTTAAGGTCAGGAATGAGTATTCCAGACGCGATCGACCGAGGCGAATGTGACTGGCGATTCGCGCTCACGATTCGTGGTCATTGCGCTTGCTGGCCACGGCTTAGGCCCAGGCGCTTTCGCAGCGGGGCGGTGCGTTGTACGAGATTGCGCCAGAGCCACTGTTGCACGTGAAATTTTTCGCGACGGTATCGCAAGGGGGCGATGGTGCGATTGGGTAACAGTTCGTGGGTGGAGTTGAGCAGCGTAAAGGCGTGAGGCACGCCGCCATAAATATCGAGATTGCGTTGGGCTTCTTCGCCGCCGTAGGCGCCGTGCTGGCCACCAGTAATGTGAGCGTAGTCGTGTTTCTGATGGATGGCACGAGCAACTCTGGTTATATCCACGACTGGCAGGCCATGGAGAAGCGCGTCTTTGATGAGCCACTGGTCGAACCATGCCCGCCCGATCAGGAACGGAGGAACGTCGACGTACATGTCGCGCGTAAAGACGAACACATCGATAGCGGTGTGATGACCGGGAAGGCCGGGAGGCAAGAGACCGAGGTGCAAACGCTGATCGCTCTTGAAATCGAGCGGCGTCGGTAAATCGATCTCCCAGCGATGAGTGACGGCGAGAAATTGAGGGAGCCGCTCGTGGACGGCCGCAATGGCTTCCTGAAAGGCTTGCAGCAGGATGATATCGCTGTTGACGTAACACAGCAGAGGCGTATCAGTGGTTTCTTTGGCGCGCTTTATGAGGTCGTCAAGCAAGGGAGTGCCAAGCTCATTACGCTGAATGTTATGAAGGTGGCCGAGTTGCAACTCGGCGGCAATCTCGGCGGTGCCGGGTTCTTCTCCGAATAGAAAAATGTCCGGGCGAGGAAAGAGCTTCGTCCAGCTGGTAATGGCGTTGCGTTGAATAATGCCAATGTGCCCTTGAAACGGCTTGGGCATGGCGAGAATGGTCACCAGCGAGCGGGTCATCGTGAGAAATACAGTGAGAATTGCACGACGGCGCGACTGGAGGGCAGTTCATTTAGAGCGGAGCGGCTTGGCGGAGTGATTTCGAGAGACGCAATTACCAGGGAAGACTTCTCGTGCGGCGCATGCGCTCTCGAATGACCCACTTGTTCTCCTGATCCTCCACCACGGGCGGCAAGTCCGGGCCGGCCAACTGGTACAAGCCCTTTATCGCTACACGCTGCCAAATGCCGCAAACCTTGGGGATGTTACTGACGGCGCTGGAAACTCTGCGAAACGCTTTCACAGCGCCGGCTCGCGGCATCGATTTTAGCTCGCTGTCGATAATTTTGTCGCATTTATGATTGTAGCGCAGCATGTCGGAAGCGCTGATGGCATCGGGATGGAAACGATACACATGCTTTCGAGCAGCAGACATTTGCCCGTCAAAGCGTGAAGGTTACGAATGGCGAGCAGCGGATTTTCCAGGTGATAGAGCAAACCGAAGCAGAGCACCAAATCGAATTTGCCCAGCTCGAGGGTGGAGCGTTCCTGGATGTCGGCCTGTCCAAAGGGAATATGCGGGAAGCGCTTGCGCGCTTCAGACACATTTTCGGCGCGGCCTTCAATTCCGCAGACGTTGAGACCGCATTCCAGCAGTGTTTGTGAAAAGAATCCAACGCCGGCGCCGACACACCTTTCGACAAGCTCCCTTACCGGAAAATGATTCAAGAGGGAAGGGGCAAGATTCGCTGGCATGGCGCTACTCGTATTTTCTAGCGGTGCTTCAATGAAACCTGGGACGTGAAAATGGCTGAGAGCGGGACAGAGTTGATTCGTGCGGGGGGCAGTTCATGACAGCACAACGAGCGCGATCAGCAACAAGGCGAAAGCGACGATGTGAGCCAATCCGTGCAGGTCGTACAACAACTGGTTCATTGGGTTTTGCCTCGCATATACAGAACGAAGGGTCCCGCTTTCCGTCAACCCCCAAGCTAAAGTGTACAGAAGCGTAACTAGGGTAACGGGAGGGTAATGTATAATTATTGATTAGTTAACTACATTATAAATAATTATTGGTAAGGCAAAGAGCGTGCTTGGTCAGGATCAGGAGCGTGTTGGTCAGGCCCTGGAGGCGGCCAGGGTGCCCATATACCATTCGATGGTTTTCGCAAGTCCCTGTTGGAGCGAGGTTTTAGAGCGCCAGCCGAATTCAGCGGCGGCGCGGGAGGTGTCCAGGCAGCGGCGAGGCTGACCGTCCGGCTTGCTGGTATTCCAGCGCACGCGAGCCGTTGAGCCGACGGTAATGCGAATCAGCTCCAGCAAATCGCGCACACTGATTTCTTCTCCGGAGCCGAGATTGACTAGCTCCGCCTTGGAATATTTTTCGGCCGCAAGCACGATGGCCTCGGCGGCGTCTTCCACATAAAGAAATTCCCGCGTGGCGTTTCCGGTTCCCCAGGCTTCGATTTCCGCGGCGCCGGTTTGTTTGGCCTCGATGCATTTGCGAATAAGAGCAGGAATGACATGAGAACTTTGCAGATCGAAGTTATCGCGCGGGCCGTACAAATTTACCGGCGTCAGGTAGATTCCATTGAAGCCATGTTGCTCGCGGTAGGCTTGCAACTGCACGAGCAGCATTTTCTTGGCCAAGCCGTAAGGCGCGTTGGTTTCTTCGGGATAACCGTTCCAGAATTCCTCTTCACGAAATGGCACAGGGGTGAACTTGGGATAGGAACAAATGGTTCCGGCGCATACGAATTTCTCAATCCCGGTAATGCGTGCGGCCTCGATGACATTCAAACCCATGATGGCGTTGTCGTAAAAAAAACGGCCGGGATTTTCGCGATTGGCACCGATGCCACCTACGACCGCTGCAAGATGAATAACGATGTCCGGGCGTGTATCGGTGTACAGGCGGAGCGCCTCGGATTGCACGCGAAGGTCGTGTTTCCTGCTGCGGGGCGCGATCACTTCCTTAGCTCCGGCGGCACGCAACTTTCCCACGACAAACGATCCAAAGAAACCATGCCCTCCGGTAACCACGACACGCCGATTTTCCCAGAAGCCCATATGCCCTCGAACGAATGACGAGTTATTAATTTCTGACCGTCAAACTGAGTTGTTTAGTGTGAAGCCTGGCCCTGGACGGCCTGAGTCATACGCGTTACGGAATTGTGCCAGCGATTCCAGGGCCCAATTTTTTCTTCCAGAACGGTTTTACCGCGGCCGAGAGATTTCAAGCCGAGTGCCTCGATATCCGCGTCAACCATAATGGCGATCAAATCGTGGAATTTTACGCGAGCTTCCCAGCCCAGCTTCGCTCGCGTTTTCGTAGTGTCGGCGATCAGGGTGTCGACTTCCAGGGGACGAAAGTAGCGTTCGGAAATCTTCACGTGCTTCTGCCAGTCCAGGCCCGCGTAGGTAAAGGCTTCTTCCACAAATTCCTTTACGGAATGCGCTTCACCGGTGCCGATGACAAAATCGTCGGCCGCGTCCTGCTGTACGACCTGCCAGATGGCTTCGACATATTCGGGAGCGTAGCCCCAGTCGCGGCGCGATTCCAGGTTGCCGAGATACAAGGCATTTTCTTTGCCAGCCACAATATTGGCGATGCCGCGGGTGATTTTGCGGGTGACAAACGTTTCGCCGCGGCGCGGGCTTTCATGGTTGAACAAGATGCCATTGGCGGCATGCATGCCGTAGCCCTCACGATAAATCTTGGTCATCCAATAGGCGTACGCTTTGGCGGCTGCATAAGGGCTGCGCGGCTGAAAGACGGTTTCTTCATTCTGTGGGGCTGGCGCGGAGCCGAACATTTCGGAGCTGGAGGCTTGATAAAAGCGCGTCTTGCAGCCGCTGCGACGAACAGCTTCGAGCAAGCGCATGGTGCCGAGACCAGTGATGTCGCCGGTGTACTCGGGAACGTCGAAGCTGACGCGTACATGACTTTGCGCGGCGAGATGGTAAAGCTCTTCGGGCGCGAGGCTGTAAATCAGGCTGAGAATCCACTCGGTGCTGGATAGATCGCCGTGATGCAGGAACAAGCGCGCATTGGGGTCGTTGGGATCCTGATAAATGTGATCGATGCGCTGGGTATTGAAGGTACTGGAGCGGCGAATGATGCCGTGCACTTCGTAACCCTTGGAGAGCAGCAGTTCGGCGAGATAGGAGCCGTCCTGGCCGGTGATGCCGGTGATTAAGGCGCGCTTCATGATTCGTGATCTCCTGTACGGCCAACTTATTTGGTAGATATTCTGAGCGCGGGCGCACCATTGTAGCTTGCGTCCGACATGTTGTCGTGGTCCAGACTACGGAATTCGATGCACCTGATCTTTAAACGGGACGACGAATATTTAATTTTCGCATACGAGCCTGAAGCGTAGTGCGTTTCATGTCCAGGAGAGCAGCCGCACCCCTGGGTCCGCCAAGGCGCCAATGGGTTTGCTGCAAAGCGCGCAGAATATGGGCGCGTTCGGCTTGCTCCAACGTAGATATGCCGGAAGGAGCGTCCGCGGAGCCGTCTACAGGACCTGAATGATGTGCGGTGGTGTAAGAGCCCGACTGCGCGGGCGGAGTTCCCGGCTCGGCCAGCAACTCGGAAACGGGAACGCGCAGTTCCGCGCCGGGCGACAGCAACACGGCGCGCTCGATAAAATTTTCAAGCTCGCGGACGTTGCCGGGCCAGGCGTAATTTGCAAGCGCATTCATGGCTTCAGCGGGGACAAACTCGACAGACTTGTTGAGCCGGCGGCTGAATTTTTGCACGAAATAGCGCACCAGCAGCGGAACGTCTTCGCGGCGTTCGCGCAACGCCGGGATCTGGATGGGAAAAACGTTCAAGCGGTAATAGAGGTCGCTGCGAAAAGTGCGATCGGCCACCTGTTTGCCGAGGTCCTGATTGGTGGCGGCGACCACGCGAACGTCCACTTTGATGGTGCGATTGCTGCCGAGGCGCTCGAATTCCTGTTCCTGCAAAACGCGAAGCAACTTGGGCTGGAGCTCCATGGGCAGGTCGCCGACTTCGTCGAGGAACAACGTGCCGTGATCAGCCAGCTCGAAGCGGCCGATTTTTTGATTCAACGCGCCGGTAAAGGCGCCGCGCTCGTGGCCGAACAATTCAGATTCCAATAAGCCGCTGGGAATTGCGGCGCAATTGATTTTGACGAAAGTGCGCTGGCGGCGCGGGCTGAGGTTGTGTATAGCGCGAGCGATAAGCTCTTTGCCCGTGCCAGTTTCGCCAAGAATCAGGGCGGCGGTATCGGTGGGCGCGACAACTTCCACTTGCGCGAGAGCGCGTTTCAGCGACGGAGCGTCACCGATAATTTCCTCAAAGTTAAATTCGCTGCGAATTTCCTCTTCCAGGTAGAGCTTTTCTTCGGCCAGCTTGTTTTTTAGGGCGTCAATTTCCTTGAATGCCAGGGCATTTTCCACGGCAATGGCGATTTGCGCGCTGACCTGTTGGAGGAGGTCAATGTCGCGGCCGGAGAAAGCATCGAGGCGCCGGCTGGCCACATTCAGACTGCCGAAGGTGCGGCTTTGGGTAGTCAGCGGAATACAGCAAACCGTCTGGATACCATCTTCGCGAAGAATGTGCATGACTTCGCTGGGGTAGCGGTCCAATTCGGCGCCTCGGGCGCAGATCGGTATGCCGCTGGCAATGGCTTCGCCTGCGGGGGAGAACTCGCGGGGGATGGTTACTTCTTTCTTGATACGTTCTTCGCGGCCTGCAAAATCCAGGGCGTAAATCTTGAGCAGGCTGCTCACCGGGTCGAGCAGGGCCAGGCTGGTGTAGTCGTGATGGATCACGCGCTCGAGGGTGGACACGATGCCGCGGAAAAGCTCAGGCAGTTCGCGGCTGCTGACCAGCACGTTGTTTATTTCGAGCAAGACGCGCAGGCGATCGCGCTCATCGGCAAGCTGAGCCTGGTAGGCCTGAGAGGTTTCCAGGTTCAGCGCGTTGTCGACCGCGACGGCCACCTGGCTGGCCACGCGCTGCATAAAGGTTAATTCCGTGTCGGTGATTTTCTGGGGCTGGAGGGTGCCAAATCCCATAGCGCCCAGGCGTCGCTGCGCGGTGGTGAGCGGAACCATAGCCAGAGAATGCACGCCGGCATCGCGCAAATGTTGAAGGAATACCGGATAACGGGTGTCTTCATCTCTCACGACGAAGGGCTGCTGCGATTGCCACACCCAGCCCGCCGGGTGCCCCTCGATGGGCGTTTCTCTGCCGACAATTTTCTCGGTGGGTACTCGCGATTCCAGGATGTGCAGGCGCATCACGTTGCGAACCGGGTCGTGCAGTACCAGCGTGAGGAAGTCAAACTCCACCACCCAGTGAAGGCGCTCGGCGAGCTCATGGAAAAGAGCGGGTAGATCGCGTTGCTGGGCAATGGCTTCGCTCACTTCCAGCAGGGCCTCAAGCTGGCGCCGGGAGTGGGCCAAAGGTTCGATTTGGGCGATTTCGGGGGGAGAAACGACCGGGTCCGCCATAGAGGGAGGATAGCATCCGTTGCTTAGTGTCTCAACAGACCGAATGGTTTGCGGCTCGAGCCGCTGGCGCCTTTCGTATACTGGAAGAAGAAATCACGCAACAGCTATCAGAATCAGGGCCCATATTTCTGCAAGTAAGGACTAGAGGAATGAGCTCGACGCTACAGGTGATGAAATTTGGAGGCACTTCGGTAGGAGATGCGGCGTGCATTGCGCGTACCGCGCAAATTGTAGCCGCAGCGGCAAAGGAGAATCCGTGCGTGGTGGTGGTTTCGGCCATGAGCGGCGTCACGAACCGCCTGATCGAGGCGGCGAAGAAGGCGGGAGCGGGGGATTCGAGCGAGGGAGAAGCGCTGGCGAAGGCCTTGCGGGTGCAGCACGCTGCGGCATTGGAAGCGCTCACTCAGGACGTGAAGGTACGCGAGTGCGTGATGCAGAAGCTGGACCGGGTGCTGGGCGAGGCCAAGCGGTTGTTCGACGGCACGGCGTTGCTGCGCGAACTGACGCCCCGAACGTTGGACGAGGTGTCGAGCTTGGGCGAGCGATTGAGCGCGCCTATTGTCGCGGTCGCGGTAGGCGCGTTGGGCTTGCGCAGCGAATCGATCGAGGCGACTGAGCTGATTGTGACGGATGCGTACCACGGGGGGGCAGAGCCGCGTATGGACTTGACGCGCGAAAAAGCGCAGGCGCGATTGCAGCCTTTGCTGGCACAGGGCACGGTGCCGGTGGTAACGGGATTTATTGGCGCGACGGCGGATGGGAAATTGACCACGCTGGGACGAGGCGGGTCGGACTACTCGGCGACGATTCTGGGTGCCGCCATCGATGCGGACGAAGTAGTGATCTGGACCGACGTGGATGGCGTGCTGACGGCCGATCCGCGACTGGTTCCGGATGCGCGCACCATTCCGGTGATTTCGTATCGCGAGGCGGCCGAACTGGCATATTTCGGGGCCAAGGTGCTGCATCCGAAGACGCTGAATCCAGTGATGCAGGCGGGCATCACCGTGTGGATTCGAAACAGCTTTGCCCCAGAGCGGGCCGGGACCAAGATCACTCCCGAAGGCCGCAGCATTGGGGGTGGCGTAAAAGCATTAACGGCCATTCGCGACGTGGCGCTGATTGCGGTCGGCGGGCCGGGCATCGTGGGATTGCCGGACGTGGTGGGACGCACATTTTCCACGACGGCGGACCTGCGCGCCAACGTGCTGTTGATTTCGCAATCGTCTTCGCAAAACGACATCTGCTTTATAGTGTCGGCGACGGACGCACCGCGTACCGTGGAAGCGCTGCGCAAGGAATTTGCGCATGATCTGGCGCACCACAAAGTGGAGCACGTGACCGTGGTGAGCAACATCGCCATCGTTGCGGTGGTGGGCGAAAACATGCGGGGTACTCCAGGTGTGGCGGGACGGACGTTCGCGGCCATGGGTCGTGAGAACGTGAACATGATCGCTATTGCGCAGGGATCTTCGGAGAGCAACATCTCCTTCGTAGTGGAAGATCACGCGGTGAAACAAGCGTTGATTGCCACGCACAAGGAGTTTGGTCTGGAAAACGGCGCAAAGTGAGAAGCCGCATGATGGCAAATCAGGTAGCGTCTGCAGGGATTATGGTATTTGTGTTGCGCCGAAGTTGGCCTAGCCTTGGCGTCCAACATATGGTGCAAATCTTCATCTAATAGTGAAGATATGATCCGCGCAAGGCGATGCATGTGTCTTGCGCCAACGCCGATGTATCGACCAGCCTATGCCCACAACCGTACTGATCGTTGATGATTCCGAGAGTATTCGCATCGCGGTGCGCGCTTTATTCGAGGCCGAACCTGAATTCAGCGTGATTGGCGAAGCAGTGAACGGCCTGGACGCCATAAACAAGGCGGACGAATTGGAACCGGATCTGATTGTGCTGGACTTGTCCATGCCGATCATGAACGGGTTAGAAGCGGCCGAGAGTATAAAATCGACTTCGCCGTCGACCCCGATTTACATATTGACGGCGCACGGCGGCCCGGAGGTGGATCGCGCGGCCAAGGCCGCGGGTGTGGATGCGGTGTTTGCCAAGGGTACCGACATGGATCAGATGATCAACAAGGCACGAAATGCCTTTGCGGCGAGCTCCAAGAAGCCCTCAAAGAGGCCAGGTAAGGAAAAGTAAGAACTTATCCAGCGCACCGCTTCCCTACAGGAATTCTCGCGATTTCATAAGCATTGGGCCTTATCGACGGTTTAGTCACACAGATGCTAAAAGTTCTTCTCGCACTGCATGGATCATCGCTGTGCCGTTCGTAATTTCAGGAGGGTGAGCAAATGCTAGCGATCATTGCCGGAGTTCTCTTGGTTCTTTGGCTGTTGGGCTTCACGGCTTTCCACGTAACCAGCGGATTCATACACATTCTGTTGGTGCTCGCGATTATTTCCCTGTTGTTCCACTTTTTCCGTGGACGAGCCACGGTTTAAACGACTCTCAGATGCGGCAGGTTGATAGGGCGGCCCGCAGTGGCCGCCCTATTTTTTTGCGTGCGTGAATTTTTGTTGGCCCGCGCTTTTTCCGCACCTCATGTATTTCTGATGAGCAATCTCGGCCCCCCGATTGATCTGAAGGATCTCAGCAGCCTGCGTGCGGCGCTTCTCGTGATAATCTAATTTCGATTTAGGCCCGTAGCTCAGTTGGTTAGAGCGCGTCCTTGACACGGACGAGGTCTGGGGTTCGAGTCCCCACGGGCCTACCATTCCCTCCCAATTTCCTCTCGACAAGTAAAAAGCATCAATGTCCATGCGATACTTTGCGGATGATCATGGTGAATGTGGGAATTGATGAGGGGTTGAAGAGGAAGTGTGCACGGATGGCGTTGGGGTGTGTGACGGCGGAGGTGGAGGCGGGAGAGACGACGGCGGGGCTGGACGGCGAGTTGAAGTTGCGCGAAGAGGAGATTTTGCGGTTGCCGGAGCCGCGCTCGGTTCTGGAGGCGATGCAGGTATTGGCTACGCGGGCGGCGTACAAGGCGCTGGGCAAAGATCCGGCGCGGTATCGCGGATCCGCCGAGGCTCTGTTACGGCGGGTGGTCGCGGGTAAGGGGTTGCCGCGGATTAATGCGGTTGTCGATGTGATCAACCTGGTTTCGGTGGAGAGCCGCATGCCGGTGGGACTTTACGACCTGGAGCATGTGCAGGGCGAGATGGTGTTCCGGGCGGGGCGCGCCAGAGAAACGTACAAGGGCATTGGGAAATACGATTTGAATCTGGAAGGGTTGCCGTTGTTTGCGGATGCGGTGGGTCCGCATGGAAGTGCGACGAGCGATTCAGAGCGCACGATGGTGACAGCGGCGACAAAAAGGATCGTGGCGTTGATTGTTTCGTTTGGTGGAGCGGCGGACCTGGAGCGATGGATGCAGCGGATGTGCGATTTGCTGACGCTTTATGCCGCCGGGAAGAATTGTGAGTCGCGAATAATTTTGTGACGACGCGAGAATAAGAAATTCGGCTTCTCCGCGCGCAAAGAAGTGCAAATCAAAGAGAGAGCGCACACGGCAAACACAAGTGCGCCCAATCAAAATCTCAAAGGATTTAATTTGAGGCTTTGTAGGACTACTTCGAAACTTCTTCGGCGACGCTTTGACCCTGGTTCACGCGGGATTTGAAGAACCCGCGGGCGGCCAACAGCTCGGCGTTCATTACGGCGGCGCCAGCGGCACCGCGAACGAGGTTGTGCGAGAGCAAGGTGAGTTTTACGTCGAGCAGCGGGCATTCGCGCACGCGGCCGACGACGGCGGCCATGCCGCTGCCGGCATCGACGTCGCGTCGAGGTTGCGGACGATTTTCTTCCTCGAGGACGATAATGGGATGGCGCAAAGCAGATGGCAGCGTGGCGAGCTGAGCGTCGACTTCAAAGGTGCGCAGGGCTTCCTGCACTTCATATAAGGATGCGATTTTCTTCAGTCCGATGCTGACGCATTCCAAGTGACCGTCGATCACCGGAACGCGATTGCAATGTGCCGCGAGGACGATGCCGGCATCCACAAAGCGTGAGCCGTCCCACTTGCCGAGCAGCTTTTGCGGCTCGGTTTCCATTTTTTCTTCTTCGCCGCTGATGAAAGGGATGACGTTGCTCTGAATGTCGAGAGTGGCGACGCCAGGATAGCCGGCGCCCGAGACTGCCTGCAGCGTCACCACGAAAACTTTTTCCAGGCCAAAGGCGTCGGCGAGTGGCTTGAGCACGAGAACAAGTCCCGCTGTGGAGCAATTGGGATTGGTGACGATGAACCCGCCGTCATAGCCACGCTTCTTTTGCTGCAGCGGAATGGCATCGAGGTGCGCGGCGTTGACTTCCGGAATGAGCAGGGGGACGTCCGGGTCCATGCGATGATTCTTGGAGTTGCTGACCACCGGGTAACCAGCGCGCGCGAATTCTTCTTCGGCGGTGCCGGCCACGGAAGAGTCCAGCGCGGAAAAAACGAAGTCGCAGTCGAGCGTGGGCTCCAGACTTTTCACGATCAGGTTGCGCGCTGATTCCGGGATGGGCCCATCCAGATGCCAGCGGACGGCTTCCGAGTAGCGCTTGCCAGAAGAGCGCTCGGAAGCTGCAACCTCGGTCAATTCGAACCAGGGGTGAGTGGCCAGCAAGTTGACGATGCGCTGGCCGACCAGACCGGTGGCGCCAAGAACTCCTGCACGCCATTTGGTTGTGCGCCCGGCCGGAAGTGGCCGATGCGCGGCGTTCTCGTTCACAGCCGATTTGCTGTTTCCGTTCTGTTGGGCGCTTTCGAGGCTCATGTCTCAGCTCCTAAATTCGCCGGAGCGCTTTCCGAGGCGGGGGCTAACAAAAAACCCACCGCCAAGTGCTTTCGGCGGTGGGTTGGAAACTTTTGCTATTGGTCTAGCTGTTTCTCCACTCGCCCGAAGCGCAAATCGTCGGCGTCGTAGTCGACGTGGTGCTGGTAATTCGCTTGGCGGCGATGGACCTCATGGCGAGGAGAGAATATCACGCGCCGGGAAGCCCTAAAAGCAATTATTGCGCGGCGTGTTTTGTAAGGCTCAATGATGAAGCGGAAACGGGACTCGTGGCCATTTGGCCGGGCTCTGCAGGAAGCGAAACTGGGGTTATGTGCTACCATCCGAAAGTTGCGCCGTTCTCAGGAGCCGCACTAGATGTCCACTAAGTCAGGGCAAATGAATGCCTTGCGTAAGGTAAAGGCGGGGCCGGGGTTGTCGTATGATCAGGCGCCGGTCCCGTCCATCGGGACGACCGATGTGCTCGTGAGGGTGAAAGCGGCGTCCATCTGCGGGACCGACCTTCATATTTATGGTTGGGACCGCTGGTCGCAGGGGAGGATCAAGCCGCCAGTGACGCTGGGGCACGAATTTTGCGGCGTGGTCGAGCGCTTGGGTGAGGAAGTTACGGCGGTAAAGGCCGGTGACTTGGTCAGCGCCGAGATGCACTTGAGTTGCGGGCATTGCCATCAGTGCCGCCTCGGCGAGGCGCATATCTGCCAGAATCTGCGGATTATCGGGATTGATCGCGACGGGGCGTTCGCGGAGTTTGTGAAGGTTCCGGCGTCGAATATCTGGAAGCTGGACCCGGCGATACCGGAGCACTATGGAGCTATTCTCGATCCGCTGGGCAACGCGGTACACGCGGTGCTGGCTGGCGAAATTGCGGGGAAGACCGCGCTGGTGACCGGCTGCGGGCCGATTGGATTGATGGCCATCGCGGTGGCGAAAGCATGTGGTAGCTCCACGGTGTTTGCTACCGAGACGAATGCGCAGCGGCGAGCGATGGCACAAAAGATGGGCGCGGACGTGGTCATCGATCCGGCATCGGAAAACGCGGTGAAGCGGATTCTTGCGGAGACGTCGAACACCGGGGTAGATGTGCTGCTGGAAATGTCCGGCAACCCCACAGCGATTCAGCAGGGATTTGGTGCGCTGCGTGGCGGCGGACGCGCTTCGCTGCTGGGAATACCGACCGAATCAGTACCACTCGACCTGGTAAATGATGTGATTTTCAAAGGTGCGACGGTGCAGGGTATTTATGGGCGGCGCATGTACGAGACATGGGTGCAAATGACCGCATTGCTAAAGGGCGGGCGGCTGAATCTTGATCCGTTGTTTGGAGAACGCACCTCGTTGGAAAAGTTTGAGGGCGCATTTGCGTTGTTGCGAGGCGGGCTGGCCGGAAAGATTTTGCTTTATCCGGATGGAGTTCCGAACTAAGAAGAAGGAATCCTAAAGTGAACGGGGTTCATTCCTGAGGAGGGCCCATGTCGGACGCAGCTTCCGCTACTGCTACAAAACCATCTCCCCTGCACTACATTTCCGAGCATCTTCAGGATTTGCGCGCCAAAGGCGTGGCCCCCAAGCTGCGGGTGCTGGAAGGGGAGCAGAAGCCTGTCTGCGTTTTTGACGGCAAGGAAGTTATCAATCTGGCTTCGAATAATTATCTTGGGCTGACCACCCACAAGGCGCTGCGCAAAGCCGCATTGGAGACGACGCGCAAATATGGCGTAGGCGCAGGAGCGGTGCGCACCATTGCGGGTACCATGAAGCTGCACATGGAGTTGGAGGAACAGATTGCGCGTTTCAAAAATGTCGAAGCGTGCGTGGTGTTCCAGTCGGGATTTACGGCGAATGCCGGAACGGTTTCCGCGGTGCTGGGCAAGGAAGATTTGATCATTTCGGACGAGCTGAATCACGCTTCGATCGTCGATGGTGCGCGGCTCTCTAAAGCGACCATCAAAGTTTTCAAACACAAGGATGTGAAGGATTGCGAACGCATCCTGGAAGAAACGGCGAACTGGAACGGCCATAAGCTGATCATTACCGACGGCGTTTTTTCGATGGATGGAGACATTGCTCCGTTGCCGGAGCTCTGCACGCTGGCGGAAAAGTATAACTGCATCATGATGGTAGACGACGCACACTCGTCTGGCGTGTTGGGTCGCGGAGGCCGGGGCACAGTGGATCATCTCAACTGCCACGGGCGCGTGCATATTCAGGTGGGCACGTTGAGCAAGGCGATCGGGGCAATGGGCGGGTACGTGTGCGGATCACGCGACCTGATCGACTATCTGTACCTGCGCGCACGGCCATTTTTGTTCTCCACCTCTCATCCGCCCGCCACCGCGGCGGCTTGCCAAGCGGCTTTTACTCTGCTGGATTCGCCAGAAGGCGACCGGTTAGTCAAGAAATTGTGGGCCAATACAAAATACTTCAAGCGGGAATTGAAGAAGCGCGGGTTTCAATTTCAAGTCAGCCAAACGCCTATCGTTCCGATTCACGTTGGGGACGCCGCGAAGGCATTTGAATTTTCGAGAAAGTTGTTCGATGCAGGGGTGTTTGCGCCTGCTGTCGGTTATCCCACGGTGGCGGAAGGCAAGGCGCGATTGCGGGCGATGGTGAGCGCCACGCATAAACGCGAGCATCTGCTACGCGCGGTGGAAACGCTTGCGGAAGTGGGCAAAGCGCTCGGCGTGATATAGAGCAATCGCCGGGTAAAAACCTGTATTATCATTTGGTTAAAGGGTCGGTTGAGAAGGACTTGAGGCCTATTGTGTTGCCATGCCCGAGATCGTCCAAAGTCATCAACCTTTCTGCCCTAGTGCTCATCAAAAGCAGAGGAGCGGAACTTCGGCTGGCGCTCCGCGTATAGACATTCGACGTTCTGCGGGAGGCACCATGTACAGGTTTGGAGTATTTGTGAAGGTTGTTGCCGCCTTCTGTTTCATCGCCTTGTTCGCCGTGGGTGCGCCGGCGCAATCGCAACCGGATTCACAAGCTGGAGCGCAATTGGGCGAACAGTCGGCGCTCGGCGGTAAACAAGGGCAGGGCGCGAACGCGCAAAAGACTACCGAAACGTCGCCGACGAACGTGACGCGATTCGTCGCCGGGACGTTACTCAACGCGGAGCTCGATGGTTCGGTGGATTCGAAAAAATTAAAACCGGGCGCGGAGGTGAAGGCGCACATTGCGGAGGACATCAAGTCTACGGACGGGCGAACCATTTTGCCTAAGGACACGAAGATCATCGGACACGTAACGCAAGCGTCGGCGAAGGGGGCGGGCCAGCCAGATTCCTCGCTGGGACTCATTTTCGATAAAGCGATGTTGAAGAGCGGTCAGGAAATTCCGTTGAATGCGGGAATTCAGGCGGTGGGCGCGCCGGTCTCGAACTCGGTAGACATGAACCAGATTCCTCAAGGGGAGCCGATGGGCGGCTCAGCGCGCGGCCCGGGCGGAGGAGCCACGGCTGCATCTCCTGGGACGGGAAGCGCGGGAGGTGTGCCTACCGCTCCAGTGCCGGGCGACGCTAGTGGGGCTGGGATCAGCCCTTCGAACGGCTCCGGCGCGTGGAATGCAAATACACGCGGAGTGGTCGGCCTGAGTCATCTCAGCCTGAACTCAAGCGGTGGCGAGGGAGGAGGTTCCGTGATTACCTCAACGGGAAAGAATGTGAAACTTGATAGCGGAACACGGCTGATCCTTGTTACGCACGACGCGCCCACAAAATAGGGGGCGGGCTAGTACTGTCCTCACATTTCCTCATAGTTTGACCTGAAATACGGCGCTCCACGTATGTCAAAAGGGGCGGCGTTCTGGTACGCTGACAGTGTAGTCGGGGGGATGCGATGACGAAGCTAGTCTTCAGTCTACTCGTCGCTGCCGCTCTTATTGTCCCTTTGGGAATCGCCCAGACCCCACCGGATATAGCCGCAGACGCAAAAAAAGCAAACGTTCCTGATCCTGTGATTGCGCCTTTTTGTGTGGGCACCGCTTTTAATGCCACGCTGATCACGCCGCTGGATGCCAGCCGCAACAAAGCCGGCGATCCGGTCACCGCGGAAACTTCGGAAGCGGTGACGTACGAACGCACCGTCATCTTCCCCAAGGGCACAAAAATTTATGGTCATCTGGTGCGCGCTTCGTCGTCGCGCAGCGGAAAAGGCTCCGCGCTGTTTGTCCAGTTCGACAAAGCGATTTTGAAAAATGGCCAGCAGGTAATGATGAATGCCGGCATACAGGCGCTGGTTGCCGGGCGTACGCCAGTATCCGGTGATGCAGCGGCTCCCGCAGTAGAAGGAATGCCGCGTCCGAGTTCTACCCCGTCGGATGAATACACGCCAAGGGATGTTTCGAATCCGGCGGTGGTTCCAGCAAGCCAGAAGACGGGTTCAACGTCAGGCGCTCCGGCGCAAGGAAGTGTGACAAGGCAAGGGATGCTGACTCCTGACAGTCAGGGCGCATTAGGTTCGTCGGATCTTAAGGTTTACACGCCGCTGTCGGAAGGCTCGGACGGAACGGTCCTGCTCTCGGGAAAAAATGTGCGGTTGGATGCCGGGACCAAGATGTTGCTGGTCATTCAGCCTCCGCCAGAGTCTGATCCAAGCCTGCAGTAGTACGCAAACGCAAAAACTTCGAATGATCGTCGTACCGTTATTCCCGCTATAACTTGATCCGCGTGCCGATTCGCGCGTGATGGTGTTGTCCGAGTGCCGAGCAAGCGTTTGCTATACTCGCGAAGATGCCTGTGAACAGGGAAAAATTGTTTCTGGTGGACGCCATGGCCCACATTTACCGGGCGTTTTACGCACCCATGGTGCGTATGAACACGGATGCGGGCGTTCCGACTACCGTGCCTTTTTTGTTTAACAATATTTTGCGGCGAATCCTGAAGGATTATCAGCCCGACTATGTGGGCATCGTTTTCGATACCAGCAAGCCTACCTTCCGCGACAAACTTTTCGAAAAGTACAAGGCGCACCGTCCCAAAATGCCGGATGAATTATCGATACAACTGCCGTTTGTTAGACGGTTATGCGTGGCGATGCGCTTGCCAATTCTGGAGTGGGACGGCTTCGAAGCGGACGACGTGCTGGGTGCGCTGGCGAAACAGGCCGCCAAAGCGCAAGTGGACGTCGTGCTAGTCACCAATGATAAAGACATGCTGCAACTGGTGGGCGATGGCGTGAAAGTGTTGCGCACCGGAACGGGTGCGGCGAAAAGCGATGTATTGGTCGATGCGAAAAAGGTGGAAGAGATTCTGGGGGTGCCCCCCGACAAGGTAACTGATCTCATGGCGCTGATGGGCGACAGCATCGACAACATCCCAGGCGCGCGCGATCCCAATGAGAAGCCTGCTCCGGGCGAGCGGCGCAAGCCAGGTATCGGAGAAGTGGGTGCGCGCGAACTGATCCTGAAATTCGGGTCGGCGGAAGAAGCACTGCGGCGCGCCGACGAAGTGAAGCGCGCGAGTTATCGCGAAGCGCTGCAGAAAAATGGCCAGTACGTAATTTTGAGCAAAGAGCTGTCGAAGATCGACAGCGACGTACCCATTACGCTGGACCTGCACAATCTGGAGCGGCGGGATCCTGATCTGCCACTGCTCGCGGCGTTGTATCGTGAGCTCGGTTTCAATTCGCTGCTGAAGGACCTGGGCTCGGAAACTGTGGCGTCTACGGCGCCCGTGAGCGCTGGGCCGGCGCTGAAGACGGACTACAAGCAACTGGCGAACCTTGCTGAATTTCGCGAGTACCTGTCGCAGATTCCTGCCAAGCAGGCCATTGCGGTATGGCTGAACTTGGAACCGGGCGAACGCGAATCGGAGGGGTTCGGGACGCGCATTGCGTCGATTGAAGTGTCATCGAAGCCGGGTGAAGGGCGCGCGGTATTCATGGACGAGAAGGGCGAAGCGTTGGAGGCGCTGCGGCCGCTGCTCTCCGATGCAACACAGCCGAAGATCGTTCATGACCCTAAGTTATTTCACTTGCTCGCGGGGCGGATGGCCAATGTGCAGCACGCTACGCAGATTTATTCCTACCTGCTGCGCCCCACCACCGCCAACCACAATTTCACCGATGTGGTGATGCGGCAATTCAACGCCATGATGGGGGGCGGGCCGGGAGAGCGCGCCGACTTTCTACAACGCCTGGCTCCCGCCCTGCGAGCGCAAATTGGCGATGAACAATTTATCAACGTTTACGAAAACATTGATCTTCCGTTAGCTCCCGTACTGGCCGAGATGGAGCGCACCGGCGTGCGCGTCGATCCCAAAGCGCTGGACACCATGTCCCGCGCCATGGAAACGGAAATTCGCCGTCTGGAAAAAGACATCTGGGAATTAGCCGGCATGGAGTTCAACGTCAATTCGCCTACGCAACTGGCGGAAATTTTATTCGACAAGTTGAACCTGCAACCTTCGGCGCGGCGCGGGCGCGTGAAAGGCCGTTCGACTGCGGTAGAAATTCTGGAAGAACTGTCCGCCAAGCACCCGCTGCCGCGAAAAATCATCGAGTATCGCGAGATTGCCAAACTGAAATCTACATATGTGGACTCGCTGCCAAAATTGGTGAACCGGGAAACCGGCAGGGTGCACACCAGCTATTCGCAAACCGGTGCAGCTACCGGACGGCTCAG
>Ga0182024_10006045_pt1 | contig 26763 bp, 30 predicted proteins | sample P32metaG_FD_120480 | JGI IMG/M metagenome (GOLD analysis project Ga0182024, IMG submission 120480) | Permafrost microbial communities from Stordalen Mire, Sweden - P3-2 metaG (Illumina Assembly) | ecosystem: Environmental > Terrestrial > Soil > Wetlands > Permafrost | place: Sweden: Stordalen... | reverse complement strand
TCGTTAGCATCGGACAGTTCCTTACCTATGACGTGGAAGCCGCGAAAGAGAACGGCGGCACATACGAGGCTATCGTGGCTACTGCCACGAAAGGTCCGAAGGACGGCAAGGACGGCAAGCCTTTGAACCTTGAGGGCTACGAAGCATCGGCCGGATTAATGGCCGGTTATCTGGAGAAGAATGAGAACTTGTCTTTGATCTATCGCAAACTGAACACAAAGCCGCTGGATGAAGCATTCCTGCGGTCACAGTGCGACTTGTTCATTCTTCTCAAGCCAATCTATGACAAGTATCATGTTCAGTATGACAATCTGAACATCGCCGATAACGCCAAGGTTGAGGCGTTGCGGCAGGCGCAAGCGAGCAAGTAACACAACGTCAACTAGCTGGCGCGTTCGCTTAGCTCACACGCTCGCAAGAGCATTGCTAGGCCAATGCGCCAGCACTAACAAACACATCAAACAAACAGCCTCGGCAGCCATTAGGCTTCCGGGGCTTTCTTTTTGTCTATTGCGCTACGCGCGCTGTCTAAGTGTCTATTAGAACCCTTAGGATACTAAGTGTTATCCATTAGTAACCATTAGTAAGACAACGTTAGTTGGTTAGCTATTGCATCCAACTATTGGAGTGTCTTAGAGATGTCGATCATTGCAAACTTAGAGGCTTTCATATTTTATTTTGTTGTTCCAGTTCGATTATTCATCTACCCATAGTAGGGGGCACCACCCCGTCGTTCAAGCAATGAATTGATCCAAACATTTATCGGACAACTTTTAGTACCTAAAAAATATCGCACAGGTTTTTTAATGAATTCTTTCTCTGCGCCCACCAACAGCCCTCTTTCTCAGAATCTTTCAAAACAACGAATTCCTGTCCGAATTCCTTTTCTTTCTTTTCACAAGCTTTCTCAGCTTCTTCTTTCGTAGTGTACCAGCTCATTGTAGAATATTCTCATTTTTAAGAACGTCTGTCCAGCGTACATACGGTTCATATTCCCAGAACCACAGAACACAACGATTATCTATAAATCTCCAGAACATTAATACTCTCCTATAATCAAACCCATAATTTCTTTCCACCAGCGTAGATGCCATGGATATACGATTTTATGCTACTTTCTAGTCATTTGGCTACCCTAGTAGCCTGTAGGTGATTTAAACGCACGTACGGGCTTCCCAGCCCATAGCGTTTGGCTTCTGTAAGCGAGCGAACCCCCGCTTTTTATACATCTTGTCGTCATAATGCTTTAAATTGTCTTTAGCTCGGGATAAATTGTAATAATCTTTAGATTTATCACCATTAGCCCAAATGAGTCTCCACATGTTTGGAAGTTCATCGGGAACCAGCCCGATGGGCTTTTCTTGACTTTTCACAATATCTCCTGTATAATAGACATATGAAAGAAGTATATTATACTTAACGACGTATGTCAAGACTAACTATTACAGAAGCTTATAGTTTATACAATAAGAAAGAACTAAGTTTCCCAGATCTAATGGATATAGTTATGGCTAAGGAAGATAAGAAACATAAAGGTAGTAAAGCCTATAGGATCTATGGGTGGTTAAGTCCTTTATGGTTCTGGTCTATAGATGATGCCTAAACAATACGAAGCTATTAGAGATAGTCTAGTTAAGAAAGGTCTTAGTCTTAAGAAAGCTAAGACTCAAGCTGCTAAGATATATAATTCTAAACATAAGAAATCTCCTGTAGGACGCTACAGCGATACAGCTTCCAAGAGGAAGCAACAAAAGAAAACTAAAAGGAAGAAATAACCATGGCTATTTATAAAGGACGTCCAGCAACTGTAGGTACGGAGTCTACTCCTGAAACTAAGGTTGCGGTTTCTACTGGAACAGGTACTACTATGGCACCTATTCAGGAAGTAATATTTACTGATGCTGAAGTTGCTACTCTCAAGGCTAACAGAGATAAGAACCTTAGCATTGGTAATGCTGCTCTACGTACTCCGGCCACCGAGAAGGTTAAGACGGATCTAGAAGCTAAGAACCAAGCTCAGAAGGTTGTTGACCAGAAGGCTAAGGAAGATATGCTCCTAGGTAAAACTACTACGGCTCGTTCAGGGATTTCCTGGAATTCTACGACTCCGTACTCTGTTGGTACTGTAGTCTGGTATACGGGTAATAACTATAAGGCTCTAGTTGCTAACACCAACGTCGTTCCGGGGACTCTCCCTACGACTTGGCAGGTGCAAGTAACACCTCCTGTTGTAGTTACACCGGTTCCTGTGACAGTATCCCCTACTTCAAGTCAAGCATTCTTAGCTCCTAAGGCTTAAGTATGGCTGTAATTTCTTGGTCTAATATATCTGCTACTCCAGCTGCGTTCTCGCTAGCTGGTGGTTGGTATGCAATTACTGCTATAGCTACTTGGGGTAGCGGTTCTGCTACCCTAGAACGACTTGCAGCCGATGGGGCTACGTATGTAACAGCTGCCACAGCACTCAGTGCTAACGGCATGTCTGTGGTACAGCTCCCTGCTGGAACCTATAAGCTAGTGATTGCTACTTCAACAGCTCTATACGCAGATATAACACCTATTAATCAAAACAACCCTTAAAACAGTTCAATAAGAATTGAACAAAGAAAGAAACTAAACAATGGCTGCAAGCAAAGGCGCTGCTAAAGGTAAGGGACACACCAAGAAGGGCAAAGGCCCTCATGGTGGACACCACGAGAAGAAAATGAGTAAGAAGTCCGCTAAACTAAAGGACTCTCAAGCTAAGAAAAAGAAGGGTGGTAAGAACCCCTTCGGAAAGAAATAACATGAACGGATACGGTACACTAATTAAGATCCTAGATTGGTTCTTCTGGGGTGTGTTTATGGGAATGGGCTGGATTGTCGGAACAAACGTTCTGAACTTCATTGGTTCCTTCATGCACGGACATTCTTAACATGGATGTTATGGAACACGGGGCAGATAACTTCAATACAGAGAGATCTTCTCCTACAATGAAGACTGCTTCTAATGATGGTATTTCTGTTAAGTATGGTGCTGCTGCTCCAGGTCACGATACTCTGTCATTAGGAAATGATCTAGGTAAAGCTCTCAAGACTATGAAAGAACATAGACAAGAGTATCCTAACTCACCCGCTAAAATGGGTGCGTGGGATGTACAGGATAAATAATCATGAACGGTGACGATATGATGGATCCAGGTATGTCTAGTCTAATGGGGTCTCCTATAGACCCTTCTAGCCATCCTGCTAATAACCTAGCTCCTAAGGATGCTATGCCTCTAGGTCAGAGTGGTACTACCAATCTGTCTGCTGAGGAACTAGCCGAAGGCATGCAAGCCGGGCACACTGGGGACGTAGCAAAGAAGCTGGGTTCTAAGTACAAAGTTAACAAAGCTTCTGAGAAGAAATCAAAGAAGAAATAGATGTTTAATAAATATATGAAACGTCTAGATCAGCTTGCTCTTGCAAGCGAACAGATTATAGAAAGGCTCGATATAATGGACGCACAACTTACGGCACTCACCGCACAGGTGACTGCTAATACTAACCTGGAAGCATCTGCAGTTCAGATGATCCAAGGTATTGCCGCACAGATTGCAGCTGCAGCCGCATCTAACGATACGAATGCACTCCCTGCTCTGACGGCTCAACTTAATACTTCGGCTACAGCTCTTGCAGCGGCTATTCAGGCCAATACGCCTGCACAGCCCGCTGGACCGGTTGTTTCAGCGTAACTAACTTACGTGTTATGACTCTTCCGGAATTAACACAACTTATAACAGCTATTAGCTCGGTGGCAACACCGACTCTGGCTGTTGTAGGCTATTTAGAGCTTCATAGAAATAACGAACGACTTACTACTAAAATTGATGATGTTCACGACCTAACTAATCACATGAAGGATGAATTAGTTCGTGAGGTTAGACAATCTTCTCACGCTGAAGGCGTTAAAGATGAAAAAGAAAGAACTCAGCCCGGATCGTGAAGAGCGTAGGTTATTGGCTGAGTCTGACCTAGAAGAGTTTATTAAACTTCTAGTTCCTAAGCTAGTTTTAGGTAATATACACCGTGAGATTATACGATGGTGGGATAGAGAAGAAGCTAAGTCTCACCAGCTTTTACTTCTCCCTAGAGATCATATGAAGTCTACTCTAATAGCTCTAAGAGCTGTTAGAGAATTAACTTTAAACCCCGCAATAAGAATTCTTCTTATTTCTAGTACTAGTAACTTAGCTACTAAGCAACTTAAGTACATTAAAGATATTCTTACCTCAGATACTTATCGTCTATTCTGGCCTGAAATGGTTAACAAGGAAGAGGCGTTAAGAGAGAAATGGACTGAACGTGAAATCTCTGTTGACCATCCTATTCGTAAAGAATGGTCTGTCCGCGACCCCTCAATATTTACGGCTGGTCTTACTAGCAATATTGTTGGGCTACATTGTGACATCGCCATTCTTGATGATGTGGTGGTTGAGGCGAATGCGTACCTCGAAGACGGACGGGACAAAGTAAAGACTCAGTATTCGTATTTATCGTCTGTTGAGACCTCAAATTCTAAAGAATGGGTGGTTGGTACACGATATCATCCTAAAGACTTATATTCAGATTTAATTGCAATGGAGTTAGAAGAACTTGATGAATTGGGAAATGTTAACAAATCCGTTCCGTTATTTGAAGTCTTTGGAGGAGAAGATCCCCGAAAGATCCAAGTTGAGTCAATTGGCGATGGCTCTGGGGAGTATCTCTGGCCCCGCCAACAAGGAGTCCAAGGAAAATGGTTCGGCTTCGACGATAAGATCTTGGCTAAAAAGAGAGCACAATACCTTAATAAGATACACTTCAGGGCGCAATACTATAACGATCCGCACGATGTCGACTCGTCCCCCATCCAGAGGAACCTATTCCAATACTACGATGGAAACTACCTGTCCCGTAGAGAAGGTAAGTGGTATTTCAAAGGAGAGCGTATCAACGTCGTTGCCGCAGTCGACTTCGCGTACTCGACGGGGAAGAAAAGCGACTATACGTCCATCGTCGTCGTCGGACTCGACAATAGACAAAACTACTACATCCTAGAAATAGATAGATTTAAAACTGATAAGATATCCGAATACTTCGATAGAATATTCAAACTCTACCAGAAATGGGGTTTCAGACAGATCAGGGCTGAAGTGTCTCTAGCTCAGGCAGTCATAGTCAAAGACTTGAAGGAGAACTATATACGTCCTCAGGGTCTAACTCTAGTAGTGGAAGAATACAGACCTTCCAGATGGCAGGGTTCTAAAGAAGAACGGATCATGGCTACACTACAACCTAAATATGCTAATGGTAATATGTGGCATTATCAATCTGGTAACTGCCAAGCTTTAGAAGAAGAATTGATTTATGCTAATCCGGCACATGACGATATTAAAGACGCTCTGTCTTCTGCCGTAGATTTTATACAGGGTAAAGCTCCTACTAATATGTTTAACACTACAGCTACTAAAACTCCTCAATTTACGTTCAACGCTAAGTTTGGGGGTGTCCAGTGACGGGAAAAACAATGGAACTGCACAATGTGTTGGTTCCAGATCAATTAGCTACTCGTCTTACTGAACGATACACAGAATGGGAAACACTAAGACAGAATGCCAAAAACAATTGGGAAGAGATTAGACGATACGTCTACGCTACCGATACTACCTGGACGACTAACGCCCAGAACCCCTGGAAGAACAAAACCGTTGTCCCCAAGCTATGCCAAATACGCGACAACCTTTACTCGAACTATACGGCCACGCTCTTTCCAAAGAGGAAGTGGTTAGAGTGGGAAGCTAACGAACGCGACCCTAATCAAATAGCTAAGCGTGACGCTATTACTAATTACATGCAATGGGTTATAGAACAACCCGGCTTTAAGCATGAAATAGATAAGATCATATTAGATTACATTGATTTTGGTAATTGTTTTGCTACTGTTGAATGGCAAGACCAAAGAGTTGAACAACCCTCTAAGCCTCAGATGGCTAATATGGGAGGTTACCCCGTAGGTAAGTATCAACCTCAAGATGAACATAAACGCGGTATGCAGACTCAAGTAGGATATGTGGGTCCTACTATTAGACGTATCAGCCCTCTCGATATGGTCATGAACCCTACAGCTGAGAACTTCATACAATCTCCTAAGATGGTACGAAGCATCATCAGTATAGGTGAAGTTAGAGACATGCTGCGTAACATGTCTAATGATGAGAATAGAGAAGAACTAGAAGAGTTATATAAGTATTTAAAGGATATTAGATTTCATGCCCGAACCTTCCAAGGCGACTGGATACAAAGAGACCGCCTTTACGCGATGGACGGCTTCACGAGTTTTAGGGCTTATTTGCTATCTGATTTTGTTGAAGTTCTTACTTTCTATGGCGATTGGTATGATGTCATCAATGATGTCTTCGAGAAAAACCGAGTCATAACTGTAATTGACAGACATAAGCTAATTGGTAATAAACCCAATCCTAGCTTCTTCGGTTACCCTCCAATCTACCATGTTCCCTGGAGGAAGAAGCAAGATAATCTATGGGGTATGGGTCCACTCGATAATCTAGTCGGTATGCAATACCGAATGGATCACATCGAGAACATGAAGGCTGATATCTTTGATCTATGTACATATCCGGTTCAGAAGGTTAAAGGCTTCGTAGAAGACTTCGTATGGCAACCGGGTGAAAAGATATTCATAGGAGATGAAGGCGATGTTGAACTGGTCGTACCTGAAGTCCAAGCTCTCAATGCTAATATGGAAATACAAAACCTTGCTAACCTCATGGAGCAAATGGCCGGAGCCCCGAGAGAAGCAATGGGATTTAGATCTCCGGGTGAAAAGACGAAGTACGAAGTACAGAGGCTAGAGAATGCCGCTGCACGTGTCTTCCAGAATAAGATAAATCAATTTGAAGAACAGATGATTGAGCCTCTGCTCAATGCAATGTTAGAACTAGCCCGACGTAATATGGTCGGTGCAACTACAATCAAAGTCTTTGATGATCAATTTAATGTTGCGTCTTTCCAAGACTTAACTGTCGAAGATATAACTGGCATAGGACGTATTAAACCTATTGCTGCCAGACACTTTGCTGAACAAGCAGAACTAGTTCAGAACTTAACTAATCTTACTGGATCAGGTATGTGGCAAGTAGTTGCCCCTCACTTCTCAGGTAAGAAATTAGCTAAGATCTTTGAAGATATGTTTGACCTAACAGATTACGAAGTAGTCCAACCATTCGTTGCTATCGCTGAACAAGCGGAAGGACAACAGATGGCTCAGGCTATACAAGAACAACTACATCAGCAGATGGGGACTGCTACGGGAATGGGTGAAGACTACGATATGGATGCCGGTAAACCCGGTGGCTCACCAAAGCCTCAATCTCCATTCGATCTTAAACGTCAACCACCCGGTAACGCAGAACCAGGAGGCTTTTTAGCTACTCAATAATGTACTCAGTATGGACACGTCATCTAACTAATGCCGATGAAAAGGCAGAATTTGAGAAGTTCGTAAGAGGTTCTAAGCGACTATTAGATCGCATTAAGGAAGTTCTTACCGAGCAATTAGATAATCAGGATGCTTCTGAGAATACAATCAAAGCATATGATAATCCTAATTGGGCCTATAAACAGGCACACCGTAATGGTGTTCGTTCTACAATACAATCAATACTAAAATTTATAGATCTGGACCAACAGATGGAGAATAAATAATGGCTGACACGCTATTAGCTGACCAAGCAGAAGTTACTATAGACCAAAACAAGAACTATCTAGAAGAGTTAGTGGGAGAGAATAAGAAATTCAAATCTCCCGAAGACCTAGCTAGAGGTAAATATGAGTCTGATGCTTATATTGAAATCATGAAACGTAGACAAGATGAACTTCGTGATGACTATATGAAACTCAAGACTGACTACGAAGCAAGGGCAAAGCTAGAGGAACTTATTGACCAAATGAGTAAGCGTCCTCAGCAATCTACCGAACCCGACAGTACCCAAAGAGCGGACGATGTAAGACAGCCCCAGTTCGATCCTAAGCAAGTTGAAAGTCTGGTGTCTAATAAGATACAAGAATACGAATTGACTAAGAAACAATCCGAAAACTTTAACTTAGTAAAGGAAAAACTCACCGAGCGGTATGGAAATAATTTCAAACCTGCTCTCGAACAACAGATCACAGAGTTAGGAATAACATCGGAAGATGTGGATACTTTGGCTCGTAGAAACCCCAAGCTCCTCTTAAAGAGCTTAGGTCTAGACAAGCCAGTAGAAACAGAAAACTTCCAGACACCACAACGTTCTAGCCAGCGGAGCGACAGCTTCGGCAAAACTGGACCTAAGAAGAAAACGTGGTCGTATTATCAAGAACTTAAGAAACAAAATCCTCAACTCTATTATGATCCTAAAACAGCGGTCGAAATACACAACTCTGCCATCGAATTAGGTGAAGAGTTTAAAGACGGCGACTACAGCCGTTTCGGCCCTAACTAAGGAGCTGACATATGGCAGGCTTTATGGATGCCACTAATCAGTATCTAATTAGAACTAATCTTTGGTCTCGTCAGATCAAAGAACTCTTGTTAGATGAACTGAATGCCATGAAGTTTGTCCGCATCATATCAGACTTCCCAGACGGTTACACTCTGAACATCCCGTCGATTGGTGAAGCAGAAACAGCTGACTTTACAGAAGGTCAAGCAATAAAGTACAACGCGATGGATACAGGTAATTTTATCTTCTCCTTCGACCAGTACAAGTACTCTGCTAATGCAATCTCCGAGAAGTTCAAGCGTGACTCGTTCTATAGCGCAGACGTTATCGCGGCATTCGTGCCTCGCCAACATCGTGCTCTTATGGAAGCTGTCGAGACGCGCATTCTCTCTCAAGCGAATGCAGGACAAACGGCATCAAATACTAACCAAATCAACTTGGCGGATCACCGCTGGGTTGGCACCGGAACTAGCAACGCCATTGCTTTAGCAGACTTCGCTAGAGCACACTATGCCCTCACAAAGGCTAACGTGCCTCTAACGAACCTCGTAGCAATCGTTGATCCTTCCGTTGCTTACACTATCCAAACGCAGACCAATCTAGTTAATTTGCTAACGCCTGACCGGCAATGGCAGAGCATCGTTTCTGACGGTATGGTTACGGGCTTTAAGTTCCGTTTCAATATCTATGGCTTCGATGTGTACGTGTCGAATTATCTTCCGTCCATTGCGTCGGAAACTATTTCAAGCACGACTGTAACTACTGGTGTTGCTAACTTCTTCTTCTCTGCAACTCCCGGCGATACGTTGCCGTGGGTGGGTGCATTCCGGCAGATGCCGACAGTGTACTCGGAGTTCAATAAGGACCTCCAGCAAGAAGAATATCTAACAATCGCCGAGTATGGTTTCAAGCTCTATCGGCCTGAAAACATGGTCACTATTCTAACCGCAACCGGCGTTGTGCCGACTTAAGGAGGAATAAATCATGGTTGGAGGTCTTTGGGTTAATCAGGATAATATGACACTTCAGTATGGTACGCAGAAGGCGTTGCCAGAACAAGGTGGCGATTACCTGTCTTACGGTGAAACTCGGGAGATTGAAGTTACAATCCCCGATATGACCGCACTTACTACTCTTCCCCTTATTCAGTCATTTACTACTTTCTTCCCAGAGGTTAATGGGACGCAGTACATTATGGTTGAAGAGGTGAAGACATACACTGATGTTGCCGTTACAGGCACCTCTGCTGTTCTGTCTGTTGGATTAGGATACATCGGCGCATCGCCTACGTACTCTACCGTCACGCAGAGCATTAACGGAACTACGTGGGTCTCCACGCAGCCGTCTGTAACTGCTCTATCTAACACTGCATTCATCAATGCTATGCCTACTACTGCTCTGGCGACATTGGGCTCAGTCAACGTTCTTAATTTGACTGCCGGCTCTCTGTCTACCTATGGTGGTGGTTACATTGGTAATGCGATTACATTGCCAGCCGCTGCACATAAATCTTATGTGACTGCGCTATACGCAACTGCTGCTTTCACAGCAGGGGCAATACGTGTTCGTATCAGATACCGCGCGTACAACGTAATCAGTCAGTAATCTACTGATATTCTGGTGTGGGTGTAAAAGCCCACACCGGTATAAGGAGAATAATAAATGGCTACTAATGTCGATCTGAGTGGTGACACTCTATATGTCAATGACATTTTCTTTGGTTCCACTACTCCAGGTACGCTTAGTGGCACCTCGCTGTCTACTCGACTGGGTGCAAGTGATGTGGTCAGTTTGACTACAGCTACTTCTGCTCCTACGTCTTCACAAACTGGTACGATCTTTACTTTCAATCGCCTAGCAGGAACTACGGTTACTCTGCCAGCCCCGGTTATAGGTACTACGTTTACCTTTGTGGTTGGTACAGTTAATACCTCTCTAGTTAATAAAGTTATTACCAGCGCAGGTACTATCTTTATCACAGGCAGTATGATTGTTAATAAAGCTGGTACTGTTACTGCTTATGTTGCCGACGGGTCTACGGACGTGGCGGTCAGCTTTAATGGTACAACTACAGGTGGAGCGGGAATTGGGGATACATTCACTCTTACTTGCCTCTCTGCTACTGAATGGTCTTGTACCGGTACTACCCAAGCTTCGGGTACTCTGGCTACACCGTTCACTACTTCATAATTGATATGGCTGAGACAATCACCTTAGCTAATATAAGCAATGCGCAGCAGATAACTTCTGCTGCCACTGCTATTAATAGTAACAATTCTATAATCACTGCTGCATTTGAAGATGTTCTATCTTTAAGTGGAGTTACTCCTAACCAGATGCAATCTAATCTGGATATGAATAGTAATCAAATATTAAATCTACCTGCCCCAGGATCAGCTAACTCTCCAGCTAGGCTTGTAGATGTTATATCTAATCCTACTCTAGTTCTTACTATTCCGCCTACAGGTACATCCGGGGCTAAGGTTCCATTTCTTAATGGTAGTAATACTTGGTCCGGAGCTACTCCGTTTACAATCTTAGAAGATGCTGCTCCTGCTACGCCAGCATCTACCTATGATGTTTTATATGCAGACAGTACCAATCATATACTTACTGGTATAAATTCATCTGGTACTTCATCTAATATGGTAGTGCCTAAGGCAGCTACCACAAATGAATTCGTAACTGCAATCAGTGGTGCTGGTGTTATTACACAAGCACAACCTTCTGCTGCTAATCTAACTAACGGAACTACAGGAACAGGTGCTGTTGTTCTAGCTGTTAGTCCCACAATTACAGGATCACTTACAGCTACTAATCTAGTTACTAATGCCTCTCTAGCTCAGATGGCTACTAATACCCTCAAGGGTAATAACACAGGCTCTACTGCTAACGCAGCTGATCTCACCGTACCTCAAGTACAGGCTATGATTGGCTCTGGTAGAATTACCATAGTAACGACAGGTGTTAACTTTAATGCTACTAATACAGATACTTCAATAACAATCCCAGCTTTACCCACAGGGTTTACTTACTATCGAGTTGTAGACTTAATTATATCTAATGCTTCTCATACTATGACTACAGCTACTGCAGGTTTATATCCTGCAGCAGGCGCTAGCGGCACAGCTATTGTTACTGTTGCTGCTATGACCAATACTAGTAATACGGCAAACACTGCTCTTAATATGCAGGCTATGACTATCGCAGCTACTACTACTTGTTACAATCTTTCTACGTTATATTTTAGAGTAGCTACTGCCGAGGGTGCAGGTTGCACCGGCACTGTCACTCTAGTTATTCAACCAATATTCTAAAGGTACATAAATGGCTATTGACGTTTCACTTACTAATTTAGCTAGTCTCCAAAATGAGACTACGGCAATTAATGCCATTAATGCTAATAATGCAGCAATCATAGCTGCATTCTTGGATGCAGTTGCATTGGATGGGACTCTGCCTAATGCAATGCAGGCTAATTTGGATATGAATTCTAATCGTATCCTTAATCTACCTGCTCCTGCCGGTCCTGCTGATCCAGTTAGATTAGAAGATTTAGATGGTTCTATTCCTGCTCTGATCCTAGCTGTAGGTACTACAACTATTACCGGAGGTACTCCAAATTACCTCTTGTATGATAACGCTGGTGTTGTAGGTGCTGAAGCGGTAAGTTCACTTTCTTTTGCAGGGAGCCAGATTACTTCAGGAACTATTTCTGGAAGTTATTTATCCGCTATAAATTTAGCAGGTTCTGGTAATGGAGGTGTCACCGGAAACTTGGGTGTCACTCATCTTAATTCAGGCACATCTGCTACCTCTACTACGTTTTGGCGTGGAGATGGCACGTGGGCGACTCCGCCTGCAAGCGCCACTACAATTACAGTCGGTACTACTTCTATTGCTAGTGGTACTTCAGGACGTATAGAATATAACAATGGTGGTACGTTAGGTGAATATGCAATCACCGGCACCGGTAATGTTGTTATGTCAGCCTCCCCTACCTTTACTGGAACTAATACTGTTGCTGCAGAAACATTAAGTGGAACGTTCACGGGTTCAGATAGCGGTACTTGGGGATCGGGCGGAATTAATGCTTCTATAATTGGAGGTACCACTCCTGCTGCCGGTCATTTTACAACTCTATCTGCTACCGGAGCCGTTATTAATAATCAAAGTGGTTCCACAGCACCGCCATTATTTTCTACGGGTTCTATGCAAATCGTAGCTGCTTCTGGTTCAAACATAGCGTTGCAAATAAACACTGCCGGTACAAATAAAATTCCATACTTTCTGTTGCAAACAGCGCGTGGTACTATAGCTTCTCCTACTGCAAATCAAAATGGAGACCTTCTTTCTCAGATTTATACATATGCTTATGGAACGTCTTATGCTCCGGCGACTCTAATTGAAGCATACACTACTCAAATTTGGACTGGTTCTAACAACGGCTCATCCTTAGTGTTTTCAACAATACCTAATAATTCAACAATTATGACCGCAGCCTTGACTTTAGGGCAAGATCAAAGTGCTATAGTTGCCGGACCTATTACTGCCAGTAATTTTATAACGGTTCCTGGAAAAATCTTAACCATACAAAATACATTGACATTTGGGGGCACAGACGGTACGGGTATGACATTTCCGGCGACGTCTCAAATAATAGCCGGACTAGGACTGACTCAAACTTTTACTGCTACTCAATCAGTTACGCCGGCAGTCAATACCAACGCGATAGCTATTTCGTCAGGATCAATCACAGGTTCTAGTTCTGTTTCTCCGGGCATTACGGTATCTGGTACGTTAAATACTAGCAGTAGCGTTATTGGGGCTGGTCTAAAAATCAATATTACCAATACGGCTAGTGGTTCAGCTACTACTTTGTTAGACGTCCAAGCAGGTGGCACTTCTATTTTCAGTGTCTTGCCAAACGGGATCACCGGTGTCGGTGGCTTAGCGGTGCAAATTGGTGGCGGCGGCGGAAGCAGCACAACGCAATTATATTACGCCGACTACTCAATCGGAACGCACTTTCGTCCAACTTTGATCTTTAATTCGCCATCCAATTTTGTGGGGGGCATAGGTATCTCGGGAACGTATGGAACAGCAGCCAGCTATTTCATACGAATTGGCAAGCAGTTTTCTCCATATTTCAACGTAGATTGGACGGCTAGTGATGGGTCCAGTTGTATCGGAGCTGATATGTTTGGCTTTATACGTTCCGGCCAATACCTTCCTGACACTTGGCTATTTCCTACTGCTGCCGGAGCTTTAGAAGTAAGCACTTCTCAGAGTACGCCTAATGCCTCTGGTACAATGTCTATGTCTTCTATTACTTTAGGTACTGTTGCAAATATGCATGTCTATACAGTGACCACACTTCCTACTGGACAAGCTACCGGTGCTATCGCACTAGTTTCAGACGCCACGAGTAATGTTTTGATCGGGGCAGGTGGTGGTTCGGCATACGCCCTTGTTACGTATAACGGCTCTTCTTGGGTAGCAGTATAAAGGATTTTCAAATGGGTACAATTACATTCACGGCAACCTCTGACTCTCCCTCTTTAACAGAGTCAGTCGGAGTCAATATCGCAGACGCTGATTTAGCTACTGTAATTTCTTATGCTACATCGTTGAGTCAAATTCCCGACGCGACTCCTACACAGTCTTTACAATGGATTGCAGGAGCAGTGTTGACTAATCTACTTTCACAAGTTCAACAGTGGCAGTATAATCAATCAAAGAATGCAGTCATAATGCCTGACTTAATTTCAACTACACCAATCTCATAAGGAGATACATGTTTACGGTACAATTTACTAAAGAAGAACTAAACGCGCTGTCTCAACTACTTGATCTAGCTACCAAGCAAGGTGGACTTCTGGTTGCAGAAGCTGCTGTAGTTCTGAATAAGAAACTCCAGGCAGCTACGCCTGTAGAAGTGGTTGATGATGCAACTAAGTAACGCAGGCTTACAAAAGATTATACAACGTGAAGGGGTAATCCTTACTGCCTACCAAGATAGTGTAGGTGTATGGACTATTGGTACAGGACACACTTCTGCTGCAGGTCCTCCTAAAGTTAAGAAAGGTATGACTATTACTAAGGCACAGAACGATGCTATTCTTACTGCAGACTTACAACCTATAATCAAACAGCTTAATGCTGCTATTAAAGTTCCTGTTACACAGAACCAGTTTGATGCTTATGTCAGTATCGTATACAACGTAGGTCCTGCATTCCTTAAATCTAATTCAATGAAACTGCTTAATCAAAAAGATTACAAAGGAGCAGCAACTGCTATTATGCAATGGTCTAAGCCCCCAGAAATTATCGGGCGACGTAAGACTGAGCAGACACAGTTCCTAACTCCTGACGCTCCAATAGCTGCACACGGTTCTGCTGGTGCAGTTGTTGTTGCTGGCGGTGCAGCTCTCGCAACTACTCCTCATCATCTCTGGCCTTGGATTGCAGGTGGCACAGTTCTAGCTGCTATACTGATCTGGCTGGGGGTACACGCTTTAACACGAAAGGCTCCTTAAACATGGACTCTACATTCAACCACGATATCATTGTTGGTGTCGTTGATATTATTCTTCTAGGCATTGGTTACCTAGTCGGGCGGACAGGCATCTCAGGCACAATAACGGATATTAAGAATGACATCGCGGCAATCAAAAACTGGATCGACCCTAGCAAAACAACGACAGTTGTTACGACAGCAAGCCCTGTTACACCAACAGTTTCTGCAACTACAACCACAAACTAAATGGTTCTGGGTTAAAGGTCTATTCCTTCATTCTGAAACCATTCTACTCTCACGTATAACTGTCTTAACTGGTTTCATAACCGCCGTGATAGGAGCGCTAGACTGGTCTCCTTTACTCGGCCTAGATATAGGCACCGGGTTTAATCAGAAGCAGATTATGTGGTTAGGTGGTATAATGGTTGCTCAAGGCATAGGTGTTGAACTTGCCAGACGTAGAAAAGCGGATGTAGACGAATAATGCTATTCTTCTTAGGTCTATTGTGGAAACTTGTATCAGGTAATCTCTCAGGCATTGTCTCTGACATTGCCTCTAGTTCCAACGCTAAGTATTCTGCAGAAGGTACTGTAGACGTAGCTTCTATACAAGCAGCTGCGTCTAACTACCAGACTAGAGCTAAAATGCTGAGCAGCATGAAGATCACACAGTATTTGATTGCTGCTGCATTACTACCTCCTATATACCACATGGGCGGCGTCTTCTTAGACTCCTGTCCATTCTTCGGTATACCCTATTGGGCACACCAAGTAGGTTCTTGGAAGTTTATAGCTCTACCTAAACCTTATGATACTTATGAATGGTCTTTAGTTGCATCTCTATTAGGAATTCAAACTGGGTTAGCAGTAGGTATCAATCTAATAGGTTCATTGTTTAAGGATATCTAATGAAGTATTCTCTACTCCAATATGTACAAAACATCCTTAGCTCTATGGGCTCTGATGAAATCAATTCTATTGGAGATACTACTGAAAGTCAGCAGGTTGCTAATATCATAGAGCAGACTTATTACAATATGATCGGTCGGTATGATCTGCCTGAACATAACCAACTAATACAACTAACACCTTCTAATAATGCTGCACAGCCTGTTCTAATGACACGTCCTGCAGGTACAAGTCGTATTGAATGGATTAAATACTTCGATACTAATCCTTCGGACGGTAATACATTTACAGATCAGTATGGAGCCTATTCACAGCATGATGTTAACACAGACTTGCAGAACAACTCTAGTGGATGGGTTGTTAATTCCACTACTTCAAATACAATTGGGACCGGCTCTATTACATTTACAGTCCCTGCCAATCAGACTGCAATAGTAGCTGGTAGTACTGCATATGTAACTGCAACATCTGCTAATCAGAACAACATGTCTGGTACTGTTACAAGTTACACAGGTACTACATTAGTTCTAAACATTACTAGTTATGAAGGGTCTGGTACATTTACCAGTTGGCTTATCAGCCAGAGTAGCAGCTCTCTATATGGTCCTGGGTATAAGGAAGTAGAGATGCTTTCTATAGATGCCTTCTTGAACATGGTTACTAAGTTCAATCTTTCTGAGTCTGATGTAGAAAGTATGACGGTAACTATACAGAATAATTCTACAGGTAATAAGGATAACTATACATTCTATTATAAGAACGATAAACAGCCTGAGTATTGTACAGTCTTTCAGAATTATTACTTAATCTTTGACAGCTACGATAATACCCAAGATACTACATTGCAGGCTAGTAAGACTATGGCTCTGGCATGGGTTGTTCCTACATTCTTACAGGAAGATAACTTCATACCTGAGTTAGATGAACAACAAGTCCCATTGTTTCTAGCAGAGTCCAAATCTCTAGCTTTCTATGAACTTAAGCAACAGTCTCATGAGAAGGCTGAACAAGAGGTCAGTCGACAGCTTCCTTCCTTACAGAAGTGGAAAGCTATATCCGGCAAGCCTTCTTACTACAATGAACTACCTGGATTTGGTAGACGTGGTGGTGGATGGTATGGTGGAATAAACAGATCAACAGGAAGTACCAGAGGAGGCTTTGGTGGCGGTTACGGTTAATATGCCTACTAAGATGGTGGGTAACGATAGAATTCTTTCACTAAGACCTATTGAAGGTAAATCTTCTGTAGCTACTAACGGTCTAATAGATAAACGTCTATTCACAGGTGATAATAAACTTCATGCTATTAGAGGCCCTAACGACAGTATGTGGCACTTACGGTATGACTCCGGAATAGTTCCCGCTGCTCTACAACAGAAGTTTACTAGTTTCAATATACTGTTCAAGTTAGTCACAGAGTATTTTAATAAGAGAAATATAGAAGTTAAAGAAATATTTGAATAAACATGGCTATTAAACGTAGAGGCACTACGCAGGGCGTTACCCATCCTACTATACAACAAAAAGTAACATCCTCGATAGAACAGAACTTTACCGGTGGCCTCAAGACTGAGTTCACCGGTTTAAATTTTCCAGAGAACGCTTGTACCTCTGTGGACAACTGCGTGTTCTCCATCATCGGTGATGTGCTACGTAGAGAGGGTATTAACTTTGAAGCCAATTACTTTCTGAATGATATCTTTGTTGCTAACTCTGCTATTAATACTTATAGATGGTTGAATGCTGGTGGTGACGGTGATACCGAGGTTCTGGTCTTACAGGTAGGAGCTACACTCTATTTCTTTGAGTCTTCTAACTCTACTGCAGCTGCACCTCTGTCTACTACAGTATTAATGTCCACTGTTATTCTGTCTGGGTATTTAGCTACAGGTAATCTAACCTTTGATGCCACAACTGAATGTCAGTTTACAACTGGCAATGGATATCTATTTGTATTTCATCCTAGTATAGATCCTGTTTATTGTGTCTTTAATAATGGAGTTATACTCCCTAACTCTATTCAAGTTCAAATACGAGACTTCACAGGGTTCTATCCTGAACCGGGAAATCCTGCTATAGGCTTCAGACCTACTACATTAACGATGGAGCATAACTATAACCTATTAAATCAAGGATGGACTGGCGCTCCTCTGTGGACTGCTGTTGCTACCAATATTTTAGCAGCTGGTAGTTTACCTCTAGGCCAACAAACATTTGTGGTGGCTTCTGGTTTAACCGGAGTTACAGTAAGTCAATTAGTCAGTATTGCCTACTCTGCTTATTTTCTATATTATGATATAGCCTCAGGTAATTACTACTATACAACAGGCACTGGGACGGCTACAGGAGTAGTTTCTTCATATTCTGGTACTAGTTTAGGAATAGATGTAACTACATCAACGTCTTTTAGCGCAGGCCCTGGTACTGAAATATCTGTTGTAATTTCAACAACTTCAACTATAAATCCAGGTCTAGTCGAAAATACTATTAACACATGGTACGCGGCTGTAAATAATTATCCTTCTAATGCTGACATATGGTATCTATACAAAGATGATACTGATGTTTTTAATCCTACTGACACCTATGGTAACGTAACCGAACCTACTGCCATTGCTCCACAAGGTCATTTCATATTAAATGCTTTTAATCAGCAACAGTCTACGGTATCAGGTTTAAACGGTGTAACTAATATATCAACTACCACACGTCCTAAAACAGGATGCTGGTTTCAAGGTAGAGTGTGGTATGCAGGAGTAGATGCTTCTCAGCAAGCTACTGGCGATCAGAACTTCTATACATGGACTGAGAATATCTATTTCTCTCAAGTAATTTCTAATGTAACTGAGTTTGGTTATTGTTATCAGGAAAATGATCCTACAGATGAAACCTTCTTTGATTTACTACCCACTGATGGTGGAGTAATAAATATACAAGGCTCTGGTACCATATATAAACTGTATCCCTTGCAGAACGGTATTCTCGTATTCGCAGATAATGGAGTATGGTCTATTACAGGCAACTCTGCCTTAGGCTTTACTGCTAACGATTATAATATATCTAAGATATCTTCGATACAGAATATATCCTCAACATCTTATGTAGATGTTATGGGTTTACCCATATTCTGGAATGAGGAAGGTATTTATGCTGTAGAGATGGGGCAGAACAATGTTCCTTACGGCCATGGTGGTTATAACGTCAATCCTTTAACTGTAGGAACTATACTATCGTTCTATAACGATATTCCTCTAGATAGTAAACGTTATGCACGTGGGGCGTATGATCCAACCACGTACATTATAAACTGGGTATATCGTAGTACAGAAGAAGCTGGAATATCTAATAGGTATCAGTTTGACTCTTCACTTAACTTAAACGTCTATAATAAAGCATTCTATCCATATACCTTTGCTAATAACAATGCCTGTTATGTTTCTGGTATTACTTATATGAACTATCCCGAAGGCAGTCTAATACCTCAGTTTAAATACTTAACACAAGCAGGGTCTAGTAACATGACCTTCTCAGAAGAGAACGACGATGTTAGTTGGTTTGACTGGTTTAGTTACGATGGGGTAGGTGTTAATTATACTTCAAACTTTGTAACTGGGTATAAACTCCACGGTGGGGCAATGCGTAGGTTTCAACCTATGTACATCTACATGTTCTCTCGTAACGATGTTAATAATGGTTACAACATAAACAGTATATGGGACTTCGCTACATCGGGTAACTCAGGTAAGTATAGTTCCCAACAAGTAATAAATAACGCAGTAACTAACTTTGGTATGGTCTATCGTAGACACAGATTACGAGGGCATGGGCTGTCTCTGCAAATACAAGTTAGTTCTATTGCAGGAATGCCCTTTGATATCATGGGGTGGTCCATGATGGAAACAGTGAGTGGAAGTGTATAATGCCTTTCTTTAGTCCATTTGGCGGTGATGCCGCTACAGCAGGTGCAAGCGGTGCAGCAGGGGGTCTCAGCGGATTAGGCGGTGCTATAGGTCTAGTAGGGGTAGGTCTATCTGTTGCAGGTATGATCGGTTCTATGGGTATTGAAAAGAAAGAAGCTGGTGTACAATCTAATATAGCTCAGAACGAAATAGACATTAATAACCAACGTGAACAGCAAGCACAGCTTGAATGGCGTAGAGCTAATATGCAGAACTTCAGAGCTACCCAACAAGCACAGGCTACAGGTAAAGCAGCCGCAGTTAATCAAGGCGGTGGTGGTGGATTGTCTAGTTCGGGTTACTTTGGTGGTCAAGGACAAGCCAGCGCGCAAGGTGCAACTAATCAACTAGGTCTAAATCAGAACTGGCAGATTGGTCAGAGCATCTTTAAAGATACCAGCAATATTGATCAAGATCAGATCTCAATGGCTTCTCTACAAAGTCAAGATGCCACTTGGAAAGGACTGTCAGGTTTAGGTGGTTCTCTTTCTAGCAGTTCTGGTAAGTTAGGCAGTCTGTTTGGAAGTCAAGGTTAATGCAAATAGATCCTCTTAATCCAGGTCCTGAGCAACTACCACAGATCACAGTACGTCCTCCGGGTGTACCTGATCCTGTATCTATTGATACTACACCTGCGCCTAGCACAGTAAATATTGATGCTGCCTCTAGTCCCGCATTGCCTTCTCCGGATACGTCTACAGCCAGAGCTTTCATGACTCACTTTGGTCTAGGTAATGTTCTGGGTAAGAGTATATCTGATGTTCATGATGCCATAACTACTGGACACGAACCTGAGCTACGTAGTCAAGCAGCATCTACTTTAGATGCAGCTACAGCTCAGCTTAAACAAAATATGGTCAGGTCTTTATCTAATCTTACTGGTAAACCGTTAGATCCTAGTCAAGTTAATAATATTTTAGTTCCTAGTCAGCCTACTGATCCTTCCACTGTATCTGAACAAGCTTATGGACATACATATGTAGATACAGCATCTACATCAGCCTCCGGTAATATGAACGGTACTGAATATTCAGATGCTAGAAATGAAATACCACAGCAAGTTGCAGATGTACAACGTGATGGTGGTGAAGGTATTAGCAGACGTCAATACGCAATAACCAAAATGCAGGATGTACAAGATAATCTTGCTAATCAAGGATGGGCAGGTTACTTAGCTGATACTGCTAAGACATTTGTCCCTGGATATGATGAATTCAAACTACGTGGGTGGATGCAAGGTACATCTGCTATGTCAGGTTTAGGGCTGGGTAATAACTTAGATGAAGAAACTGCAAATCTTCTGGCACTTCCCTTTCCTGAATACAAAGCTAATTTAGATCGTATCGTAGATAAACTAAAGGTAGATAATCCACAGATGGCTGCCCAGTTCTTGCAGGCAGTATTGGGACAATCTAATACAGATCGGTTTCTTAATAACCTAACTACAGCCATAGACTTATCGTCTATTCCGGGAACCAGTATGCTGGGTAAAGCTCTGCTTCGTAAGGCAGCTCTACGTAACAGCGTAGCAGATACTGCTAAGAATATAGTTAAGCAAGAAGGTTATCAGTACGAAGGACAAGCAGGAGGGTTTGTACGTCCTGTTAATACTCCCGATGGCTATTGGTATGAAAGCGAACAAGACCCTCATCTACAGTACCTGGATGCTCAAGGTAATGCTGCCAATGGTGCAGGGGACTTTGAAGAAGCTGGTACTAAAAAGGCAGCTGCCACTGTCTTAAAAGACTTACAAGGTAAAGCTACACCTAGAGAAGCTGTTGAAGCTCTGACTAGTAACTTTAGACTAGATGCAGAGAAGTTTGCCGAAGCTCCCGGTGCCGGTGGTCAGAACATAGCTAATCGTATTACTACAAGGGCTACAGCTATGGCTAGCAAGCTCATAGATACGATTAAAACTGTAGCTAGGGTAGATAGACTCCCCGAAGTCATGGCTAACGAGGTAGCTGTCAAAGCTATCGGTCAAGGCATGAAGACTGAGTTCAGAGGTGTTGCTAACAGCGTCTCTGACGTAGTGTTTAAGGGCAGAGATCCTATTTCCAATACTTATAGCTATGATCTTAAGATAACTCAACCTGATGGTACCCAGTGGAAGAACTGGATACAGGCTAAATCTAATGCCAATCTAAATGGTTTTGTCGGAGCACAGGTAGTCAAGGATGGTATGGGTTACCATCTTATAATTACCAAGCCTCTAGACGAAGGCATGAAAGTAGTTAGAGACCTGTTAGGGGAGACTACACAATCTAAACTACAACCGGCTGTGGGTAATATCAACGGTACTATAGGTTGGCTACGTACACCTAAAGAACTTCTATCCTTGGAAGAGAACGATCAGCGTGAGATTGCAACTCATGCTCCGTCTGTACTTCTAGGTTTGATTAAAGAAGATTCTAAAGAAATACAAGCTATGCCCAAAGGTCTACCCTTTACTTCCACTAGGAAGGCTTGGCATGATTGGTGGGATACAATTGACTATGCACGTCACGCCTATGATCCGGAGACTAAGGAACAAGGTTATTTCTTTTCTACAGGTCAGGAGATGGATAATCATTATCTGACTAGATATGATCGTCTCCCTTCGGATGTTGAGAAGGAAGCATACTTCGCATTCAAACGTAATGTAGAAACAGATCGAGTATTCAGAGCTATATCTTTGTATAGTAAGAAAGCCCAATGGGGAGCACAACAACATCAATTGTTTATGTATGACTCAGCTGGCAAACGTATTAGCTCAGACTGGATAGAAGGGAAGATACATCCTGAACTACCGGGAGGTACAGATACTTTCTATGTACAGACCGGTAAAAGTTACGGACAAGTAATGCGGCGTGACAATCTAGGTTATGCTAAAGCTTTCAATACTTATGCTCAGAAGATTAAGTCTGGTGAAATGAAGGTGATGGAAATCTGGAACCCAGAGGAACGTCGTCTAGAAAATTATGGTAAAGTAATCGGTGATGCTAAGGTTAGATATGTAATAACAGATAAACTAGATACTAAAGGTCTTGACTTCAGCAATCAATTGCCCCGTAGAGGTGGTGGTCACTTTGTCTATAACTACGATCATTATATCAAGCAGGCTAATGTCAGATCAGAAGTCGTAGGTAAAACTCTACGTAATTGGTACGAAGGTGATACTACGGTGATGCCCATGGCCATTAGAGCTGCAGGCAAGGAAGTAGTTAAACATCTAAATACTGTACGAGAGTTCTTAGCTAATGGAGACGAGGCATCAGCTAAAGATTATAATGATAAACACCTTCCCATAGATTGGAAGGAACACAAGGGATGGTATGAGGAGACTAAAGATGGAGATAAGCGGCATCCGCCTAGACTCAATCTTAAGGAACCCTTCTACCTAGTTCCACAGAACCGTTCTATTAAAGATATAGATACATCTTTAGAGAATAGGTATCCTGGCTCATTCAAGGACGGTACTCTAGAAGGTAATGCTGCCAGACAGCATATGGTTGAGTTCACTGGTCCTAGGGATGCGCATGAAGTAATGACGCTACGTCCTACAGGTACTCGTAAGAACCCTCTGTATTCTTATGAACCTGCTAAGATGGTTGATCCTATTACTACCATGAACCGCGCTCTGAATGGTATTACTAAGAGCTTCTTCATGGATGATCTTAAAGCTTTCTCAGTTAGTCACTGGCTTAAAGAAGCTGCTCCGTATCTAGATATCAAAGGTGGTACTGCAGCAATGTGGCATTCACCTTACCATTATTTTAATAATGCAGAACAATATTGGAAGTCCGCTTCAGATAAGAATGCAGTTAACATCCTCAAAGCTGCCCACCACATGATCTCACAGTTCAACGGTGTACCTAATGAAATAGAAACATCTATACATTCTATGACACAGGGCATGGCTGATATGATATACAAGAATGCTGGGCCTAAGGTTGTACCTGATTGGATGTTGTCTAGAGTAACAGACCCCGCTGCGTATCTACGGTCTATGGTCGTACATATGAAGTTGGGTATGTTTAATATACCTGCATTCTTCGTTCAAGCTTCTACACACGTTAACATCTATGGTATAGCTGGACCTAAGCACGCTATGCCCGGTACTGTAGCTACTATACTGCATACTTATTCTCGTATTAACCGTAATCCCGCTATCTTACAGAAGATGGATGAGATTGCGTCTAACTTTGGTTGGCGTCCAGGTGAATGGCTAGAAGCTAATCAAGAATTAGCTAACCGTGGCTTCCGTAATGTAGGTCATGACTACGCTCTAGTAGACGCTCCTTATACTAACAAAGTTATTACTACTAAATGGGGGCAATTCTTAAACGCAGGCATGACCTTCTTCAAGGAAGGTGCTGAATCTGTTAGAACAGCTGCTTGGTATACTGCACACCATGAGTTTAGAGACAAGAACCCTACTGGCGCTGTAACTAAACGAGACTGGGATAGAATACAAGGACGTGCAGGCGATCTAGATCATAACATGTCTAGAGCCGCTAACTCTCGTCTACAGTCTGGTCTGATGTCTTTCCCAATGCAGTTCAATACTTATGCTGCTAGACTTGCAGAGCTTATGACTGGCAAACGTCTTACTCCAGGTGAGAAGACCCGTTTGTTTATGACTACATCAATTATGTATGGTCTACCCTTCGGTGGTATTGGTTTGTCTGGTCTGCCTATGGGTAATCTTATCAAACAACAAGCTCAGCAGAGTGGTTATGTAGTTGGTAATAACTGGGTTGAAGATGTTCTCATGGGAGGTCTTCCTGATGCAGTACAAGCATCTATAACGGGAGTACATACCAACATATCTGAAAGATATGGTACACACGGACTTGATCCTGCAGAAGGTATAGTTTTCGGTTCAGAACCTTTCTGGAAGATTGCAGGCGGTGCGGCTGCTTCTACCTTTGCTAATACATTCGAGAATAGTTCAGGTCTTGTTAAAGCCGGTATGTCTTTCATTGCTGATGACAATACTACATACCCAATAACAGCGGATGATCTCTTACATCCATTCGATGAGATATCTGAGTTCAGTAATATTCGTAAGTTCTTATGGGCAATTAATACTGGTCACTCTATATCTAAGAATGGTACTTATCTATCCGATGTATCCAAGACTGGTGCTACCATACAAGCTTTCATGGGTCTAACAGAACAGCGTACGGCAGATATCCATAATACTTATGAACTAGAACAAGCTCAGAAAGAGAATGAGAAGTGGGGTGAGTCCCAAGCTATTGTAAAGCTACATCGTTATTTCCAAGCTATGATTGATAACGATCATGACAATGCTGAGAAGTATATGCAGCAAGCTAAGTCTTATATGGATGGAGCAGGCTATCCTATTAACATGCGTCATCAGGTATGGGCTGCTGCCATAAGAGGTTTCAATACATCTCTACTTAAGAGTTCAGACTACGATTATCTAATGAAGAATACGCCACCCGGTACAGGGGAACAACGCCGTAATACGTTCAGACAAATACAAGGACAGAAATAATGGTTGACTTCAACGTAAGTCCCCCGCCCACACAAGACCCTAACTTTGCATTCTGGGCTCGTCCTATTAATGAACCTCGTCCTAATGTATCCGGTGAGACCCTCCTTAAAGGCACAGGGAACGCTATAGGTGAGTTTGCTGATGTAGCCGATAATACAGTTAAGAAGGGTATCATTGCACCCCAGGTAGAAGCACAGGCAGGTGCAGTACGGGATCAGTTTGTCGACTCCCTTAATACTGTTAAGTCTGTTATGTCTGCTCCTCCTTCGGCTACGGACCAACCTTCTCTAGTAGGCTCTACAGGAGATCAGACAACTCCCCCCGCAGCTGTAAGCAGAGTAGGACAAACCGCAGAAGCTTTACACGGTGCTCTAGTAGCTGGTAAAGTATCTCAGTCCTATTATGATGGACAGTTGAATAGTCTAGCTAAATCTTTACGTGCACAATATCCCGGATACAGAGATTATGTGGATCAAGAGATATCCAGAGTTACTGGAGTTCACCCCGCTAATCAATATGTTAGATCTCTAATCTCAGATGTTAATAGACTAGATGCAGAACAGAATGCCGGTAAAGACAAGATACCCAATTTAATAACAGACGGTATTAAGGAAGGCATTCCTCATATGGCCGATCTGTCGGATGCGTATAAAGCAGGTAAAGTTACTAGTTCTTACATAGAGCATTATTACAACAATGCCATGGCTTTCAAGTATCAACATGCTGCGGATGATGCTAAGTGGTCTAGTCAAGAACATAGTCTTAAGGATGACTCGCAACATGAGACACAATCCTTTAAGCAAGTGTCTAACCAAGTAACCGGTACTTACATGAGTATGCAAACTGCTTTGGCAGGACATACTCCAGGTACTATACAAGATTTGTTAGAACGTGCAGCTCATGGCGAACCATTTGAAGATGCAGATTGGACTACATTAGGACAGAACGCCCGTGTGGCTAAAACGTCTATGTTCACTCAGCTTAAGACTTACTTAGATACGCCTAATGGTCAAGATGGCAGAAGTCCATCTGATCGTCTAGGTATGAAGCCTTCCGAAGAAACACAGTTCATTAACGATCAACTTGCTTCCATTGATGGTCAGATTAAAGCCATTGATGATAAAGATGTAGGCATGATGTTTGCCCACAAAGTTATGAACGAAGCCATCATGAATGATGGTAAGAATAAGCTCATGTCTCAGCCTGACGTAGCTAAGACTGCCGCTGCTCTAGACTTAGTTAAGTCTGTGGGCGGTATGCAATTCTTACCTACATATCTTCAAGAGTTTACAGGTACAGGCGGTGTGCAAGACCAGATACAAGGATGGTTCAAAGAAAAGAAACTCAATGCTATCGCTCAGC
>Ga0182024_10006044_pt1 | contig 26771 bp, 23 predicted proteins | sample P32metaG_FD_120480 | JGI IMG/M metagenome (GOLD analysis project Ga0182024, IMG submission 120480) | Permafrost microbial communities from Stordalen Mire, Sweden - P3-2 metaG (Illumina Assembly) | ecosystem: Environmental > Terrestrial > Soil > Wetlands > Permafrost | place: Sweden: Stordalen... | reverse complement strand
TCCATCGCCAGCAGCTTCTGGAGCAATGGATCGAGCGGCTGTCTGGATTCCTTGGGGTGCCCGCGAAAAGCATCGGGCGGCTTGGGGGCGGAAAGAGGAAGCTCACCGGAGGGATTGATGTAGCCTTGATTCAAAGCCTCGTGCGGAAGGGAGTGGTCGATGACAGGGTTGGGGATTACGGACATTTGGTGGTGGACGAATGCCACCATCTTTCCGCGCGAAGCTTCGAGTTGGTCGCCTCCCGGGCAAAAGCGAAATTTGTTGTCGGCCTCTCGGCAACCGTTGCGCGGAAGGATGGGCATCACCCGATCATCTTCATGCAATGCGGCCCCGTGCGGCATCGCGTTGATGCAAAGGAGCAGGCTGCGGCCAGGCCCTTCACCCACCATGTATTCGTCCGCCCAACTGGATTCCGCTTATTGGATGCAGCAGAGGATAATCCAAGGGCGGAATTTCAAAAACTTTGCATGGCGTTGTGGAACGACGACTCGCGGAATGAAATGATCTGTGCCGACGTGTTGGGGGCGGTGCATGAGGGACGCTCTTCACTGCTGCTCACGGAAAGGATCGAGCACCTGCAATATCTTGCGCAGCGATTGTCCGCTGAAATTCCAAATATATTCACCTTGCAAGGAGGAATGGGCAAACGAGAGTTGCACCGCACTCTTGATAATCTGGCACAGATGCCGGGCACGACGAACCGGGTGATTATTGCCACGGGGCGGTTTATCGGCGAAGGCTTCGACGATCCGCGCCTGGATACCTTATTCCTCACGCTGCCTGTGTCGTGGCGGGGAACCATCGCCCAATACGCGGGCCGCCTGCATCGGTTGAACGAAGGCAAACGTGAAGTGCGCGTTTATTACTACGCGGACCTGAACGTCCCGATGCTCGCAAGAATGTTCGACAAACGATGCCTCGGCTACGAATCGCTCGGCTATACAATCCTGCTGCCGGCGAGCGCCATGCCGGGTTGGCCGGTGGACGTGCCGCTGCCGATCGATCCGGAATGGAAAAAGAACTATGCCGCGAGCGTTCGCAGGCTTATCCGCGATGGCGTCGATGCGCCGCTGGCGAATCTGTTTGTTCACGCCGCGCGTTCGCTGTCTCCAGACGCCGAGGGGGCATCTCGCGCCCGCAGCGCCAGCGAGGCATTCCTGTACCACCGGCTGCAAACACTGCGTGAAACGAACGGACGCTTTCGGCTGAATGCGGAACTGCCGATTCCATTCGATAGCAGGGGACAGATGGAAGCGGACTTTCTTTGCGTTGAGGCTCGTTTGGTAATCGAATTGGATGGAGCGCAACACCTGGCCGACACCGAAGCCTACCGCCGCGACCGGCGAAAGGACGCACTGTTGCAGCAGAACGGATACTTTGTCCTTCGATTTCTGGCCGAAGATGCGGGCAAACACCTTGACTACATTTTAGATGCCATCCTGGCTGCACTGGCTCACCGGCAAGCGGTTTCCAATGAAGTCGTCGCTGGGAGGGGAACTGAGAGGCCGACCCTCTATGGAGATTAGGCGGTTTGCTCCAAAAACGCCCACACCAATTCAAACGCCCTCCGGGCCTGTCGTTCCCTTTCCTCGCCGTTGTTGGAATTGTGGAACTCTACCACCTGCACCGGACCATACGAATCAACCTTAGCGAATTTCTCCCGCAGAATCTCGATACCCTTGGCTACATCCTTATCGCCTGGCCGTTTTTTCCAGTTCGCAGCCAGTTCCTTTAAGCCGCCGGGGAAATTATCGAGACAGAAACAAATGTCGTACGCGTCCTTCGGTTTGTCGCGGTTCGCAAGAGCGTAGGATTTCATGATCAGGAAATCCGCGATGGAAGCCACGCGGAACTGAACCTTATTGGTCTGGCCTTTGATCATCTTTCCGGTGATGACGACCAGCTCGGGATGCTCGAATGCGGCATGGCAGCCGCTGGCGTCGAGTGGCCGGAAGCCTTCTTTGAGCTTGGGATTATTCTTCTTGGTCTTTACGTCCGGCGACTTGAGAAAGTCCACGTCCACCCGGATGGGAGTTTCGCCGTCCTGGAGATCGACTTCGGCAAACAGCCTGAACGGTTCGTCGGCCTGCATGTATCGGCGTGTGTTGAGCAGTGTATCCAGCAGCTTCGCGTATCGCCCTTCCGCCAGTTTCTCGGCGTCCAAGGCGAGATCCACGTCAATGCTGCCTACATGAGGCTCGTCCGATTCTGGCATCAGCAAGTCGGGAATCCACCCACCGACCACGACCAGGCAATCCTCGAATTGCTTCAGTACCTGGCCTAAATCCACCAGCACTCGATGTGCGGCTTCGATTTGCCGCGCACTGTAATCTTCACGCTGGCGAGGTTCTGGATTCATACCGGTAACCCCGCGGCTTTCCATTGCGGTTTCAGACACTGCTCCAGAACCGCCTCGGCTGCCTCCTCCCCTCGTCCCCCGCAGTGCCACAGATCGACGTAGGTTTGCACTGGATTGGTACAGGGAAGGTGATTGCTCCCCGACGGGGGCGGTTCTTGTTGGAAAAAAACTCCGTCATCAGCGGGAACCAATACGACGATGTTCTCACCCGATTCCACCGGTTTCGCTTCGATCACTTCCCTGAATCGATCCAATTCCCGGGATGAAACATAAAGCCAGGTTTTCGGCTGCCGAACATAGGGGGCTTGGAAATCTGCTGCGGAAAATGCCGCGTATACTGCTGAACCGCCCGATAGAAGGCCCAGTTTCTCCAGCGCCGCGCGCAATTTGCTGCCTTGCAGGAGCGTAAAATAACCGTGCCGCTCATGCTGGTCGAATCGGTAAGCATCCCTCCATGCGAACAGCAGTTTGACCGGGTCGCTCAGGCGAAATCCACCGCCCTTGAGGGGTACGACGAAGGACTCTTCCTGCAAGTGTTTCACTACTTTGTTCACCAGCCCGAGACTGATGCCGGGCTCACAATGCATCTGCATCGAACGCTGGGTCCACAACTTGCCAGCGTAGGATGGGGTCAGCACAGCCCGTACGACGCGACCCGCTTCGCGGGTTCCGAGATTCGCTTTCGGTTTTGGCGTGGTATGCACCGGTGGGTTGCCCGTGTGATGAAGATGGAGTAGTTCGGGGATGCTTATACGGCAGTTGCCCGCCAGATCGAACCAGCTCCAGCCATGACTCTCACAAACTTCCGCCATGCGCGGCGAAATGTGGGGCGCGGCGAAAACGCCAACCTTCACCCGCTCAGTTTTGCCCTCCTTGTCAAATTCGCGTTCCATCGCCACGTAGGGAAACTGAGAGGGACGGGGCTCAGCCCGGACATCTACCCACAACTCAATTTCCGGACCACGGGGAGGGCGAAAGCGAGCCAGCAAGTCGAAAGCGCGGTCGAATTCAGCCGGATTCCGCTCCACGTTTACGCCTTGCAACCACGGAACTTCGCGTAGCAGCATTGCCAGTCGCTCGGCCAGCGCCTTTTCGAGTGCGGCCCCAGCAAGCGATCTGGTGTTCATGGAAAGCGAAGCGTTCACGTATTCGTGAACAGTGCCATTTCCGTGAACACCTGCAAGCTCATTTTCACGATTGGGCGTACAGCCCGTTTTTCACGTCTGAACGATGTTCCTGGACGAATGCCAGTGCTATCGAGGCCGGCAGTATTGTGGCAGGAACGCGCACCTTTTCCTCCACCTTCCAGGCTCCGCGCCGAGCGGAGGTGAGCGGCAGCGAGGGGGGCCTCAGAGAGGCAGCCGAAGCGAAGCCTCCCCAATTGACCCCGGAGGCTGAGCGCCGACTGCCAATCTTTGGGTGTGTGGTGGCAGCACGAGGCGTGACAACTGTTGTTGGCGCGTCTCGTGGAGGGAAGGACGCGGCGCGGAGCCTCCACAGCGATTCATCTGCGCCGCCCCATAGTGTCGCCGGTCGATTCAAAATGCACCACTGGTGGTCGAATCAAAGTGCACCACTTCGGGCGCGGGTTGTTTCTAACTGGGATGGGCGGCTTGTTGCAAGTTAAGAGCGGCGCATCCGCATTTGTTTGAGCAGCCGGAGGCTGCCAATGTTCCCCCTAGAGGAGGGGTTTGGGGAACCGTGGTTCCCCATCTTCATTTACTCCGATAATCACTCTGTTTTTCCGCCGCCGTCGCGCTTGGCGGCTTTGCGGGTGTTTCGTTCTTTGGCGCTGTCCTGGAGCCTGTAACTGCGTCCGTTGATGGGAATGACCTCGGCGTGGTGAAGCAGGCGGTCAAGGATGGCGCTGGCAGCCGGGACATCGCTCAGGAGTTTGCCCCACTCCTCGATGGGGCGGTTGGAGGTCATCATCGTGGAGCGGTTTTCGTAACGGCGCATGATGATTTCCAGCAGGATTTCGCCGCTCTGAGGCGGGAGGATTTTCAGGCCCATGTCGTCGATGATGAGCAAGTCGGGCTTGAGGTATTTGTTCAGGAGCCGGTTTTCCGCGCCCGGAGTGGGTTCGACTAATAGCTCGCGGACAAGGTCGAAGATGGAGCGGTAAAGGACGCCGAACCCGGCTTTCACGGCTTCGATGCCGATGGCCTGGGCCAGATGGCTTTTGCCCACGCCGGGCGGCCCGATCAGGAGCACGTCCCGGCATTGCCGGATGAAGTGGCAGGCGGCCAGTTCGTAAACTTGGGCGCGGTTGACCGACGGGTTGAAGTGGAAGTCGAAGTTATCCAGGGAGCGGGTTTCCCGGAAGTCGGCGGCTTTGTTTCGCCGCAGGATCGTGCGCTGGGCGCGCACATGGATTTCATCCTGGAGGATCAGTTCGAGGAACTGCGCATAAGGCAGCCGGTTGGCTTCGGCTTCCTGCAAGCGCAACTCCAGGCTGTTAAGCAGCCCTGAAAGACGCAGGCTCTGGGCGTGTTGTTTGAGGATTTGGGTCATTGTCGTGGTCGTCGTGTGGCGTTTGGGTGGGTTGGTTGATGAAGTCGGAGTAAGTTTTCAAATCACGGATCAGGGGATGGCTTTGGGCGAAGGCAAAGCTGCTCTGGAAAGCGTGTTCGCCGATCAATCGCCGGATGTCTTTGAGGCGGTGGGAGCCACTTCTGAGCGCCTTGTCGCAGGCCGCGTTGAGCGCGGCGCCCGAATGCTTTTTGATCAGGCCGCACAGCGCCATGATCGAGCGCAGCGCCTCGGGTCCTCGCGCATCAATGGCTGCCTGCGCCCATTGGCCGCATGGATCTCCCAATACCGCCGCCCGGTTGCCCTCGGACGGCGGGCTCCTGGGGCAGCTCATCAGGGAATCGTAGCTGATCAGGCGGACACCGCGGATGATACCGACGCAGTCGTTTTGCAAATCTCGCTCAAAACGCTACCCTGAAAGCTATGCCACCGAAGCCGCGCACTTTCCCTGAGATTAAGGCGTTGATGATTTCTTTTGACCTGATGCCTCGCCAAGACGAAGACGTGATGCGGATGGCACGGTATGACCTCTCGCGTATGAAGGGCGTCACCAAGCAAAAAAAGGCCATATCAATGAGCAATGCCTACCGGGTTTGGCGATCAGATCGGCAAGTGAAGATTGAATTCCTCGACAGACAACAGCCGGAAGAAAGGCAGGTTAAAATGCGTTTCATCTGCGAGTTTATGCTGCCGTTCTGCTAATAGTCGGTGGGAATAGATCGACGCCGATCCAAAATTGATCAGAAAGCGGCGCGGTCTCATCGATCTTTGGCTCAGGTTAGGTTGGTAACCGGAAGAAAATTTGGATCGCAGAGCGCAACGCGGAGGGACGCAGGCCGCCGCCAAAAACGGCTCTCAGCGCCTCAAGGATGCGCGGCCATTCAGCCGATTCATCGGGAAACGCAGCGAGGAATCGGTTGAGATCGCCGAGTACTGATTGCGGAAGCTCCGGTCCGGCCTCACCCGGCAGCGTGGCAGCCAAGCGGAAAACGTCATTGCGATGTTTGTCGATGTCCCTCGAATCAATATTTTCGCCGCGTTCCTTGCGGGCGACGAGATCGAGCCATGCACAAGCTTTGAGCGGAATAAGGGCGGCAACCGTTCCGAAGCGCAGCCCGTCCCGTTCCTCGGATTGGGCTTGGATGACATGGTAGTAAGCTTCGTCGAGGAGGATCGCGGAGAGGCTGTGTTGATCGGGATCAACCTGCACGGGAATGACTACCTGTCCGCCCGCCAAATCGAAGTTTTCCGGATTGCGGCTGAAAAGCTCATGACCGGGAATCGCTCATCACGGGGCTTGGCAAAGCGATAGAGAATGGGTGAGCCCTCCGCGCGCTGCCGGATTTCGTATCCACCTTCCTCGATGAACGCACGCATGGCCGCGACGAACTCCCTGTCGAGTACTTCGATGAGCAGAACGATGTCCAGGTCTTTCGTTGCCCGGAAGGCCAGTCCTTGCCTTGTGAACCATTCGTCGCATGCCGCTCCTCCAATAAGGATGAAGCTGCGCTCAAACGGCCGAAATCGGTCGCGAAACATATCGAGACCTCTTACCACGGCACCTCCTCAATGAGCCGTTCAAGCTGCTGATGAACTCGCTCATCCGCGGAATATCGCAGGCTCAGATAAAGAGAGAGAGGATCGACTGATTCGTTGTTGCCGAGCAGTTTCGGCTCGTAGGACCAGACCTCGATGCTTGCCGTCGCCTGCTCTGAATCGGCGCATCCAGTCACGAAGCCCTTTTCCAACCAGGACTCGAGCATCCTGGGACCAAGTGCGTACGTGGGAAGTCTATCGTCGGAAATCATGGTGCGCCGGCTGAGAGCGCTGATCCCGGAAAGCAGTGCGGGATAGCCCGGTTTTTTCCATTGGACCCAGCGCGCTTTCTGGACGGGAGAAATCAGCCGCTCCTGGGCGAGATTCCAGAGAGCCCGGTTCGCCGCGAAGAATTTCAGCGCTATCGAACGCCCTGCCCGTTCCACTTCGCAGAGGCCTGCCTCCTCCAACTCATCCTTCACCTTGCTTATCATCATAGCGGAGCAATGCAGTTTTTCGGCGATGCTCTTCAGCGCGAGGCCACTGAGGGGCTCCCGTTCAAGATGGTAAAGAAGCGCGAGCTGAGCGGTCGGACTGAGCGACGTGCGACCCTTCCCGTGTGGTTTGGGGAATCGCTCCCGGAGATCCGCGATGGCGCCAGGGAGAAAGGCCTGACTGCCAGGCACAATGAAAGGGATTCCCTTTTGAACCATCCGGTTCCTGGTGTTCGAAGGCAGCGCCGGAAGGATGAAGACGACCGGCGCCTTCAAAAGCGGTCGAAGGGTTTCCGCTTGCTTCTCGTATTCGCCGGCCGAACCCGGGTCCCAGGACTCGTCCTCCAGCGCAAGGCGCCACGGTCGCCCGAACAACTCCGCAGAATAGAACTGGTACCGATTTCGGAGGAATAACGGAAGGCGCGAGACCTCCAAAGGCTGCAGATGAGGGCTGACACCGGAGATGGTCTCCAAGTAGCGCTTCAGTTGCAGGACTGTTGAGGGTCGCATGTGAATAAACTCATGGTGGACGATAAACTCGTCAAGTTTATTGTCCGCTTTTTAGTTTAGATAGGATGTCGAAGGGTGCTTCGGTTGCCATGATGTGCTTCCGTCAAGCGCCGGAGCCACGGGGGAATGTCATTTCTGGTACAGGCCGCCACAACAGCCGCGTTTCTCTGTCAAAATGACCTCCTTCGATCTCGGGCTATGAATCCAGGATTTTTTTGGAAACGCCGAGAAATCCATAGTCATCATTGGGGCTCATGAAAACAGCGGAGCCCCGGTCCGAATCCTTTCGCCCGCTCGTGATTCGAGGTAACATCGAAGGACTTTCCAATTGGATTCGCGCACGTCGTCCTCTGCGTGAACGTGGACCGGGCGTTCATTATGTGCTGGCCAGCAAAAGGGACAAAAAGGGGACAATGGGGACATGAGATCGCGCTTTCCCGAATGGGGACATCGCTAGGGATGCGCCCGCTCTGGCTGGAGCCGGATGGCGTATCGAATCACCAGCGTGCGGGCGATGGCATCCGCAGCGGGTGTGACGGTGCTGAGAACCGGGTCCTGGACGGGTAATCGTGACAAAACAAGTCACCACTTTGGTGCCTGTGTCGTGCAGCCGCAGGCTGGCAGTATTGGGGCCGGAAAGAGCACCTTTTCCTCCACCTTCCAGGCGCGGCGCCGAATGAGCCGGGGCGAGCGACAGCGAGGAGGACCTTATCAAAGCAGCCAGCGCGAAGGCTCCCCGATTGTCCCTTGGAGGCTGAGCAACGGCTGCCAATCTTTGGGTGTGTGGTGGCAGCACGAGGCGTGACAACTTGTTGGCGCGGCTCGTGGGTGCGGGAGGCGGTGCGGAGCCTCGTCAGCGATTCATCCCCGCCGCCCCGTAGCAGAGCGGGAGACCGGAGGCGCGGGCGTCAGGCGGGGCCGGAGGCCGGTAGCGAGCGAGGAGCGGCGGGGATGGATCGCCACGGGCCAACACTCTCGCGAATCTGTGCGGGAAAGAGGGAGGGCACAGGTTCGCCGGCACAGCCGCGTCAGGAAGGCGTTGCGGAAACCTGGGTTCCGCAGGGATGAGGAGTTGAGAGACCGGACGCAGAGCGGACGGGCTCGAACTGGGGAAGGGGCGGCAGACCCTTCCCCACCAGCAAAGCGATGTTAGGTAGTTGATCCGGTGTCGGCATTCTGGGCGGCGTCTGGTCCCGCAATCTCCTCTGACAAATCATAAGGCGCGACTCATTGCCGAAGGTTCAGCTTGAGAATGCGCTCCACCTCCGCGATGGCCTGCGGGTTTTGGTGCACATTATGGCCAGATGGGACAATGAGTTCGGACTCCGCCGTGTCCATGTGGCTGCTCCAATACGGGACGATTCCATCGCTCATGACCGGTTTCATTTTATCCTTATGGCCGCCTTTGCCCCGATCTCCGCAAATAACGTGGTGCGGGATGCCGCGGGTGAGGGGAATTTTCTGCAGCGCGAGCATGACAACATCATTCGGCGCGAGGGAATCCACGCTGTTAGGGGCGCGTTTCAGCCGCATTTCATCGCGCTGAAAGGCGACGAGACGAAGCGCGTGATTCCCAACGCGCAGCAGATTGTGCGGGTCCTTCACGAGCATTGAGGCCGTGCGACCGACCCATTCACGTGCCAGGTCACTTCCGCGGAGCGGCGCTGCGATGAAGATCACCCGGCCGATTTCCGGTCGGTGATGAAAGATCAACATTTGCATAAGCAGTGCTTTGCTCTCGGGCGGCATCGCAGTTTCGCCCGGCGGCTTTTTGAAAATCTCGCACCACAGCTTATCGCCCGTGTCGGTGATGAGCAGCCGACTGATACAGCCGCCCATGCTGTGGCCGATGACGACCATCTTCTTGCGCAGCGGAAAACGGCTTTCGACTGCATCGAGCTCGCGCCGCAGAAGCGCGGCGGAGTATGGATAGGGATAACCTGTCGGGTAGCTGTAGGACCAAAGTTGGTAATTTCGCCGGATCTGCTCGTCGGCGATCAGGTGGTCGAACATCGGCACCCATGTCGCCGGCGTATCCATCAGCCCGTGAATGATGAGCACGACCGTCTTGTTCGGGTCGTAGGGCTGGAGGCATGTGACGCGCGCGATCCTGGCGCATTTTTCAGGCCGCAGGAGGCTCTCGAGTTTGAGCTTTCCCGGATTTTGCTGTGCGAGCAGCACGGCCATCGGCGCGGTGAAATCCGCTGCCAGTGGAAACTGGTGTTCAGCGAGAGTGACGCGCTCGGTTACTAGCGGATCTTCAAAAGCAATGACCGCGCGCCGCCCCTCGAATCGGATCACGGCAGTGACGCCGTAGTAAATCCTCGGCATCGTGTGGTCGCGTTGTGAGTGGGTGTTCACGCCACGTTCAATCGCGACGAGCGGCGCACCGATACCTTCCTTCCGCTCGTGGTCGCGAACGTACGCGCCTCTGAGACGAAGTTCGTCGGCGGGTATGAGATCATAGAGCGCCGGGTTGCGCTGCGGGTCAGGGTCTGGTCTGCAGGTTAGCACGAACTCGCCGTCCGCCGCCGGCACGGCAAGCGGCTTCGTCCACGCATCGAGCCGCGCCTGCTGAATTGCGCCGATGACGCGGGCGACCGCGAAGTTGTAGTCATGGCGCGCCGCGATGTCCGCCGGGTTGCGCACCAGTTGCTGCTGTGCGCTCTGCGCGGCGGCGAGGAACCCGCCGATCGCCACGAGCGGCTCGCGCTTCTCTTGACGGAACGCTTTGCTGATGCTCCGCTCAACCGGGGCGAGCGTGCCGACTGTCGAGCCGGCTGGGTGAAAGCTTGGCCTGACCGATGACACGCTCGCATATGGGGCGCACCCAGCGACGCCCAGAGCAACCAGGAGAACGAAAGCGGCGCGGAATCGATGTGGGTTCATGTCAAGGTCACGTCGGGAAAAAAGGTGGACCAGCTAGCGGAGTTCCGTTGTGGTCATGATCAAGCTGAATGCGAGAATACCGATCAGGCACACGAGAAACGCCATCCACACTGCAACGTCGGGAAACTCGCGGCGGAGGGTCGGAATACCGGCAATGCCTCGAAAGTCGTCACTCTCCAAATATTTGACCGCGGTTCGATATTCCCACGTGGCGATTGCGGTCGTAAGGCTGCCGGCGCTGATCAAGACCAACCCGACAATGCGCGCGAGGTGCGGAGCTTTCGAAGCGCCGCCGCTCTCCAGTGCACCCAGGTGCTCGAGAAACTGCACGATGGCGAATCCGAACCCGATGAGTGCGGTCGCGGTTCGGACCCACGAGGCCAAGGTGGTTTGGAGGGCCATACGCGTACGCAGCCATGCGAGGTGAGTCTGGGTGTTCGCAGGGGATGGAGACAGGTTCATAAAGAGTTGGTTCAGCAGAAAAGCTCCGCAGCACGATAGAAAGCCGGCAGTTACCCGTTCACAGATTTCCTATTTCACGAACGATTCCCGCCACGTGCCAGGACCATCGGTGATCCCGCCGCAGTGCCAGGAGGTGCAGCAGTATTCGCCCGCTGGCCGTGCTCGACAAACCGAGTTGGAAGGTAGTGCTCATAATCTTGATTTCCTACAGGTTTTCGTTTGTATCTCGATCTCGACTTTCCCTTACTCAAGTTGTATGCCAGCAACGGTATGAATTCCGAAGTGCTTGAAACCGAATGACTAATGAGGGATGCGCCGAGACCACGGGCGCGACGAAAGCTCGAACGTCCGAAAATTCGGTGCTTAAGAAGCTGCCGGCCTTTTTAGTCCCCACTTGTCTATGCGCGAGAGCAAAGTCGTAGGTTTCACTCCGAGAACCTCAGCCGCGCCATCCGGGCCTCTGATCTTCCAATTCGTCTTTTGGAGAATGCGCTGCAGGTTGTCACGCTCCCGGAGTTGAAGTTCGGTTTCGGTGAGAAACTCCGGTTCATCGGCTGCGGTAGCCTGTACTTCGGGACGAGACTTCGACACAGACGAAGGCGACGGGGCGGTTTGAATCGGCAAGTCAAACTCCAGACTTCCACCGCGAGCTAGGATGACGGCGCGCTCGATCACATTGCGCAATTCCCGAACATTGCCCGGCCAGTCGTAGCTTTGGAGTTTTACTACTCCTGCCCTCGTCAGTCTGGGCTTCGCGCATTTCAAATCCTTCACGGAGAGTTCAACAAAATGCTTCGCCAGCAGGGGAATGTCGTCCATCCGTTCTCGCAACGGTACTACCTGGATTGGAAATACGTGCAGACGGTAGTAGAGGTCTTCGCGAAAACGACCGGCGGCTACAGCCTGTTTCAGGTCACGATTCGTAGCGGCGACGATCCGGACATCTGCCTTCCGTGTGCGATCCTCGCCTACGCGCTCGTACCGCTTTTCCTGGAGGACGCGCAGAAGCTTACCCTGCATTTCCAGAGGGACTTCCCCGATCTCGTCCAGAAACAGCGTGCCGCCTTCGGCGGTTTCAAAACGGCCGGCGCGGTCCCCGATGGCGCCGGTAAAGGAACCACGGGCGTGTCCAAAAAATTCGCTTTCGAAAAGCTCTTTCGGAATGGAGGCGCAATTCACCCGCACCAGCGGCTTGTCCTTGCGCGCACCGCGCCGATGAATTTCGCGCGCGACCAGTTCTTTACCAGTGCCGGTTTCGCCCAGAATCAGCACGGAAGCATCGGTGGGCGCGACGAGATCGATCTGGCTGACGATCTGGCGCAAAACGCCGCTTTGACCAATGAGGTCGCCAAACGCACGAGCTTCCAAGACCTCTTCCTCAAGGTATGCGTTCTGTTGTTCGAGTTGGGTTTTCAAACGCTGGATTTCTTCAAACGCACGCGCGTTAGCCACGGCAGCGCCCAGGTAGGTTCCAAACATCTCCCCGTAAGGAAGTGATTCCGCCAGCATGTCGTGGCGCAAAAACCCGGCGATGACTCCCAACACCTCATCTTTGAAAGTGATGGGCATAACCACTAACGCTTCGATTCGCTCTCGCTTGAGCCATGCGGGGTCGGCGAGTTGTTTCCAATCTGCGTCACATTTACGCCGGGCGATCCGTTGCCCCGTCGTCGCGACCTGGCCATAAATACCTGTCCCTACTGGAATAGGATATTCCGGCTCGCTAAGCTGCGGAGGGACGCTGCCGGCTGCAATCGCCAGGTGCAGGCAGCCATCTGCTTTATCGACCATCCAGATCTGGGCGAATGCAACGTCGGGACGAGCTACGGCGCGGGTGACGAATTTTTGCAGCAGCTTTTCGAGCGACAACTCTTGCGCGGCGTCGAGGAGCATTTGCACCGCGTAGTTCGGATCAAAGCGGCTATCGCTCGTTGATTCCATAGAACGAAGGCGTGGCATGCTGCGAACAATTTGTCCACCTCAATTTATCCACTCAAACGGCGTCGCTTTTTCGTTCTATTCGATTTTTCGACGCGCATCTCATCGGAATCTTAGTTTTTATAACATGCTAATCCCGTGGTCGTTGCGACATTGGTATCCGTGTTGGCACGGCAGGTGCAAAGGGGTCTTACAGCGACGCACACCAGTCGAAAACATGAAAACCAACAAAGCACAGATCGTTGAAATCGATCAATCTAACTTCAGCACCAAAGTTCTGGGATCGGAGGAGCCCGTAATGGTGGCGTTCCTGGCCCCGTGGAGTCAGCCTTGCCGGATTTTTACACCGGTGCTGGAAGAAGTCGCGGCTGATTATGCGAAGACGCTGAAGGTCGTGAGACTCAACGCGGATAACTTTCCGGATCTTGGCGTTTGGTATAATATCCATTCCGTTCCAACATTGCTCTGTTTCGTCAACGGCGAGGTGCGCGTTCGGATCGTCGGGACCGCAAGCAAGGAAGCGATTCTTTCCAAATTGGAGCCTCTCCTCCGCAGAGTTTGAATCCATCTATCACCAGGGCCGTATTCAACCACCAACCTGACTCATTATGTACTCAAAAAACACATTACACGAATACCACCTTCGCTACCCTTTCACCGTAAAAATACCAACGCTCGTACAGTACGGCGTCATTGGATTGGCGCTTGAAGAACAGCAGCGAAAAGCCTCTCGCAAAGCCAGACGCCGCGGCCGCTTCCAACGCGCATTCAAGCACTTGTTCACCTAGCCAGCTCACTGCTTTGCCAAATATTTGAGGATAACATGAGACCCATTTCCATTCTCCCGCTTGTCATCCTTATCTCGTTGCCTTTTGGTTGTTCGCGCAAGCAGGGGAATGTTCCCCCGACGAAAGTGGAAGTGCAGCGCGTCGAGCTGACCGAGGAGGTGCAGACGATTACCCTCACTGGCGAGATACGCGCGCAGGTGGAATCTGATCTCGGTTTCCGCGCCGACGGCAAGATTACGGAACGGCTGGTGGATGTTGGCGACCACGTTGCTGCCGGCCAAGTCCTCGCAAAGCTCGATCCGCAGGAGCAAGAAACTGCGGTCGATGGGGCGGAAGCCGACGTTCGCGCCGCTGAGGCAACTTTCGCCAATGAGACCTCCAATTTGGCCCGACAGAAATTTCTGCTCGCCGCCAAAGTGAATCCGCCGTCGGAGTATGATCGCGCGGAGGAGTCGTTCCGAACCGCGCAGAGCGCGCTCAATGCCGCCAAAGCTCAGCTTGGGACAGCGCTTGACGGATTGGCGCAAACGGAACTTCGCGCCAGCAACGCTGGTACGATCACCGCGCGAGATGCGGAGATCGGTCAGGTGGTATCGGCCGGGCAATGCGTCTTCAAGCTGGCCCATGACGGCCCGCGGGATGCCGTCTTTAACGTGAATGAAGCGGTTTTCGGCCAGCAGCCCATTGATCGAAACGTTCAGATTAAGATCAGGCTCGTCGCTGATGCGGGCATCCATACGACCGGCACGGTGCGCGAGATTACGCCGACGTTGAGTGGCGCGGGTGGAACGCTGGCGATCAAAATCGGGCTGGAGGAGTCTCCTTCAGCCATGACGCTGGGAGCGGCTGTCCTTGGCGAAGGATCGCAGCCGCTGGGCTCGCAAAAGGCGATCACGATTCCTCCAGGGTCATTGGCCTCAGTGGCAGGGCAGGCGAGTGTCTGGATTGTGGACCCCGCCACGAGCGCAGTATCTGCGCGTCCGATAACCATCGCGCGCTATGAGACGGACCGGGTCCTTGTCGCAGCGGGGCTTCGACCTGGCGAAATTGTAGTCACATGCAACACGCAGAAGATGCGTCCAAACCAGATCGTCGCCATTGAGGGGGAGCACCAGCCATGAAAAAATCCTGCATCCTTTTATTAGCCGCGGTTGCCGGACTAACGGCCTGCCATCAGCGCGCCGCGGCGCCCGCACCACTGATCCGGCCGGTGCTTAGCATCGTCGTCGCGCCGGAAGCGGCAGGAGGAGCGGCCTTTGCCGGAACGGTGGGGGCTCGTTACGAATCCATCCTGGGTTTTCGAGTGCTCGGCCGGATGATCGCTCGCGACGTAGAGGTGGGTGACACGGTCGAGCAAGGCGCGCGAATCGCCGCGCTTGATCCCACTCCTTTCCAACTCGCGCTGCGAAATGCGGAGGCCGAGCTGGCAAGGGCGGACGCGCATCTGCAGGAAGCAAACTTCGATGCGGCGCGGCAGAGCTACTTATTCCAGCGAGGAGTGAACGCGAAAGCAGATTACGAGGCGGCGCAACATGAGTCCGAAAGCGCCCAAGCGTTCAAAGAAGCTGCTCAGGCTAATGTGAGGATCGCGCAGGAAAAGCTTGGCTACACAGAGCTGCGCGCCGAGTTCGAAGGGGTGGTAGCCGCGACCGAAGCCGAAGTGGGCCAGGTGGTTCAGCCTGGGCAGGAGGTGGTGCATGTGGTTCGCCCGGAGGAGCGGGAGGCTGTTGTCGATGTGCCTGATAATGTCGCGGCAAAACTTCGTCTGGGGAGTGACTTTATAGTTACCTCGGAAGCGGAACCCGCAACGCGCGTCAAGGGACAGGTGCGAGAGATCGCGCCCCAGGCGGACCCGGCGACGCGCACGCGACGCATCAAGATCACGCTGGTCGCTCCACCGCTGAGTTTCCGGCTGGGAACGGTTGTGAAGGCGGTGGCCGGGGTCGATGCGGGCGCGGATATCGAACTGCCTTCCTCCGCACTCCTCGAGCGCGATGGCAAGACGTTCGTGTGGGTGGTTGATCCGGCTACCAGCAAAGTGTCAACGCGGGAAGTAAAGATTGGCGCACGCGACGCAGAAACGTTCCAGGTCGTGGAAGGACTCGCGGCCGGCGCCCGCGTCGTCACGGCAGGCGTGCACAGCCTCTTGCCCGACGAAGTCGTGAAAATTCAGGACACTCAATTATGAAGACTAGCTTTAATCTTTCTGAATGGGCGCTGCGGCACCGATCGCTCGTTTGGTATTTCATGGGAATCTTCGCCATCATGGGCGTGGCTGCCTACTTGAACCTCGGGCGCGAAGAAGATCCGTCGTTCACGATCAAGACGATGCTCATCCAGACGCAATGGCCGGGCGCCTCCGTGGACGAGATGTCAAAGCAAGTCACGGAGCGGATTGAGCGCAAGCTCGAGGAACTCGACGTGCTGGATTACACCAAGAGCATGACGATGCCCGGTCAGACGACCGTGTTCGTTTATTTGCGGGATGACACCAAGGCGCGCGACGTTCCCCATACCTGGATGCGGGTGCGGAACATGATGAATGACATCCGTGGGGAATTCCCGTCGGGCGTCACGGACCTGACCTACAACGACACCTTTGGTGATGTCTTTGGCAATATCTATGCATTCACCTCGGATGGGCTGACTCAGCGTCAGCTACGAGATTACGTCGAGAAAGTCCGGAGAGACGTGCTGCTTATTCCCAACGTCGGGAAGGTGGACCTGCTCGGCGCGCGGGACGAGGTCATTTATGCCGAGTTTTCGGTGCGGAAACTCGCGGCACTTGGCATCAACGAACAGGATATCCTGCACACGCTCCAGGCGCAGAACGCGGTTGTCCCTTCCGGCGTGGTGGAGGCCGGACCTGAGCGAATCGTTCTCCGTGTCGGCGGCCAGTTCATTTCCGAAGAAAGTCTGCGCGCGATCAATCTGCGCGTGAACGACCGCTTCTTTCGGCTCAGTGATCTCGTCACCATCACCCGCGGCTACGTCGATCCTCCGCAAATGCTGTACCGGGTGAATGGCGAGCCAGCGATCGGCCTCGCGATCAACATGAAAACCGGCGCTAATGTTCTGCATTTTGGCGAGGCATTGAAGGAGAAGATGAACACGATCATTGGCGATCTGCCGATCGGGGTCGGAGTGCATCAGGTGTCCAATCAACCAGCCATCGTGGAGGAGTCCGTCAATCAGTTTACCCGAGCTCTATTTGAGGCGGTCGCGATCGTGCTCGCCGTCAGCTTCGTCAGCCTAGGTCTTCGGGCTGGTCTGGTGGTGGCCCTGGCGATACCGCTGGTGCTCGCGATGACGTTTGTCGCGCTCGAGTATCTCGGTATTTCGCTGCAGCGGATCTCGCTCGGCGCTTTGATCATCGCGCTGGGACTGCTCGTCGATGACGCGATGATTGCCGTGGAGATGATGGTCAGCCGGCTCGAAAAGGGTGATCCGCTGAATAAGGCAGCGACCTTTGTCTATACCTCGACCGCGTTTCCGATGCTCACCGGGACGCTGGTGACGGTGGCTAGCTTCATGCCGATAGGGATGAATAGCAGCAATGCCGGTGAATACACCTTCACACTCTTCGTCGTTATTGCGATTTCACTTATACTGTCGTGGCTTGTCGCGGTAATATTTACGCCGCTGCTTGGAGTGACGCTGCTCCCGGCAACGCTCAAGAGGCACGATGAGAAGCCGGGCCGAGGCAGCACGATCTTTCGCCGGCTTATCGGATTCGTCATGCAGCATGCGTGGCTGACGGTGGCAATCTCGGTCGGCGTCTTCCTTGTCTCACTCTATGGATTGAAGTTTGTACAACAGCAGTTCTTCCCGCCCTCGGCCCGAAGTGAACTCGTCGTGGACATCACGTTGCCACAAAACGCATCGATTGCCGCCACGAAAGCCGCGATGGACCGCTTTAAACGTCATCTCGCCGGCAACAATGATGTGGAGAATTGGTCCTCCTATGTCGGCCAGGGCGCGATTCGCTTCGTGCTCACTCTCGACGTTCAGATGGCCAGCCCAAATTTTGGGCAGATCATCATTGTCGCCAAGGATGTCGATGCGCGCGACCGGCTGAGGACGCAGCTCGAGGAGATGGCTCAAAAGGAGTTCCTCGGCATCGACGTTCAAGTGGAGCTCCTGCCCATGGGGCCGCCCGCCGGACGAGCAGTGCAATATCGTGTCAGCGGACCCGACATTCCGAAAGTGAAGGAACTTGCCCAGCAACTGGCGTCGATTATCGGCAACCATCCCCTGCTGGAGGATATTGGCTTCAACTGGATGGAACCTTCGCGCGTCGTGAAGCTGGAGGTGTTGCAGGACAAGGCGCGGCAGCTCGGCGTCACTTCCGAGGCTATTGCGCAAACGCTGAACACCGTGGTCGGCGGAACTACCGTGACGCAGGTCCGTGATGACATCTACCTCGTGAATGTCATCGTCCGGGCAAGCGACGCTGAACGTGGCTCGATCGAGACCCTGCAAAACCTGCAGATCATGGCGGGCGACGGGAAGGCCATCCCGCTCGCCGCAGTCGCGAACTTCCATTACGAACTCGAGCAGCCCATCGTCTGGCGGCGGAATCGGCTCCCAACCATTACCGTGCGGGCCAATATCCTCGGTCCAACGCAACCGGCGACAATCATCCAACAGCTCAGCGGACGCGTGAACGAGTTTCAACGCGCGCTGCCGGCCGGCTATCGCCTCGAAATCGGAGGTCCGGTCGAGGAAAGCGCAAAGTCGCAACGGCCGATCGCGGCCGTCGTTCCCCTGATGCTCTTCGTGATGGCAACGATCCTGATGATCCAACTCCAAAGTTTTCAACGCTTGTTCATGGTCATCGCGGTGGCCCCGCTCGGTCTCATCGGTGTGGTGGCCGCCATGCTTCCGAGCAATTCGCCGATGGGTTTCGTCGCACTCCTGGGAGTCCTCGCGCTGGTCGGGATTTTGATTCGCAATTCGGTGATTCTAATCGTGCAAATCGAGGAGCACCGGCGCGACGGTATGGGGTCTTGGGAAGCGGTTTTGGAGTCCACGATGCACCGGACCCGCCCGATCATGTTAACCGCGGCTGCGGCCAGCCTCGCGCTGATTCCGATTTGCCGCGAAGGCTTCTGGGCTCCCATGGCGTTCGCGATGATGGGCGGCATCATCGTGGGCACTCTGCTTACGCTTCTGTTCCTGCCGGCGCTCTACGTCGCATGGTTCCGCGTCAAGCCTCCCATCGAAGCAATCGTGGAGCGAGCTCCGACGGCACCCGCTCTTCGGCACCCCCTAACATTAGACGCGCCTATCCAAGTCATGCAATCAAACGGAAGCCAATTATGAGACTTGAAGCCTGTGATTTTGAACCCGGAACGATCATGCCCGATTTTATGTTGATGAATTTGGTGCACAAAGTTTCCGATGGATCGGATGTGCATCGCGCAGCACAAGAACTGAACGTTTACGCACTGGCAATCCAGGCCATGAACGAATCCAGCTCGGAAAAAGATCGGGAGGAGCTGGATGGTATCCGGAAGCGTGCGGAAACGAATCTTCGCGCTTTTGTCATGCGAAAGACACTTGCCGCGGCGGTCGATAACCTCCGCTCTGCCCAATAAGAAACGAAAGCTATGACTAATATATACGAATGTGCGACCGCAAATCCCGCGCGAGTCGGCTTCGTGAATGCCGGGCCGAAAGTGTGGCCAGGGCGCCCAGCGCCGTTAGGGGCCACATGGGACGGCGCTGGCGTAAACTTTGCGCTCCATTCCGACCACGCCACGAAGGTGGAATTGTGCCTTTTCGACTCGCCTGGAGTGTGGGCCGAATCGAGCCGTGTAGCCCTGCCGGAGCAGACGGCGGAGGTATGGCATGGTTATCTACCTGGCATCGGTCCAGGTCAGGCGTACGGCTATCGTGTGCATGGTCCGTGGAATCCGGCAGAAGGCCAGAGATTCAATCCGCGCAAACTGCTGTTCGATCCGTACGCGCGCGCAGTAGCCCGCGAGATAGTGTGGAACGACGCCCTCTTCGACCGGGGCGACCAAACGGACAGCGCACCGTATTCGCCGCTGGGACAGGTAATTGACCCAAAGTTTGACTGGGGCGCCGACCGGCCGCCGCGCACTCCGTGGCACGAAACCATCCTATACGAAGCCCATGTGAAAGGGTTGACGCGGCTTCATCCCGGAATCCCGGAGGAGTTGCGGGGCACTTATGCCGGCCTTGGTTCGCCGATTATCCTCGATTACCTCAGGGACCTTGGAGTTACCGCGGTGGAATTGCTGCCGGTGCACTACCACATTGATGAGCGGGCTTTGACCGCAAGGGGATTGACGAATTATTGGGGCTACAACACGCTCGGGTTCTTCGCGCCGGACCCGCGGTACGCCGCCTCGGGCCGGAGCGGTGCGGTTAATGAATTCAAGGCTATGGTGCGTGCGCTGCACGGGGCGGGCATCGAGCTGATTCTGGACGTGGTTTACAATCATACGGCGGAGGGCGACCACCTTGGCCCCACCCTCTCGATGCGAGGCATTGATAACCAGTGCTATTACCGGCTGCACCGTGATCGCAGCCGGTACGTGAATTTTTCCGGCTGCGGGAATTCGCTGAACATGCGCCACCCGCACGTCCTGCAGTTGATCATGGACTCGCTTCGATACTGGGCAATCGAGATGCACGTGGACGGCTTCCGCTTCGATTTGGCGAGTGCGCTCGCTCGGGAGCTTTGGGAAGTGGACCGGCTTGGGGCGTTTTTCGATATCATCCAGCAGGATCCGGTGTTGTCTGGGCTGAAGCTGATAGCTGAGCCGTGGGACCTCGGGCCGGACGGCTATCAAGTGGGCAATTTTCCGCCGTTATGGACTGAATGGAACGGCAAATACCGCGACTGTGTACGGCGTTTTTGGAGAGGCCATCCGGGTACGATCGGGGAGATGGCATCACGCCTCACTGGTAGCAGCGATCTCTACCAGCCCTCCGGGCGGCGTCCCAGCGCGAGCTTAAACTTCGTGACCGCACATGATGGCTTCACGCTGCGTGACCTGGTCAGTTACAACGGCAAGCACAACGAGCCAAATGGCGAGGAGAATCGAGACGGCGAAAACCAAAACGAGAGTTGGAATTGCGGGGCTGAGGGTCCCACCAGCGACACGGAAGTAAATGCGCTGCGGGCACGCCAGCAGCGAAATCTTCTGGCTACCCTGCTTCTCTCTCAGGGGGTGCCGATGATCGCCGCCGGTGATGAATCGGGACGGACGCAGCAAGGGAATAATAACGCCTACTGCCAGGACTCGCCGCTGACGTGGCTCGATTGGAATCTCGACGAGGAGAGGCGGGAACTGCTCGAATTCGTCCGAGTTCTCACACGGTTGCGGCGTGAGCAGCCCGTGTTCCGCCGCCGCCGCTTTTTCCAGGGCCGCCCCATTTACGGCGCGGAGGTCAAGGATATTTACTGGGCCAATCCCGATGGGACGGAAATGAGTCGGGAGGATTGGTCTTGCGGGAGCACCCGTTGCCTCGGCGTGGGCCTTGTGGGCGACCAGATCGACGAGACCGACGAGCGGGCCGAGCGCATCGCCGGCGACACTTTTCTTATCCTGCTCAACACCGCCGCCATTTCGATTCCGTTTCTGTTGGGACCCCAAAACCGGCCCGTGCGGTGGATCACCGTCTTTGACACCCAGAATCCCCAAGCGAAGCCGCGGGTATTCGAGCATCGTACTTTTTACCCGCTGGCCGCCCGGTCCATCGCGGTGCTGCGCGCCGATCTTTCCGCTAATTCCGCCGCATAAACAACAAAACACAATAGACCATGAAACCCGAAGACCTTAACTTTGAATCCGTTATGGCGATGCGCCGGAAGGCGGTGGCGAAATCAATTCGAAAGATCAATACGAATGATTTGAATGAACTCATCGCAACCCTGTTTCCGGATGTCGCGCATCCGTGGAGGGAGCTTTTTCAGCAATTTATAGACGAGAACCGCAGAGAGATATTCTATCAAGGCGACTTTTCAGAGGGCGAGCCCGGCGAGAAAATTCACGTTTACGTTGTCTACTGCCGGGCGAAAGAAAAGGGGATTTGGTATATCCCGCAGACCGGTGTCGGGTTGCTGGACGCGGCGCCGCTGGCTGCCATGAAGGGAATCGTTGACGATCTGCAATCGTCGATCCTCGAGACATGAACCGCGGCAAACCAAAGTCCGTCGCTTACAAGGTCCCAACGCCGATGGAAATTCGCGACGATGAGCGCAGGCTTCTTGCTACCTTGCGCGAGAGCCACATCATTTCGGACATACCTGAGGAAGACACAATTGATCGCATTAGAATCTTGGCGCGGCAGGGCCGCCTCATACTTGACAAGATTTCTCCGCGGGCGCACGAAGCCCTATTCTCCGACCGTGAACTGAGAAATCGCTTTCTCGCATCCACCTCCGACTGCGCCGCATTCATTATGTCAATCGATATCCGTCGTTCCGCGGAGTTGATGCTTAAAGCGCGCACAGCAGAACTCTTTGCAGAATTCATGGCCGGACTTTGTGAACAGGTAAAGAGCTTGATCTGCGATAAGTTCGGAATTGTGGATAAGTTTACGGGCGACGGGCTATTGGCTTCTTTTCCGGAGTTTTTCAGCGGCCCGGATGCAGGATATCGAGCGATCTCCGTTGCTCACGAGGCGCACGTCATTTTCGCAAAACAATACAAGCAGCATCGATCTTCATTTTCAACAATTCTGGCAGATGTTGGTCTGGGAATCGGCATCGATTACGGAAACATTCGGTTTATGCGGATTGCCGGCGATCTCACGATAGTCGGCGCTCCTGTTGTCTACTCCACCCGGATGAGTTGCGCGCCCGCCGGCAAAACCGTCCTGAACCAACCCGCTTACGAGAAGATTTTGAGGCAGTACCGCGCCTTCTGCTCTACATCTGAAATCAAATTGGACATCAAGCACGAAGGTCGAGTCCTTGCGTATGATGTGAGGCTAAAAAAACATTGTTTCATCCCCGCTCTCCCGCCTTGGCTCTCAACTAAAATGAATGGAGGCAAGAATGAATATGCAACAGCGTGAGCGGCTTTTAGCAGACATTCAACATTTGACGGTGGCTTGCCCCCATGACAACTGCAATGCCTCCCTTTGCCCATTGCATGATGTGAGAAAATTGGCCCCTGAAAAACGAGTCTAGTGGGTTCGGGCTCTAACTGACGAGGATTTGGAATATTTTGGCACATACCATCAAATCTGTCTGCAATGGTTGGATGGCGACGGTACCAAGCATTAAGTCTCCATCTAATCTCATTGGCAAAGGTGCGTAGATATAAGTGCCAGAAGAGGTAAAGAGGCTTTGGCGTCGGTGCGGGCATGGTGTAGTTGCGCATGAAACCCGCTACGCGCGGCCACACGATGCGCGCTCGCGGCTCGTTTACCACGAGATGCGGGAAAGTCCTGCGCCGACGAGCACTCCCAGCGCGAATGCCACGAGCAGGAGAACAATGGAGGCAGTTTTAATCTGCTCGGCAATTTTCGCGCCTTCGTCGAGGAACTGCCTCCAACTTTTTGTCATTTCGATTTTACCTTCGAATAGCTTTTCGGAGCATTCCCGCACCGCACGTTCCGCTTCTCTTGTCGCGTTCGTGGCGTTTGAGGCGGCGTTAACTCCGCTGATGCGCGCTGTGTCGGCTTGTTTTCTGGCCTCGCTGATGGCGAGAGCCCAAAACTCCTCGCTCCACTTCCGCGAATCGCGCGACGTACTCGCGATCATCGACGCCGCGTCGTCCATTCTACTCGCCTGTGTTCGCTGGGAAGCCTCGTGATAATCGAGGAGTTTTTTCATTCGTTCGGTGACTACCAGCGGGAGGGTCGATCTCAGTTCTTCGACCATCTCGAATGTGAACGCGGCGGCGTCAAACATGGCGGCGGTGGGATCGCTCGGGTCTGCTTCCAATGCCAAGAAGAGTCGGGCGCGGTCCACCATGCCTGTCCGCGGGTCGGTCGCGTCGGTAAGAATTTGTGCAAATCGTTTGTTCATTGGATGGGCGCTGGGATTTTAACCAATTAGGACGGCTGCTGCCTTTTCGATCTCCGCGAATGCGGCGCGGGTGAAAGCTTTGACTCGCTGGCGCTCGGCCAGTTGCAACTCCCGGCTTTGGGCGGCGGCTGTCCATGGGAGGTTGAACTGGTCCACCTTGTAGTAAACTTGCTCAAGCACTTCCGGCATTCGGATTTCGACCGCACCGAGTTCTTCGATCAGCCTTGTTCGAGTTTTGCTCTGGTCGTAAATTGGAAAAGCGCGTCCAGCGGCTTCATTCTTTACCACGACATAGCCGACATTCGAACCAAGCTGGTCGCTGACTATCTTTAGCAACACGGTGCTGTCTTTGATTGGCGATATGACGAACGCGACGGTGACCGCGATATTCATTTCGCGGCAGACGGTCAGAAACTCCGTCTCGGCCATCCATTGGACGAGCCTGTCACCGCCTTGTGCCCCCAGGTCAACCAGCCAATGGGCGATACCCTCCACTTCCAAGGCATTGAGCAATTGGTCGAGGCTGGCCGCGTCGTGGATGTCGATTGACTTCGTATTGTCCGAATAGAACCTGAGCAGGTGTCCGTTGGTCGAGTCGGTGTCGTAACCGCGCCAGTCCGGCGCGTGTTGTGTGTAGTAGTCGGCGAGCAGCCGGGCAAATGTGCTTTTGCCGACGCCGCCTTTATCGCCATGAACGATGACGAGACGTTTTGTGGGTGTGGATTGTTTCATAAATAGACTTACAGATCTTTGTCGGGGATACCGCCCTTGACTCCCGGTTGTGCCGTGCTGGCCGGCGGAATCGCCGCATTTACGGCGGAAGCATGACGATTTTTAGCTGTCTTTCCACCCGGCTTTGGTCTGCGTTTGACGGCGAGGTGTGCCTTGAGAGTGCTGATGCCGCACTGAATGCCCTGCTCGCGGAGGAATCCGGCTAGTTGTTCATAAGTCACCCCCTTACGCCGCGCTTCGACGAGCTTTGGCTTTATGCTGGCAATGAAGGTCTTGAGCGATGGGACGGCTTTTGGCCGCGCGGCCAGCCATGCGTCGAACGCCTGCGTGAACTTCTCTTCATCGGGTGGGGGCGAAGCTTGTGCCTTTTTCATACGAGGCACCGATTCTACGGCATCCCGTGAATAAACAGGTTCCCGTTTGGGAGCCTTCTTCCGGTGAATTTGTGGTGAACTTGGAGATTCAGACCGATTTCACAAGCAACGCTTGTGCGTTGGTCTATTCCACAAAACTAAAAACAAACCTGTTCAATCCATGAGGTTCCCAAATCCATGATCCGGGGTCGAGCGATGATCGGAGGCGCAAAATATTGCGCGGAACATCTTGAAGCCAATGACTATTACGAGAAGGAGCAGAGGATTCAGGGTGTTTGGGTTGGTGTGGCTTGCGAGGCGTTTGGTGTGGAAATCGGTGAGAAGGTTTTGCCAGAGGAGTTTGAACGGTTGCGGCAGAATCATCATGCGCGGCTGATTGGCCCGGATGGTGACCCGTTGCAGATCACCGAGCGGATGCACGGCGAGACGGTGGACGGTCACGAGCGGCGGGCGTTTTACGATTTCACGGTTTCCGCGCCCAAGACGTTCTCGGTGGCGGCGGTCACTGGCGGATTGGAAATAGCAAGGGAGTGGCACAGTGCGGCGGTCGCCAAGGCCGTGGGTGAGATGGAGAAATGGACGGCGTATCGGACCAATCGCGGCGGGAAGATCGAAACGCACACGAGCGGAAATTTCTGCGCGGCACGGTATGCCCATGACGCAAACCGGGATCTGGAGCCGCAGCTCCACGATCACATCGTCATTCTCAACATGACGCGAGGGAGCGGGGGCAAGAACTACGCGATTGAATCCAGCGCATTCTTTGATCGGGTGAACTATTTCACCGCCATTTATCGGGACGAACTGGCGGCACAGGCCCAGCGAGCAGGGGTCGAAATCGTGTGGGGAGAACATGGAGAGCCGCAAATCAAGGCGCTCTATGAAGAGGGACTGGTTGAGCACTTTTCCCAGCGAACGCAGGAACTGGAATTGCTGATCGGCAAATGCGAATCGCTCCTCGGGCAAAAACTCGACAATAACCAGCGGAAGGTTTTCGTGATGGCCTCGCGCGGAATTGACGTAGCCGCCTTTGAACGCGCCTTCGCCGCCGAGGATGACGGCCGTTCTTGGCCGAAAGAAAAGGTATTCGACCGAATGGTCGCGCTCGTCCGCGCCTGTTCGGATGGCGGCCTAAAGGAGATTACCACTGCCGAGGTGATCTCGGCGCAGCGGGCGAGTCTTTCGCCCGCGCAGCGTTTGGCGCTCGACGACTTTGTCGGGCGGGTCGAGGTGGGAACCGCGAAGATTTCGGCGGCGGAGACTCCGACGCTGGCCGAGGCGATTAGCCACGCCCTGGAGCATTGTTTCGAGCGTGAGTCAGTCCGCAAGGCGCATGACGTTTGGGAGGAAGCGATTCGCTACGGACGCGGCGCGGGCTTCGACATCGAGGCATTGAAGACGGAATTCAACCGCCTGACCTCCGGCAATCAAAGCAAACTGGTGGCTGTTGGCGACGAACTCACGACCACGTTGCATCTGGAACGAGAGTTGTCGTTGCTCGAAGCAGTCGAGAGGGGGCGGCGTGCCGTAAGTGTGGCCAATCCCGATTTCGCTCCAGCGTCGCAGCTCAATCCCGAGCAGCGGGAAGCCGCAAAAGGACTGGTCGCATCGCGGGACCGATGGAATGCGCTGATCGGTGATTCCGGCACAGGGAAGACGTTTACCGCCACGGAGGTAATCCGCGCGCATGTCGAGGCGGGCCGGGTGGTCTTCATATGCGCCCCTACCAACAACGCCCGCGACGTATTACGAGATGAGGGAGCAAAGATTCGGAAAGATAACGGAGACGCGGCTATCGCCAAGCCCTTCGAACGGGCGGAGTCACTCCAGAAGCTCCTTTGCGACAAGCAACTCCAGCAATCAATCGGCTTCGATGGCCTCGTGCTCGTCGATGAGGCGGGCTTCGCCAGCGTGAAGATGCTTCACGAATTGATGGAACTGGCCGAGAAAAATTGCTGGCGCGTGCATCTCCAGGGCGACGACAAGCAGCACACCAGCGTCGAGGCCGGAGACGCATTCCGTCTCCTTCTGAAGAATTCCGCCATTCAGCGGTGGCGCCTGACCGACATCCGGCGGCAAACACCCGAAAGCGGTCTCCGGGAAGTTTCAAAGCTTCTCGCCGCCGGTGAAATGAGAGCGGCC
>Ga0182024_10006043_pt1 | contig 26771 bp, 21 predicted proteins | sample P32metaG_FD_120480 | JGI IMG/M metagenome (GOLD analysis project Ga0182024, IMG submission 120480) | Permafrost microbial communities from Stordalen Mire, Sweden - P3-2 metaG (Illumina Assembly) | ecosystem: Environmental > Terrestrial > Soil > Wetlands > Permafrost | place: Sweden: Stordalen... | reverse complement strand
TCTCACCTGCGCGAAGGTTCCACGCGCGAACCTCGGTATCGCCGGCGGTGAAGAACGTGATCAGGCGCAGGAGGCGGTACGCGCTGCGCGCGACCCGGTGGAGACCGGGCTCCTCGAGTCCAAGATCGTGCAGGAACCCCGCGCGGTCCGCTGGATCGAGCTCGGCGATGTCGTTCTCGATCCGCGCCGAGACTGCGATTGCGTCGCCGCCCGCGAGCCGGGCGCGCTGCACGACGTCCTCGGGCACAGGCTCCCCCGCCGCCGACTCGGCGACATTGACGACGACCATGACCGGCTTACCGGTGAGCAGCCAGAACTCGCGCAGGAGCGACTGCTCCTCGGCCGTCAGTGTCATCGTGCGCACCGAATTGCCCCGGTTGAGATGCTCCTGGACGCGATGGAGGAGCGCGATCAGCTCGGGTTCCTTTTCCTTCTGCAGGCGTGCGCTCTTCTCGGTACGCTCGAGTCGTTTGGTCACCGTCTCGAGGTCGGCGAGCTGGAGCTCGAGCTCGAGCACGTCGATGTCGCGGATCGGGTCGACACGGCCCTCCACGTGTGTCACGTCGGGATCCTCGAATGCGCGCACCACCAGCGCGGTTGCATCGGCTTCGCGGATGTTGCCGAGGAAGCGATTCCCGAGCCCCTCCCCGCGACTCGCCCCGCGCACCAGCCCCGCAATATCGGTGAACGTGACCGTGGCCGGGATCACCTTGGGTGGCTGGAAAAGCGCTGCAAGTCTGTCGAGACGTGAGTCGGGAACCGGCACCACGCCGGTGTTCGGCTCGATGGTGGTGAACGGATAGTTGCCGATGGCCGCGCCGGCCTGTGTCATCGCGTTGAAGAGCGTTGACTTCCCGGCATTTGGCAGCCCGACGATGCCGACACTGAGGCTCAAATCCTTTCCAGCTCGAATGCCGTGTGCAGAGCACGCACTGCATCGCGCACGCGCGGACGATCGATGATGCAGGTCACGTGGATCTCGCTGGTGGCGATCATCTGGATGTTGATCCCCGCATCGGCGAGCGCTCGAAAGATCTTCGCGTAGATCCCCGGGGTCCCTCTGAGCCCGCTCCCGATCACCGTGACCTTGGCGATGCCTGCAGTCGCGGTGTATCCCTGTGCCTGCACGCTCTTCGCCAGCGTAGGCAGCATGCGGCGCGCCTTCGGCAAGTGCGACTCGGCGATGGTGAAGCTCAGGTCGGTGGTGCCGTCGTGACTGACGTTCTGGAGCACGATGTCGATGTCGATCCCCGCATCGCCGAAGGGTCCGAAGACCGATGCGGCAACTCCTGGCTGGTCGGGAACGCGAAGGATCGTCACCTTGGCGACGTCGGTCTCGTGCGCGATGGCGCGCACCTTCTGGCGTACTTCCATCTTGTCCTGCTTCGCGATGATTGTCCCCGGTTCGTCATCGAACGTGGATCGAACGTGGATCTCCATCGAGTACGCTTCGCCGATCTCAACCGCGCGTGGATGCATCACCCGAGCGCCGGCAGAGGCGAGCTCGAGCATCTCGTCGTAGTCGATGGCTGCGATCACCCGTGCGTTGGGGACGATGCGTGGATCGGCGGTGTGCACGCCCGGGACGTCGGTGAAGATCTCGCAGTGGTGGGCCCGGATCGCCACAGCAAGTGCGACGGCTGTGGTGTCGGAGCCGCCGCGCCCAAGGGTTGTCACGTCCATGTCCTCGGTGGCCCCCTGGAACCCGGCGACCACGACCACGTTGCCGCGCCCGAGCTCGTCGAGCACTCGTTGCGGAACGATGTCGACGATGCGTGCGGTGCGGTGGGTCCCGCTGGTCCGGATGCCCGCCTGCGCGCCGGTCAGGGAGATTGCCGGTGTGCCCGCGGCGTGCAGCGCCATCGCGAGCAGCGGTGCCGTGATCGTCTCACCGCTGCTCAGCAGCATGTCCATCTCGCGAGATGGAGGATCGCCGGTGATGCGATGGGCGAGCGCGATCAGCTCATCGGTGGTGTCGCCCATGGCGCTCACCACCACAACGATCTCGAGGCCATCAGCCATCGATGCGCGGATCCGGCGCGCAACCCGGCGCAGCTTGATCGGCGTCGCGACGCTCGATCCGCCGTACTTCTGCACGACCCGGGTCACGGGGATATGTCCACGCGGGTGCCGTAGTTGCGCGGTGGCAGCACCATCGTCTGCCCTGCCACGCCCACCCTCGCCGCTGCGCCGGCCATGGCGGCAACCACCGGCTCCGGTGCGAGCGTGGTCAGCGCGATGACCGACGGCCCGGCGCCCGCCAGCGCTGCTCCCGACGCGCCGGCCTCGGTTGCGGCTTCGACGATCTCCCGCGACCCGGGCATGAGCGCGAACCGCGCGTCCTGGTGCCAGCGATCCTGCATGGCGACACGGAGTCCGGCGTGATCGCCGGTTGCGAGCGCCCGCACCAGGAGCGCGCACCTGCTTGCATTGAAGATCGCGTCGGCTCTGCTGAAGGTGTCAGGGACGACCTGGCGTGCCTCATGGGTCGTGAACGGGACGTCGGGGATGAAGAGCACCGCGCGCAGCTCGTCCGACACCGCCATCTGGACGGCGGGCGCGCCCGGAGCGCAGATGGCGAGACCGCCCAGCAACGCTGCGGCCGCGTTGTCGCCATGGCCCTCCAGTGCAGCAACGCGTTCGAGCACCGCCTCCTCATCCCACGGCGCCTGGTGCAGAGCCGTTGCCACAAGGACGCCGGCCAGCGCGGCGGCCGCGCTCGATCCCATACCGCGGCCGATCGGGATGCGATTCACGCACGTGAAGTGCACGCCCGCAGCGCCGACTCCGAGCTCTGCGCACGACTTCGCATAGGCAACCGTCACCGTGTTGTACTCGGGATCATTGAGTGCCAACGAGGCATCGGGACCGGCATCGATGCTCAGGGGTCCGGGTCGCTGCTCGGCGCGGACGTCGTTCTGCAACTGGAGCGCCATGGCGAGGATGTCGAACCCGGGACCGAGGTTGGCAACACTCGCGGGGACCGCGACGCGGACACGCATGCCGCTCACACGCCGATGGCGCGCGCCAGCGCACCGGCATCGGAGGGAATCTCGACGATGGGTGGCAGTGCCGCCTCCACTGCACCCGGATCCTTCAGCCCGTTGCCCGTGAGCACGCAGACCGCGTGCGTCCCGGGGGCGACAGCTCCCTCTGCGACGGCGCGCTCGAGCACAGCCAATGCAGCCGCGGAAGCGGGCTCACAGAAGATTCCCTCGACGCGCGCGAGCCGCCGCTGCGCGTCGAGGATCGCGTCGTCGTCGACCGACGCGATCATGCCCTCGGACTGATCGCGTGCATCGATCGCCCCCTGCCAGGACGCGGGATTGCCGATGCGAATCGCCGTGGCGACCGTCTGAGGATCGTCCACCGGACGGCCGAGCACGAGCGGTGCCGCACCTGACGCCTGGCCCCCGAACATTCGCGGTAGCCGGCTGGCGCGTCCGTCGCGGTGCTCCTCCCGAAATCCCCGCCAGTACGCGGTGATGTTGCCGGCATTGCCGACCGGCAGTGCCAGCACATCGGGCGCGTCGCCGAGCTCGTCGACGATCTCGAACGCGGCCGTCTTCTGGCCCTCGATGCGATAGGGGTTCACGCTGTTGACGAGCGTCACCGGGTGGCGCTCGCAGAGCTCACGCACGACTCGCAAGGCGATGTCGAACCCGCCTCTGACGCTCACCACCGTTGCGCCGTGGACCCGCGCCTGGACCAGCTTCCCTGATGCGATGTGACCGTGCGGGACCACCACGACCGTGCGCAGACCGAAGCGCCCGCCGTACGCAGCCGCCGATGCGCTCGTGTTCCCTGTCGACGCGCAGATGATCGCGCGGCTTCCGTCGTGCAGCGCCGCGGCCACGGCCACCACCATGCCACGGTCCTTGAACGATCCGGTCGGGTTGAGCCCTTCGAGCTTGAAATGCAGCGAAGCGAGCCCCAGTGACGGGCCGATGGTCAGCGATTCGACGCATGGTGTGCTGCCTTCGCCGAGGCTGATGTGCGGCGCGGCCGGAGACAGCGCGAGACGGTCGGACCAGCGGGCGATGACGCCCTGAGCGCGGGTGGCCACGGTGCTCCGCTTACGCCTCGACCCGGTCGAGTGCGCCCAGGATCTGGTCGACCGAGGTCAGCGTGTCGAGCGTTTCCAGGGCACGGTCGTGAACGGCGCGCGGTGCGATCCCAGTGAGCACGATCAGCTCGGAGCCGGTCAGGTCGACGGCCGCATCGACGGCGACACCGCGGTCCTCGAGGGCCTGGAGCACGAGCGCACGAGCGTCGGGCTCGGCCGAGAGTTGCACCCGGACATAGCCGGCGACGTCGACATCCTCATCGCTGAGGATGGTTGGCGCGTCATGCGCAGGCCGGTCGACGGCCCGTGTGCCTCGCTCGCGGACGGCGGTGACGACGTCGCTCACCACCGCACTTGCTGTCGACGCGCCTCCGGCACCGAGCCCGCGGAGCATCACCGTCTCTTCCAGGTCGCTCGAGATGATGACAGCATTGGCAGCATCGTCGACGTCGTGGAGGAGGTATCCGGGACCGACGGCGGTGGGCCGGACGCGGAGATGGATCGCACCGCCGGCCTGTTGCTCCGCGTGAGCAAGCAGGCGCACGCGGTAGCCGAGCTGATCCAGCGCTCCGACATCCGCGCCGGCGACGTCGCGGATGCCGCGTCGATCCACCATGTCGGGTGTGACATGGATGCCGAACGCAAGCCACGCGAGGATCACCAGCTTGTGGACTGCGTCCCAGCCGTCGACGTCGAGTGACGGATCCGCTTCGGCAAAACCGCGACGCGTCGCGTCTGCCAGTGCACTCTGGTAGGTGACCCCGGCGGTGCGCATCTGCGTGAGGATCACGTTGGTCGTCCCATTGATCACGCCGTCGAGCGCGGAGATGCGATCCCCGAGCAGGCTCCCACGAAGCACCGCGATGATCGGCAGCCCGGCGCCCACGCTCGCCTCGAAATACAGGTGCGCGCCGTGTTCGGCGGCAAGGGCGCACAGCCGCGGCCCTGACGCGGCGATCACTGCCTTGTTGGCGGTCACCACCGTCTTGCCCGCGCGCAGTGACGTCTCGATGAGGGCGGTTGCAGGATCGGTGCCTCCCATCGCCTCAACCACGATAGCCACCGCGGAGTCGACGACCACAGCCTGCGGGTCGCCGATCACGCGCACGTTCTTCAGGTCGAACCCGCGGGACCGCGAGACATCGCGCACCGCAACGCAGCGCAATGCCGGAACCGCACCGGCTCGTTCGCCGAGCAACTCCCACTCGCCGATCAGCCGTTTGGCCACAGCGGTGCCCACCGCGCCGAGCCCGAGCAAACCAATACCGACGGATTCCATTGCGGGAACAGTCTATTGGGACCTAGCGTCTCCAAGGCCAGTAGCCCATTGCCGCGGCACTCTCTTGGGACCTAGATGATGTGGCGTCTCCAGGCCAGCAGCACCGCCGCCGCCCGGTCCTTGCAACCGAGCTTCTCGAGGATGTTGCTGACGTGGGTCTTCACCGTGTTCTCACTGAGGAAGAGCAGCACCGCGATCTCGGCGTTGTTCTTGCCGTCGGCCATGAGACGGAGGACGTCGCGCTCGCGCCGGGTGATCGAGGGCATGTGCTCGGCGGCATCGCTGACCAGTTGCGGGTCGAGGAGTGACTCGCCTGCCGCGACCGCCCGGATGGCGCCGGCCAGCTCCTCGCGGGTCGCGTCCTTGAGCAGGTAGCCGAGCGCGCCCGCCTTGAGCGAGGGAAAGATGTAGTCCTCGTTGCGGTAGGTCGTCAGCACGATCACGCGGGCCTCGGGATCGCGCGCCCGGATCTTGCGGAGCGCTTCGATGCCGTCCATCACCGGCATCTGGACATCGAGGAGGATCACATCGGGGTGGGTGCGACGGGCCTGCTCGACTGCCTCCACCCCGTCCGATGCCCTGCCCACCACCTTGATGTCGGGCTCGAGCTCGAGCATCGTGCACAGGCCGTCACGGACCACGGGATGGTCGTCGGCCACGAGGACGCTGATCACGCGCTCACCGCCTGTGGCACGGCCTCGCTGAACGGAAGCCTCGTGGTGATCGTGGTCCCGTGACCGGGCGCGCTCACGACCGTGAGCGTCCCGCCCGCATGGCGCGCCCGCTCGGCCATGCCGTCGAGGCCGAAACAGTCCTCGCGAGGTGCGCTCGCAGCGAGGTCGAAGCCGACACCGTCGTCGTGGATCGAGAGGATCAACTCCTGGGCATGGGCACGCAGTTCCACGTCGACGTGCTCTGGATGTCCGTGGCGCGCAGCGTTGGAAAGTGCCTCCTGACCGATGCGCAGGAGTGCAACCTCAGCGGTGGGCGACAGCGGCGGATGCGGCGGCACGGCCCGTGCCTTGAACCGCGCCGGAATGCCTGTGCGCTCTTCCCAGGCCTCGACCTCGTGGCCGATCGCAGCGACAAGACCGGTTGCGGAGAGTGGCGACGGGCGAAGGTTCCAGACCGATCGGCGAGCTTCCTGCAGCGCTCCACGAGCAAGCTCACGCGCCTTCTCCACCGAGGACCTGGCTCGCTGCTCCGATCCGCGGTTCAGGAGCGTATCGGCGGCTTCGAGCTCGAGAACGATGCCGGTCAGCTGCTGCGCCAGCGTGTCGTGGATCTCGCGCGCGAGCCGCGTCCGTTCCTCGAGGACCGCATGGTCGGTCAGCGCCTGCACCGGCAGGTACATGCGCCGCGACAGCAGCGTGGTGGCGATGAAGGCAAGCGCCACCAGGAGGATGAGCACCGGGAGCACGGTCACTGGAAACAGGCGGTGCACGCTGTCGGTGACGCCGAGCGTGAGCGAGCTGAGGTTGGGCTCGAGGGCGTTGATCGGTATCGGGTTCGCGATGATCCAGTGGCCGCTGTAGACGGGTGCCGTGAAGACGTCCGAGCGCACCTTGTCGAGAGTTGCTGTGAGCGGGGCATGGGGCATGGCGCCCGTCGCCTCCATGTGCCGCAGCGAGCTCATGAACCCGGTCTGGGGCATGGTGAACACAAAACCCGCCGTCGAACCCGGGAAATCCGTCTCGGACTGCGGCGATGCGTAGACCACGACGCCCGACGCGCTGATGATCACCGGGTCGACCGTGCTGGACGCTGAGCCGATTGCCGGCTGGATGAGCTTGGTCCGTGAGACGTCAACGCCCATGAGAATCGACGACGGGCCCTGGTACCAGGCGCTGACGCCCTTCTCCCCGTCCTCGATCAGCGGATAGGGGTCAGTCCAGAACGGCCCGTTGACGCTCAGCCACGGAGCACCCGGCCGGGGCCACGCGCTCGGTTGCGTGGCGTTGACAGTCCCGCCCTCGGAATCGGTCAGCACGCTGAACCCGCCTCGATCCTCGGGATGCGCCGGGTCGTAGTTCGCAGCAAGCGCTGTGGGGCTTGTGACCTCGGGGTAGATGAGCAGTGCTCCCGTCTTCTTGTCCTCGAACCACACCGCGTTGATGGCTGGATTGTTCTTGAGAAGCTGCGCCACCTCCTGCGTTACCGCGGAGGCGCTGGTCGCGGCGAAAAACTTGGTGTCAACGGAGGCACCGCCCGGCGGATTCACCGGAGTGCTCAGGTTCGCCTGGCTCGCGCCCGCGTGCGCCGGCACCGGCGGCTGCGCTGCCGCCAGGCCCTTGGTGAGCGCGGCGGTGAGTCCTACCTGGAGGTCGGTGTTGATGCCACCCATGGTCCTGTCGAGGGATGCGGCGCGGCTGTCGAGCGCCGAGTCGGCGATCGCCTGCTGATGCTCGAGGATGGCCGTCTCGGTCGCGTTGGCGGTGCTCTTCGCGACCGTGTCCAGCTCGAACACGGCGAGCACCGCAAAGGCGACCAGGGGCAACAAGGCCACGGTCACCATTCCGAGCAGCAGGCGATTGCGAAATCGCCGTCTCGGGTCGCGCCTGCGCGGAAGCCTCCCGGGACCGATTCTCATGGCATGTCTCCAGCTCCCGCCCGTGCCGCGAATATCCCCATTAGCCCATCGACCACTCCGGTTCCACTATACGGGCGGGGCACAATGCACGCTCGTGTATGTAGCACTCCCCCGCACGATCCGTTGTTGGCGCCGTCCAAGGCGCCTGCCGGCCCTGGCAGTGGCGACGCTTGCCGTCCTGCTCGCGGGCTGCACCTCAACGCCGCCAGGCAAATCGCCCACCACCATCCCGGGCGGCACCGCAACAACGCAGGGAGGAACGCTCACAGTCGGCGTCTGGCAGGCGCCCACTTCCCTGCTCGACGACGGGATCACGGGCGAGCTTCCCTTCGCCAACGTCATCGCGGCTCCAGTGGAGGAGGGTTTGCTCTGGTATCGATCGACCACTGCGACAGCCTCGACGACCTCGGAGGCCGACTACTGGAGCCCGGACCTGGCGACCTCGGTACCGACGCTGGCGAACGGCGGCGTCAAGACCAGCGGTTGCGCCGACACTGCCGCTGCGATGTGTGTGACCTGGAACCTCCGCCAGGGTGTCCGCTGGGACGACGGCAGCGATCTGACCTCACGCGACGTCTGCGACACCTTTGCATTGCACTGGCTCGCCTACGGGGCGGTCGGCAAGCCGAGCCCGACGCCACTCGCCTCCACGACCGGGTGGAACCAGGTGATCAAGTGCTCCGAGCCGGACCAGAACACCGCGGTTGTCGACTTCAAATCCCAGTACGGGCCCTACCTCGCTCTTGGCAGCGGCGTCGACGGCATCCTGCCCGCAGCCGCGCTCGACCCGGTACTGGCTGCTCATGGCAACCTCGAGTCGAGCCCGGCAAGCCTCGACCTGACCACCGGGTCGGGCAATTCGGCCGCCTTCAAGGGCACGGCGACACTCGCGACCGCGCTCGACGGCACCGGCCCCTTCGTGATGTCCAGCTATACCCCCGGGTCGCAGGTGGTGCTGGTGCGCAATCCCGACTACTGGAACCAATCCGGGCTCGCTCATCTCGACAAGATCGTGCTTCGGATCGAGCCGGATCTCGCAACCGAGGAGAAGGATGTGCGCTCGGGTGCCGTGGAGGTCGGGCTCAATCTCGGGCTCTCTGCGCTGGCATCGCTCGAGGCCGCCGTCCGCGCGCACACGGCTCCATTCACGGTCGACCCGGTGAAGGGCTCGGGTGCCGAGGTGCTCCTCTTCAACCTCTGCCTGAGCAACGGCGGGCTGTGTGCCAACCCGGCGGCGCTGGAGAGCGAAGACACTGCGGACGCGACGGTCCGCAAGGCGATCCTCCTCGGCATCGACCGGCAGGCGATCGTCAAAGCCGTGGCGCCGGGCCTCACCACAGTACCTGCGGACTCCTGGATGAACCTGGGCGCGAGCTATCTCGACAGCGCCTCAGCGCCCACGACCGGCTTCGACCCCACCTCGGCGAACGCGATGCTCGATGCGGCGGGTGACGCTCGCTCCACCAAGTGCGGGGCCGCATCCGACGGCCAGGACTACCGCGCCGCGAAAGACGGCACGTGCCTGGTCATCAACATCGGAACAACCAGCGACGACCCGCTGCGGGTCAGCGTCGAGACGATGATCCGGACTGATCTGGCCAACATCGGCATCAACGTGCCGGCTGCGTTCCAGCCCGATGCTCCTGCAGCCCAGTTCTTCACGTCATTCAGCGATGGTGGGCCGCTCGCGACTCACGCGTTCGACATGGCGCTCTTCACGATGAGCGTCGGCATCCCTGGGGAGCCCGACACGTACTCCTCGAGCTGGCACGGCGATTGCGGTGGCACGTGCCTCGGTGAGGACGCGATTCCGTCCACGGCAAACGGCGGCGTGGGGATGAACTTCAGCGGCCTCGACGATGCGCAGCTCGACTCGGACTTCGACCTGGCTCGTACCTCGGCCGATCTCACCACGCGTGCGCACGATTACACCCTCGCTGAGCAGCGGCTGGCGGCCCTGCTTCCCGCGATCCCCCTGTACCAGCAGGTCATCGTCAACACGTACCCGTCGCAGCTGTCCGGCGTTGTGCAGAACGACCTTGTTCCTGACTTCGACGCCGCCGCCTGGTCCTGCAGCGGGGGAACCTGCGCGGGGTAGCTCCGGCAACGATCCCCTGGACTGGGGCCCGTATACTCCGCCCTCGTGCGGGATCTCAGCGAGCGAGCATTGGACGCAGCGTCTGCTGCGGGTGCGTCATACGCGGATTGCCGGATCATCAACAGCACCGTGCAACGACTCACCGTCAAGAACGGTGTGGTCGCTTCCGTCGAGGTGTTCGAGGATGAAGGCATCGGCATCCGCGTGATCGCCGGCGGAGCCTGGGGGTTCGCCGGCGTCGACGACCTCAGCCCCGCGAGCATCGAGGAAACTGCGCGCCACGCCGTCACCATCGCCAGGGCGTCATCCCGTGTGAACCGGAACCCCGTGCGGCTGGCGCCCGCCCCGGCGCTGGTCGGCGAATTCCGAACGCCGGTGCTTCGCGATCCGTTCGAGATCTCCCTCGACGAGAAGGTGGACCTGCTCATGCGCACCGATGCGGCGATGTCCGGCCTCGCGGAGATCCGCATCCGCGAGTGCTCGCTCGAGTTCGGACGCGAGATCAAGCACTTCGCGAGCAGTGAGGGCGCGCGGCTCGACCAGACCATCATCGAATCCGGTGGAGGGATGGACGCCACCGCCACCAGCGACGATGAGGTGCAGACGCGAAGCTTTCCGAACAGCTTCGGGCGGCATCAGGTCCGCGCCGGATGGGAGGCGATCGAGGCCTTCGACCTCCCGGGCAACGCCGGGCGGATCGCCGAGGAGGCGGTAGCGTTGTTGACCGCCGCCGAGTGCCCGGCGGGCACCATGACCGTCATCCTCGACGCGACGCAGGCAGCGCTCCAGGTCCACGAGTCATGTGGCCATCCCACCGAGCTCGACCGCGTCCTCGGGCATGAGGCCGCGTACGCCGGAACATCCTTCCTGACCCCAGATCTGCTCGGGAAATTCCGCTATGGCAGCGAGCAGGTGACCATGACCGCCGACTCGACGCGTGCTCCCGGTCTCGGCACCTTCGGCTGGGACGACGAGGGAGTGGCGGCGCAACGGTCCGTGCTCGTCGACCAAGGGCTGTTCACCGGATACCTCTCGTCGCGGGAGACCGCAGCGGCAATTGGCCAAGTGAGCAACGGGTGCATGCGCGCGGACGGCTGGTCCCGGCTTCCCATCATCCGCATGACCAACATCAACCTCGAGCCCGGCACCTCGAGCCTCGAAGAGATGATCGCCACCACCGAGCATGGAGTCTATCTCGAGACGAATCGCTCGTGGAGCATCGACGACCGCCGCCTCAACTTTCAGTTCGGCACGCAGAACGGCTGGGAGATCATCGATGGCAAGCGCGTTCGGTTGGTTCGCAACCCCATCTACAGCGGCCAGACGCCCGAGTTCTGGGGTTCGTGTGATGCCGTCGCCGGGTCAGCCGAATGGCAGATGTTCGGGGTCGTGAACTGCGGCAAGGGTCAGCCGTCGCAGTTGATGCACGTCGGTCATGGCGCCGCGCCATGCCGTTTTCGCAATGTTCGCGTGGAGCCGGCGCGATGAGCGGCGCCGATGCGCTGCTCGCGATGGGCGACAGTGCGCTGGCGTCACTCGCTCGGGGTGATGCCGAGGTCATCATCAGCGACACACGGAGCGAGCTCACCCGTTTCGCCAGCAATGAGATCCATCAAAGCGTCGCCGAGCGATTCCGGCACATCAGGGTGCGATTGATCGACGGCGGGCGCACCGGCGTCGGCGAGGTGCGGGGCCACGATGGCCGCGCCATCGAGCTGGCATTCGCTGCTGCTGAGGACAGCCGGCGCGTCACCGCCGCGACCGAGGTGTCGCCGCTTCCCGCTCCATCACCTGAAGACCGCGACCTGCCGGTCGCGTTCGCCGAAGCAACCGCAGCTGCGACGCCGGAGGAGCGAGCCGAGCTCGTGGCCGTCGTGACCGATGCCGCGGGGGCCGGCGGGGTCAACGCGTACGGAGCCCTGAGCACGAGCACGACCACCACGGCGATCGTCACCAGCGCCGGGTTGCGCAGGTCAGCCACGTCGACCCAGGCAAGCCTGGTCTCAGTGGCTCGGGGCGACGACGGCGGCGGCTACGCGTCACGCCATTCGGCCGACATCGCTGCCCTCGACGTCACCGGACTTGCCGCTGAGGTGGTCGACACATGCGAGCGCAACCAGGGCGCGACCGCGATCGACCCCGGTGATTACGAGGTGATCCTCTCGCCGTATGCGGTGACAGACCTGCTCGAACACCTGGCGTGGGTGGGATTCAGCGCGCTCGCTGTGCAGGAGCACAGGAGCTTCATGCACCTGGGGGAAAAGCTGATGAGCGACATGATCACGATCCGCGACGATGCGCGGACATCGGAGGTCTTTCCCTTTCCCTTCGACGACGAGGGCGTTTCCACGCAACCGGTGACGCTCATCGACCACGGCGTGTGTTCCGCAGTGGTCTACGACACGCCAACCGCTCTCCAGGATGGAGTCACCTCCACCGGCCACTCGCTTCCCCAGCCGAATACGTGGGGACCGCTCCCGCGTCACGTCGCGATGGATGCGGGCGGCACGCCGTGGCGTGAGATGGCCGGCACGGTGTCTCGCGGTCTGTACATCACGCGCTTCTGGTACGTGCGCGACGTGCATCCACTGCGCACGGTGATAACGGGCATGACTCGCGAGGGAACGTTCTTGATCGAGAATGGCGCGATCACGCGCCCAGTCAAGGATCTCCGCTTCACCCAGAGCATCGTCGAGGCGCTCGCCAATGTCGTGCAGGTGAGCCGCGAGCGCCGCCTCGAGCTCGGCGAAGGTGAATCCGGGGTACTGTCACCCTGGTTGCATATCGGTCGTTTCAGCTTCACGTCCTAGACACACCGGGAAATCTCTGCCATGCCAGTGTCCCCGTTGATCGGCCTCACGCTGCGGGTGCTCTACGAGAAGGGTCTTCCCACCGACCTTGCCCGCAACCGCGCGTACTTCGATTCGCTTGAGACTGCCGGCGGAACTCCGCTGGGCATCAGCTCGTCGCTTTCCGAGCCGCGACTCCGCGAGCTGTTCGACCTGTGTGACGGCCTCTGCCTTCCCGGCGGCCCGGATGTCGAGCCCATGCTCTACGGCGAGGAGACACGGGCAGATTGCGCGGTGGAGGTGGACGGCGATCTCGACCGCGCCGAGCTGTTGCTCGCCCGTTGGGCGCTCGAAGAGGACAAGCCGGTGCTCGCCATCTGCAGGGGCGCGCAGGTGCTCAATGTCGCGCTGGGTGGGACTCTCTGGCAGGACGTCGGGACCCAGGGCGCGACCGAGCACAACCATTCCCAGGACGGCTCGCGTCAAGCGGTTACACACAACATCGACGTCGTCCCCGATTCACGGCTGCACGCCATCGCCGGAACCAAGCTCGTCGACGTCAACAGCATGCATCACCAGGCATTGCGCGAGCTGGGCCGCGACCTCGTGGTCACCGCACGCGCGCACGACGGGCTCGTCGAGGCTGTCGAGCATCCGGGGCGGCGGTTCGTCGTCGGACTCCAGTGCCACCCAGAGGAGCTGTACCTCGAGCGGGACTGGGCGCGCCGGCTCTTTGCGGATTTCGTCGCCGCTTCGCGTGCGTGAAATCTGACCCGGACGCAGACCGGTTCCACCGCCGGCTGTGGGCCGGCGCGATCGCCGTCCTCGCCGTCCTGGTGGTGGTGCGCAACGTCGTCGACCTCTCCGGATCGCCGCCAGGCCTGTATGTCGACGAGGCGTCAATCGGGTACAACGCATGGACGATCGCTCACTTCGGCGTGGATGAGCACGGGATCCACTTCCCGCTCTTCTTCGAGGCGTTCGGGGAATACAAGAATCCGATCTACGTCTACGCCGTCGCCGCACTGGTCCGTTTTCTGCCGCTGACGGTTGCCGTCGAGCGATTCCCGGCTGCGCTCTTCGGGCTTGCGGTGGTGGGATTCCTCACCGCGGCCGCGTGGCGGATGACCGGGTCACGGGTGATCACGCTCGGGACGCTTGCGTTGACGGCGTTCACTCCCTGGCTCGTCATCGAGAGCCGGGTGGGCTTCGAGACCATCTCGTGGGTTGCGCTCCTCTCGGCTGCGCTCTGGTGCCTTGCCGCGCGGCGGCCAACCCCTCGACAGTTCGGCATCGCCGGCATCTTCCTCGCGTTCGCCATCTACGGCTACACGACGGCGCGGCTCGAGGTGCTGCTCATCGCGATCACGCTGGGGGTGGTCTGGGGACTCGCGCGAACACCCGGCTGGTGGCGTGCGCTGATCCCGGTCGGCGCCGGGTATGCGGTGCTGGGGATCTACGCGCTGCTCAACCCCGGCGCGCTCACCGGCCGTTTCACCGCGATCAGCATCTGGTCGGACGGTGCGCCGCTCGGCACAGTTATTGGCAGGTTTGTCGCAAACTACCTTGCGTACTTCAGCCCGGGCTTCCTCTTCACCCAGGGCGACGCGAACCCGCGTCAGAACACGGAGATCGGCGGGATGCTGCTCTGGGTCACGGCCCCGCTGCTCATCGCGGGGATCCTCGTATGCTGGCAGCGGCGCCGCGAACCGTTGGTGCGATTCCTCGTCGCCGGGATCCTGCTCGCACCCATCGCCGCAGCGCTGACCAACAACGGGACGCCGCACGCGCTGCGATCCTCCGGGATGCTCCCGTTTCTGGTCATCCTCGCCGTGCTCGGCGTCCAGGGGCTCCGGACCGCGCTCGCCGGGCAGGTCACTGCCGGTTGGGTGGTGACAGGCGTCCTCATCGCGGGCCTGGCCGCGCAGGCGATCTTCTTCACCGTCGACCTCTACGCGGCATACCCCAACCGCGCCGCCCCGTATTTCGATACCGGCGAGAGTGCGGCGCTCGTCACCGCGCGTGACGTCGCCGGCTCGCATCCGATCTACGTGTCGAGCGACCTCGATCAACCGTATATCGAGGCGTTCTTCGCATATCTGCCGCCGCCACCGTCCCAGGAGGTCACCGACGTGGCCACCCCTGGTCTCGCGGCGATGGGAATGCAACTGGTTTCCGTTGCGCAGGTGTATGGCAGCCATCCAGCCGACGGCGATGTGCTGGTCCTCAGCGAATACGACATCGCGTCCCAGCCGCCACCGAGCGGATGGACGCTCGTCGCCGAAGAGCGAGGGCCCGCCAACGCACTTGACCCGTCGGCGCCGCAAGCCGTGGTGGAAGCCGTCTACCGCTTCGGCGGCTGACCCTCCCCCCGCTGCTACTGTTGGCGACCCGACCAGACAGTAGGTGGAACCATGACTGACGTCGTGATCGTCGAAGCGGTGCGAACGCCGATGGGCCGCGGCAACAAGCGCAACGGTGATCTTCGTGACGTCCACCCGGTCATGCTCGCGGCGCACGTGTTGCGCGAGGTGACGAGTCGCGCGGCCATCGACCCGGCGATGGTGGAGGACGTCGTCTTCGGTTGCGTCATGCAGACGGGCGAGCAGGCTGTGAACATCGCCCGCCAGGCGGTGCTTGCCGCGGGGTTTCCCATCGAGGTCCCCGCAACCACCGTCGATCGCCAGTGCGGCTCGTCGCAGCAGGCAATCCACTTCGCCGCCAATCTCATCCAGTCGGGGGTGTGCGATATCACCATCGCCGCCGGCGTCGAGAGCATGAGCCGGGTGCCCATGGGGACCACCGTCTTCCAAGGGCCGGGCACGCCGTTCCCGCCCGAGCTGCTCGAGGTCTACAACCTCGTGGCCCAAGGGCTCTCCGCCGAGATGATCTGTGAGATGTGGCACATCAGCCGCGAACAGGCGGACGAGTTCGCCGCGCGGTCGCAGCGCCGCGCAGGCGAAGCCCAGGCGCAAGGCCGGTTCGACCGCGAGATCGCGCCCGTGGTGGTCGGCGTCAACGGCGACGGCCGTGTCGTCAGCCAGGACCAGGGCATCCGCCCGGACACCACCGCCGAATCGCTCGCCGCACTGCCGCCCGCGTTCAAGCCGGACGGCATCCTGCACGCCGGCAACAGCTCGCAGATCACCGACGGTGCCGCCGCCGTCCTCCTGATGTCCCTTGAACGCGCGATCGCGCTGGGGATCACACCGCGCGCCCGGATCGCCGCCCAGGCGGTGGTCGGTGTGGATCCGGTGACCATGCTGACCGGACCGATCCCGGCCACGACGAGGCTGCTCGAGCGGTCCGGGCTGAAGATCGGCGACATCGACCTCTTTGAGGTCAACGAGGCGTTCGCCCCGGTGGTCCTCGCGTGGGAGCAGGAGCATCACCCCGACATGGAGCGGGTGAACGTCAACGGCGGCGCGATCGCCCTCGGTCACCCGCTGGGTGCCAGCGGGGCGCGGCTCATGACCACCCTGCTGCACGAGCTCGAGCGGCGTGACGGCCGGTACGGACTGCAGACCATGTGCTGCGGTGGTGGTCTCGGCACCGGGACCCTGATCGACCGCTCGATGTGATTTCGGGCCTTCCGGATGGCGCTGCTGTGCCATAGGTGGCGTTGCCCGGTGACGGGTTGGTCACACGCGTCAAGGGCGTCGGAAACGCCCGTGATATATTCGGCCGGATCCCCAAATGAGCCCAGCGACGAGTACCGCCATGAAGAAAGTCCTGATCATCGAGGACTACTACGCGCTCGCCGACATCGAATCTCTGCTCTGCACGATGGAGGGCTATGAGGTGAAGGTGGCGAAGAGCGGCGACGAAGGCCTGGCGGCCTTCGTGGAGTTCCAGCCGGACCTGGTCCTGCTCGATCTGATGCTGCCCGGTGATCTTTCGGGGACCCAGGTGCTCGAGCGGATCCGCTCGGACCATGGCAGCGACCCCAAGGTGCTGGTGGTCAGCGCGCTGGTCAATGCGTCCACCGCGCCGAAGCTCGAGGCGTACGGCAACGTCCAGACGCTCGCGAAGCCCTTCAAGATCAAGGAACTCGCTTCGCGCATCCAGTCGATGCTTGCCCCGTAAGGAGTTCTACACTCGGGGGGTCGATGCGAGCAGAACCACCGCCGCCACCTCGCGGCCGGCCAGAGCCGCAGCGCCAGTCGGCGCCGCCTCGTCCGCGCGGCCGCCGCTGTCCGTACCTCGAACAGATCATCCGTGAAAGTGCCGGTCCGTTCGGGCTGCTGACGCGCTACAAGGCCGACTGCCACGTCGATCGGCGAACCCACAAGTTCACCGGCCGCCATCCGGTGCCGCCCTGCGTCTCCGAGCCGGAGTCGTGCGTGCTGTACCAGGCGGAGCACGGCGAAGAGGACGACCGGATCCGTCGCTACACCGAGTAGCGAGGAGGGGTCGGATCCCTCGGGATCCTCAGGGGGATCCTCGGCGGTTGGTGAATACCCCTTGGTGTCCGCTAAAGGAAGGTTCTGCGCGTTGGGAAGAGCGTGATCGCTTCAGCCGGTATGGCGACAGCGGGCGACGACGCGCCCGAACGGGCTTTCGAGGCAGCGGTGACGTCGGATGTCAGGCGTCTCTACTCCCTGGCGCTCTCCATCCTCGATGACACAGGCGAAGCCGAGGATGCCGTCCAGGAGACGCTGCTCAAGGCCTGGCGGGCGTGGGACTCGCTGTCGCAGATGGATCGCCCGGCCGCCTGGCTGACGCGCGTTTGCGTCAACCACTGCATCAGCCGGCGGCGCATGCTTCGAGCCCGGGGATGGCCGATGCTCGGCCTGATCGACCGAGCCGGGCCGCCGTCCGGCGGGAGCCGTGACGCTGAGCGCATCGACATGGATCGCGCCTACCGGCGCCTGTCGAACAAGCAGCGCGCCGCGATCACGCTCAAGTACCGGCACGGGTATTCCGTTGACGAGTGCGCCGTGTTCATGGGATGCCGCCCAGGAACGGTACGAACGCATCTGGAGCGCGCTCTCACCACGCTTCGAAAGGAGCTCAGAGATGATTGACATCGGTCCACGCCTGGACAGCCGGCTTCGGGACAAGTTCGACCGCATCGAGGCTGAAACCCCGCCGCCCAGTCTCATGAGCTTCGACCCGCATGCGACCCGGGGTAGCCACAGGTTGCTGAACCTCATCGCCGGCGTGGCGGCAATCGCGGTCGTCGCCGGAGGAGCTGCTGCGTTCGCGTTGGAGCTCAGCGGTCATCCGCATACGAGGCGGGCACCGTCGTTGGCGTCTGGAGGCGCGCTCCCGAGCATGCCTATCTACAGCCCTGCGCCCCCGCCTCCGCATGTCATCGCGCCAGTGCCGATGCCCGTGTACGGCACGGGCTTTCCGAGGTCGTGGTACACCGTGATCCCTGTCACCAAGCACACCGGGTCGGGCGTGCTGCCCGCCTTCATCCCTGAGGGCTGGGTCTATGTGCAGTACGCCTGCGTCGGGGCGGGACACCTGCAGATCGTGACCAGCGATGGCACGGTCAACGAGAACCTGAAGCCGTGCACGGGTCACCCGGTCGATGCCGGGATCTCACTTGCTTACGGCCCGCTTTCACGCAGCCCAGTTGCTTTGAAGGTGGTGGCGGGCCCATCCGTGCGCTGGGAGATCGTGGTTGCAGAGACCGCGCCACCGTTGACTCTGCCAACGCTCCCGGCCCTGCCGGCGGGTGCGAAGGTGCTCGTGCCCCTGACGTTTGGAGAGGGAATCGCCGCTCTTCCCAGTTTCACCCCCCGCGGCTTCAACGCGATGGAATGGTGGTGTTCTGGCCCAGGCGGAATGCAGGTCTTCGTCTCCAACGGAAATTCGAGCATGGGCTCCTCGGATTGCGGAGTCGGCGGGGGCGGGGGAACCGACGACTACGCAGGCAAACGCGAAACGCTCGTCGTCGATGTCAACCCCGCTAACAGGTGGGAGATCATCGTGTATTGGGTGCCGGGCAGCTCGTAGTCAGTGGCTCGCTTCAGCGACGGTCACGGCTGTTGCGATCACGCCGATGAGCGCGACGAGCGGAAGAATCGGCAGTGCATCGGCCGCGCTGAGGATCAGTGCGCCGCCGGCCGCGGCGCCGGCGACGTGGGCGAGCAGCACTCCGATATTGATACCGTTCTGGCGCGCGCGGACGCCACCCGTGACCACTGACGCGATCGCAGCAGTGAGCGTTCCTGTCAGATAGGTGGTGGAGACGCCGGTATCAAGCCGGCGCATCGCTGCGGCCTGCAAACCCATTGCCGCGGTGGCGTCGGCCAGCAGCACAAACTGCGTGGCCCCGCCCGGGTGGGCTCCGGTGACCTCCCAACCAATGGTCAACCCAATCCAGGCAACGAGTTCCACGATCAGGATGACCGTGACCGGGCGCGGCCAGCGAACCTCGGTGATCGCGGCCCCGCCGATCCGGGTGCCGAGCGCGACGCCGGCGACGTATCCGATCAGCGCGAAGCCTATGAGCGCCGCGAGGTTCCCGGACGCATGCGCGGCGGCAACGCCAAGCAACGTGAGGTTGCCGGTCATCATGCTGGCGAAAACCGCGCCAAGCCGGGTGAACGCCGCGACATCGGTGGCGCCTGCAACGACCGCCAGCGCCAGCAGGGGTGCGGGACGTGTGGCGTGCCCCTTCGCGTTCATCACTCAGTCTGCCTGTGGGTGCAGCACCGCCTTGATGATCCCCGCCGCGCGCCGATCAAATTCTCGATACAGATCGGGTGCCTCGTCGAGGCCGGCATGGTGCGTGACCACGACGCCCGGCCGGGCGCGACCGGCGAGCACGAGGTCGCGCAACAACACGGTGTAGCGGCGGTCGTGGGTGCGGCCAAAGTTGACAGAAACTCCTTTGGAGAAGAGCGTCGCCCAGGGCACGGTCAGACGGCCGTCCGCGGATCCCGCTGGAGCGGGATGGTGATCGGTCTCGGCGTAGACGCCGGCGATGCCGAGATGCCCGGTCGGGTTGATCAGCCGTGCGAGATCGTCAATGACCTGAGCAGGATTCTCGCCGTCAGGCGTCGCACGGTCGACGGCCTGGAAACCCACCGCGTCGATCCCGATCTGTACACCGCTCATCGGCTCTTCCCCTGGCGGCAGGCCACGCATCCTGCGCAGCTCGCGGATCTGCTCCACCGGATCTCCCTGCCGAAAATCGACGGGCGTTGCGCCAAGCTCGCGGGCCTTGTCGAGGCGGTCGCTGACGCGGTCCACCACGTAGACCTCGCCTGCACCTCTGAGCAACGCGCTGTAGGCAGCAAGCAAACCGATGGTTCCGGCACCGAAGACCGCAACGGTGGACGCAGGAGACACATCCGCCAGCTCCGTGGCGTGCCAGCCGGTCACGAAGGCATCGGCGAGCATGACGAGATCGTCCTCGCGCTCGTCGCCGGGTTCGCCGGGCACCGGGATGCAATTGGCATCGGCAAATGGGACTCGTAAGAGCTCCGCCTGCGCGCCGCGGTACGGGCCCATGCCGGCGTAACCGTATGCGGCTCCGAACTGTCCGGGACGCACTCGCAGACATGCGGCCGAGTAGCCACGCGCGCAATTCACGCAGAGGCCGCAGTAGAGATGAGTCGGAATCACCACGCGATCTCCCGGCTTGACCATCTCGACGGCGGCACCGACTTGGTCGATCACCCCCAGCGCCTCGTGACCGAGCACCAGGCCTGGGGTCGCACCGGTCCTGCCGTCGTACATGTGCAGATCCGAGCCACAGATTGCACTCGAGGTCACTCGGATCACCGCGTCAGCTGGCGCTTGGATCGCGGCATCCGGCACGTCGCGAACGACGACCGACCGGGTGCCGTCGAAGACGACCGCCTTCATGGCCGCACGCCTCCACCGTGGAGTGCACACACGGTTGGGACCGCCGGCTCCACCGGCCCTGAGCCCGCCCGGATCATTCCGAGCGAGCCGGCGATCTCGCCGAGATCCTCAGCGGAGAATTCGAGGACTGCTGCGTCGATCCAGCCGTCGACCTGCGCGCGATCACGAGCACCCACGATGGCGCCGGTCACCCCTGGCCATGCCAGCGTCCAGGCGACCGCCACCGCCGACACAGAGGCGCCGTTGCGATGCGCCACCGACCGGAGTGCGTCACGCAGCGCGATGTTTCGGGACAGGTTCGGTTCCACGAACTCCGGAGAACGGCGACGCCAGTCACCATCGGCCATCGCCTGCACGCGCTCGGCCGAAAACGTATCCGTGAGAATCCCGGACTGCATCGGGCTGTAGACGATCACCCCGGTGTCATGGGCGGCGGCCCAGGGGATGACGTCGCCGCCGGAGTCACGGTGGATCAGCGAGAAAGGCGGCTGGAGTGAATCCACATGACGGACGGCCTCGGCCCGCTCGAGGAGTGCGACGTCGAAGTTGGAGACTCCGGCGGCGCCGACCTTCCCCTCGTCGACGAGCCGCGCCATCTCGCCCCACGACTCCTCAATGGGCGTCCCCGTCTCGTCGGGCCAGTGAAACTGGTAGAGGTCGATGCGCTCAACACCGAGGCGGCGAAGTGACGCCTCCACCTCGCGGCGGATCGACTCCGGCCGGAGGTTGTGTTGCGGCTCGTCGTAGGGCCGCTCCGGGTCAGCCACCTGACCGCCCTTGGTGAACACATACGGTCGCTGACTGGCGGGAATCTCCCGAAGGGCCTTGCCGACAACCTCTTCGGAATGGCCGAGGCCGTAGACGGCAGCGGTGTCGATCCAGTTCACGCCCAGCTCAACCGCGTGACGGATGGCAGCGATCGACGCCTGGTCGTCCTGGGGTCCCCAGCCATGAGACCAGCCGCCTCCGCCAACCGCCCAGGCTCCGAAACCGACCGTGGTGATGTTCATGCCCGTGGTTCCCAGATGCCGCCTCTCAAGCGCTGTTGCGAGATGTGCCGTCATGGGTCATTCCTCCTTTCCAGCAACTGTCGAAGGTTGTCATCACCACGAGGATGGTGCAGCTGGAAAGGGTTGGGTAGGGGGCTTACACTTGCCGAGTTACAAGGCTGATTTGTAACTGTGGAGGTCCGACGTGTTGAGCTCGCGAATGCCGGAACTGTCGGCGATGGAGGTTCTCGTCGCCGTCGCCGGAGCAGGGAGCTTCAACGCGGCGGCCGGTGAGCTCCGAGTCAGCCAGCAGGCAGTCTCCTCAAGGATTGCGGCCCTGGAGGGTCAGACCGGGATCACGCTGGTGGCTCGCACTCCACGCGGGTCGAACCTGACGCCCGCCGGTTTGGTGGCCTCCGAATGGGCGTCGCGCCTGCTCTCACTCGCGGGTGAGATGGACGCCGGTCTGGCGGCGCTCCGCCAGGACGCGAGAACCACGATCCGGGTGGCAGCGAGCGTCACCATCGCCGAGTACCTCCTCCCAAGTTGGCTCGTCGCGCTGCGCGCGAGTGGAGCGCAGCGCGCTGAGTCGGCGGTGACCGTCGATCTCGTCGTGGCCAACACGACGCGGGTCGCCCACCACGTTCGCGACGGGGATGTCGATCTCGGTTTCGTGGAAGGCCCCTCAGCGCCTCGCGAGTTGAGAAGCGTCACGGTGGGCCACGATCGCCTCGTGGTCGCAGTGCACGTCGATCACCCGTGGGCACGACGCGAGAAGCCAATCACGCCGTCAGAGCTCGCGCGCACCCCGCTGGTCGTCCGCGAGGAAGGGTCGGGAACGCGCGATGTCTTCATGGCCGTCCTCCGCACAGCAATCGGTGCGTCCGTCGGGATAGCTGATCCGGCGCTCGTCCTCCCGACCACAGCAGCGGTTCGGGCTGCGCTGATCGCGGGCGGCGGCCCCGCCGTGATCAGCGAACTCGCCGTTGCCGACGACATCGTCAATGGGCGATTGGCTGCTGCCCCGATCACCGGACTCGATCTGAATCGACGATTCCGAGCCATCTGGAAAGGAACAGCGAGACCACCAGCTGGGGCGGCAAGAGACCTCGTGACCATCGCGTCGAAGCTCAGTCCACGATGATTCAAGGAAGACAAGCAGCGAGGGTCCCCGCTCCGAGAGACCCCGGACCGACCTTCTAAGGAATCCCGGCTGCGGTGAGCAGCGGCTCCGGCGCACCCGGCGCATCGTCCTCGACGGAGGCGCCCCCGTACACGGCGAAGTACCGCGCCTCTGGGTGGTGCATCACGATGGCGCCCGTCGACTGCTCGGGAACGAACTGGTAGCCCTCCGTGAGCGTGACGCCGATCTCGGAGGCCGGAACGATCTTCATCAGGGTCTCGTGGTCCTCGAGGTCGGGGCACGACGGGTATCCCCACGAGTAGCGGCGGCCCTGGTCCTCGCCGAGACGCAACTCTCGACGGATGCGGTGGTGCACGTATTCGGCGGTGGCTTCGGCCATCTGCGTTGCGAAGCCGTGGATCCGAAGCATGTCGTCGTAGGAGCCGTCGACCTGCAGTCGATTGGACAGCTCGGAGGCGCCCGGCCCGGTGGTCACGACCTGGAGCGCGATGACGTCTCGCTCTCCGTCCGCGGCCTCCTCAGCTGGGCGAATGTAATCCGCGAGGCAGAGGCGGTGCTGCTCGGACTGGCGCGGGAATGTGAAGCGTCCCAGCTCGGCGTCGATGTCGCCGGGGTCGTAGACGACCACGGTGTCGCCGTCGGCGAGGGCCGGCCAGTACCCGTAGACGGCCTCGAGCTGCAGCCATCCGTCGCGCACCGCTTCCTCCATCGAGCGTTGCAGGCGCGGCTCGAGCTCGGTGCGAAGCAGCTCTTCCCATTTCGCCGGGTCGCGAACGCCACGGAATTGCCAGCTCATCTTGTACAGCGAGTTGCGATCGATGAAGGGATACACGTCCCAGATGGGAATATCGCGTAGGACACGCGCGCCCCAGAACGGCACGGTGGGAATCGGAGCATCGCGCCGCACCGTGCTGTGCGTGGGCAGTGCCACGGCGCCGGCCGCTGCCGCGTTGCGGCGCTCGAGCTTCTCGCGCTCGCGCACGCGGTGCACGCGCGCCTCCTCGACGACTCGTGTCAGCAGGGCATCGTGCCGTTCTGGATCGAGGAGCTGATCCACGGTCTCCAGCCCTTCAAACGCGTCCTTGCAGTAGAAGACGCCCGGCTCGTACGCACGCTCCTGATCCAGGTAGAGGATGCGCCGGCCGAATCCTCGGTTGATGGCCGCACCACCGATGATCAGCGGATAGCTCAACCCGCGCTCATCGAGCTCCTTGACGCACGCGGGCATCTGCTTGCTCGTGCTCACCAGCAGCGCCGACAAGCCGATGGCGTCGGCGTCCACCTCGAGCGCCTTGTCGATGATCGTGTTGAGCGGCACCTGCTTGCCGAGGTCGAACACCGTGTACCCGTTGTTGCTGAGGATCGTGTTCACCAGGTTCTTGCCAATGTCGTGCACATCTCCGTACACGGTCGCAAGCACCACCTTGCCCTTGGTGTATCCCTCGCGCTTCTCGAGGTACTGCTCGAGGTGCGCGACCGCACGCTTCATCACCTCGGCGCTCTGCAGCACGAAGGGCAGGATCAGCTCGCCGGAACCGAACCGGTCGCCGACGTCCTTCATCGCGGGCAGCAGCACCGTGTTGAGCACGGTCACCGCATCGAGGTCCTTCAATGCCAGGTCGATCTGCTCCTCGATGCCGTCCTTGCGCCGGTGCAGGATCTGCGCGTGGATGCGCTCCACCGTCGACATCCCCTCGTAGGGATCCGCGGTCTCGGGAAGGCCGGCGCCGCCCGTCGAAGCGCCGTCATCGAAATGGGCGATAAACCGCGTGAGTGCGTCGGGCGCGCTGTTGAACACTAGCTCCTCGGCAAGCCGGCGAGCCTGGGGATCGATCTCCCCGTAGGGCACCACGTGCGTCGGATTGATGATGGCCGCATCGAGCCCGGCTTCGACGCAGTGATGCAGGAAGACGCTGTTGAGGATCGGTCGCGTGTGCGGCGCCAGGCCGAACGAGACGTTGGAGACGCCGAGAACGGTGAACACGCCGGGCAACTCGCGTTTGATGGCGCGAATCCCGTCGATGGTTTCGCGCGCGGAGTCGATCCACTCTGCCTCGCCGGTCGCCAGCGTGAACGTGAGCGCGTCGAAGATGAGCTGATCCGGGGCCAGCGAGAAGTCATCGCGAGCAAGATCGTGGATGCGGCGAGCGATCTCGACCTTGCGTGCCGCGGTGCGCGCCATACCCTGCTCATCGATGGTCAGCGCGATCACCGCCGCGCCGTGGTCGCGTACCGACGGGAGCACCGCATCGCAGCGGACGCGTCCATTCTCGAGGTTGACGCTGTTGACGATGCCGCGTCCCGGGTAAACCTCGAGGGCCGCCTTGATGACATCGGCATCCGTGCTGTCGATGACCAGCGGTGCGTCGATGCTCATCTGCAGCGTCTTGACGATGGTGCGCATCTGCTCGGCCTCATCGCTGCGTTCGGTGACCGCGACACACAGGTCGAGCGCATGAGCGCCGCCTTCGACCTGCGTCCTCGCGATGCCGAGGATGCCGTCGTAATCGTCCGCAAGGAGGAGGCGCTTGACGGCGCGCGAACCCTGCGCGTTGACGCGCTCGCCGATGAGCAAGGGCGCAGGTTGCTGGCGCAACTCGATGGCATGCATGCTGCTCGCCAGCCGAGGTTCGACGTCCGGTGTCGCCCGCGCTCGCGTGGCCGCGCGGACGTGCGTCACCAATTCGCGGATGTGCTCGGGAGTGGATCCACAACACCCGCCGACGACGCTCACGCCGTACTCGCTGACAAAGCTCGCCAGCTCGGTGGCCATCGGGACCGGCTGCAGCGGGTAATGCGCGCGCCCGTCGACGTTGATCGGCAGCCCCGCATTGGGAATGCACGCAACCGGGAGCGTGGTGTGCGACGTGATGTAGCGGATCGGTTCGCGCATGTGCTCGGGCCCGGTCGAGCAGTTGAACCCGATGACGTCGACGTGCAGGGACTCGAGGACGGCGAGCACCGCCGCCGCATCGGTGCCCAGCAGCATGCGCCCGGTGACGTCGAGCGAGACCGTGGTCATGATCGCGACCGGGCGATCCGCGGCCGCCGCAGCCTCGCGGGCGCCGAACACGGCCGCCTTGGTCTCGAGGATGTCCTGCTGCGTCTCGATGATGAGGACGTCAACGCCGCCTTCGATCAGTGAGGCCGCCTGCTCGCGAAACACCGGCACCAGGTCGGCGAATCCCAGCCGGCTCATGGATGGGTCACTCGAGGCGGGCAGGAAACCCGTCGGCCCCATGCTCCCGGCAACGAAACGCGGGCGCCCATCCAGGGCGTACTCATCCGCGATCCGGCGGGCAAGGCGTGCGGCGGAGACATTGAGGTCGGTGGTCGCTTCGCCCTGACCCCACTCCTCGAGTCGGGGGCGCGTGGCCTGGAATGTGCACGTCTCGATGACGTCGCATCCCACGTCGAGGAACCCGCGGTGCACGCGCTCGACGATCTGCGGCGCGTGGAGGGCAAGACCGTCCATCCAGCCTTCCAGCCTGGCCCCGCCGAAGTCGTCGATCCCCGGGTTCTCGGTCTGGAGGCTGGTGCCCATGGCGCCGTCGAAGACCAGCACGCGCTCGCGCAGCGCGTCGAGGAATGGAGATCGATTCGGAGCCGCCATCGAGATCACGTTATCAGGGAACGGCTCCGTGATACGCTCGCCAACTGCCCGATCCGCTCAGAGGAGACCCTGTTTGGCACGACGCCCACCCCGTCCTGGTAGTACGCGCAGGCGCGGGCCCGTCCGTCGACGGGACGTTTCTGACGGCACTCCCAAGGTCGAGGTCAAGGAAGAGACCATCGAGATGGACGCCACGGTTGTCGAGCCGCTGCCCAACGCGATGTTCAAGGTGCGCTTGCAGACGGGTCAGGAGGTGCTCGCGTACACGTCGGGGAAGATGCGCAAGTTCTACATCCGCATCCTCATCGGGGATCGGGTGCGTGTCGAGCTGAGCCCATACGACCTCTCGCGCGGGCGCATCACCTTCCGCTACAAG
>Ga0182024_10006042_pt1 | contig 26776 bp, 26 predicted proteins | sample P32metaG_FD_120480 | JGI IMG/M metagenome (GOLD analysis project Ga0182024, IMG submission 120480) | Permafrost microbial communities from Stordalen Mire, Sweden - P3-2 metaG (Illumina Assembly) | ecosystem: Environmental > Terrestrial > Soil > Wetlands > Permafrost | place: Sweden: Stordalen... | reverse complement strand
TACACCTGGTCGATCTCAGCGGCAGCCGGCACGCGCTTCGTCTTGCCCGCGCGCGAGACCAGACCCTCAATCCCAGCGCAGATCTTCTTGATCTCCGTGTGGGCGAACTCGATCGCGTCCACCACCTGTTCTTCGCTGCACTCCTTCGCGCCGGACTCCACCATCACAATGCCGTCCTTGGTGCCGACGACCATAATGTTCAGCGTCGACTTCGCGCGCTCGGCGTAGGTCGGATTCACCACCATCTGGCCGTCCACAATGCCCACTCGCACAGCGCCTACCGGCCCATGGAAGGGAATGTCCGAAAGGGCCAGCGCGCAGCTGGCGCCGTTGATGCCCAGCACGTCCGGGTCGTTCTCCTTGTCCGCCGAATAGACGAACGCCACCACCTGCGTCTCGTTGCGGAAGGTCTCCGGGAACAGCGGGCGAATGGGCCGGTCAATCTGGCGGCAGGTCAGTATCTCTTTCTCACTGGGCCTTCCCTCGCGCTTGATGAACCCGCCGGGGATGCGCCCGCCGGCGTAGGTGAACTCGCGATACTCCACGGTCAGCGGGAAGAAGTCGATGCCTTCCTTGGGGTCGGGTGATGCGACCGCCGTGGCCAGAACAACGTTATCTCCGCTGGAGGTGAGCGCGGCGCCGGAGGCCTGCTTGGCCACGCGTCCCGTCTCGAATTTGATCTGCTTGCCGCCGGCAAGCTCAATAGTTACGTCCTGCTTCATGGTGCGCCTCTTCTCTCTTCGTCTTTTCTATCGATGATGGAACTTGTTTGCCGCGCGGTCTAGCCGCGCGCGCAGTCATGCAGTCCCGCCGCGACAGTCTGTGTGCGAGCGGCGAGCTGCATGGAAAAATGTGGTTTCAAATCGGGATGCCCCGAAGCGCCTGCACTGCACGTATCGGCTCGCAGCGCATCCCGCACTCCGGCGCGCGACGTGAGCTCGGCGACCTGGCAATTCATCAGCAGCTCCGGCGGCAGAGGCCGAGACGGCCCTGCGCGGAGAGGAGATTGACTGCCGATGGTGTGCGGGCTTGCCTCGAGTCCATGATGTGGGGCTGTCCCAGTTGGGCTACTTGCGGATGCCAAGCTTTCCGATGACCTCGCGGTAGCGGTCCGAGTCGGTTTTCTTCAGATAGTCGAGCAGACGACGGCGCTTGCTCACCAGCATCAGCAGACCGCGGCGGGAGCCATGGTCTTTGGTGTGGGTCTTGAAGTGCTCAGTCAACTCGCCGATCCGCTCGCTCAGGATGGCGATCTGGACCTCCGGGCTCCCGGTGTCCGAGTCGTGCGTGCGAAACTTTTGAATAATGTCGGTCTTTTTTACTGATTCCAGCACAGCGGTTGTTGCTCCCAGTCTTCTAATTCACTCGTTAGTGTCTCCAGAAAGAATAGCATCCGACCGCCACAGGCGGCAATTCGCGTGGTCGCGAAATAGACCCGATCTGCGCGAATCGGCGCTTCTATCGCTGTGGATCGGTGCTAAGCCCTTACCTATTCCAGGTTCTTCTTCAGGAACTCGAGCGATCGCCGGTCCGCTAGCTTGGCCGCCGCGGCGTTGTAGCTCGGCCGGTCCGGGTTCGCGAACGCGTGGCCTACGCCTTCGTAGATAAATATCTCTACCTCCGGATGCGCCGTCCGTACCGCATCGATCTGGTCCTTGCCGATGTGGTCGTCCGCGCCGCCGAAGTGTAGCATCACCGGGCACACGGGCTCCTCCGCGGCAAACTTGCCCACGCCGCCGGGATAGTAACCCACGCAGCAGTCAGGTTGCATACGCACATTCTCGCCGCGCACCGCGGAGAGCCACGCGGTCAGCCCGCCATAGCAGAAGCCCAGCATGCCCGTCGCCTTACCCGCCTGCTTGCCGTAGTGGAAGGCCGCCGCGATGTCCAGCAGAGTAATGTTGGGGTCGAGCTTGGGGTAGATCGAGAACGCCTTCTTCATGTCGGCCTCGCCATAGCCCAGTTCCAGATTGGGCTCAAAGCGGTCGAAGATCGCAGGCGCAATCGCCAGAATCCCCTCGCTCGCATAGTGGTCGGCAACCGCGCGGATCGACTTGTTGACACCGAAGATCTCCTGCACCACCACCAGCGCGCCCACCGGCTCTCGCGCGGGCGTCGCCACATACGCGCTCAGTTCGTGTCCGTCGTCTGCCTTCAGCTTCACCCAATCGCCCATCGCTCGCATCTCCAGAATCGATTTTGTCTATCGCGCCCATTTATGGGATGCGCGTACGCGAGGCGATGTGTCCACGCCCGCTGCCCGGCAAACTGCCGCGCAACATCATCTCCGTCCGCTGCCCGCCCCGGCGCATACACGCATCTCCCCCAGCCAGCGCAGAAACTGAAGCAGCTGCCGGCGCTCGGAGAAGAGAAAACGCCCGAAATCTCCCGTGCTCACCTCCTCCGCCGGCTTGCCGGTAAAAGTCTCCAGCCGCCACTTCAGGTATTCGCTGCGCCACGGCCGCAGCCGATGGCCGCGCGTGGCCGTCCACAGAAACCTCGCACCCTCCAGCATGCGCCCCTCCGTTGGCCATTATAGGGGCGCATCCTAGCGGCGAAGTATAGGGCGCTCCTCATGCCCCGGGAATGAGGGGCCGATAGTGGATCTGAGAGAGTATTCACGGGGCGAAAGCATGAACGTACTGATTGTCGATGATTCTTCGGTCATGAGGCGGGTGATTGAGGGCGTGCTTCGCGGGGCAGGTCTCAAACTGACCGAAGTGCTGCAGGCAGGAAACGGCAAGGAAGCCCTTGCCGTGCTCGAGAAGATGATCGCGCAGGGCAAGTCCGCCGATCTCATCCTCTGCGACATCCACATGCCTGTGATGGACGGGGTCGGCTTCCTCTCTGAAAGAAAGCGGCGCGCTCTTTCGCCCCATGCCGCGGTCATCATGATTACCGCCGATCCCAGCGATCCCCTCCTGATCGAGGCAGCGGCCGAGGGCGGGCTGGGCTACATCGCCAAGCCATTCACATCGGAGCAGCTGCGGACCCGCATCCTCTCCCTGCTGCGCGACACGGCTGAAGGCGGCGGTGCCTTCCTGGCTGGTCCCGCATCGAGCGTCCGGCAAACCACGGGAGGCGCGCCATCAACACGCTGACCAGCTCGCGAGACGAATTGGGCCGTCTGATGGATGTGGCCGTGGCCGACGTCTTTGAGACCATGCTTGCGCGACCCTGCGCCGCGATTCAGGAGACCTCCGCGTTTTCTCCGGCGTTCTCGGCCCGGATCACCATCTCCGGGAGCGTTCGAGCGCGTTGCATGGTGGAGTTCCCGCTCTCCTTAGCGGAGAAGCTGACGGCCGCGTTTCTCGGACCCAGCGACGGTCCCGCCTGGGATGAGGTGATGGTCGCGGACACACTAGGTGAGTTGTGCAACATGATCGCCGGCGGCTTTAAGAAGCGATTGGGCGAGCCGGCCTCCAGCTCCGAACTCTCCGTGCCGGCCATCTCGCGTATCGAGTCTCAGGCGCAACAACGCAATGGCAGCGGCATATACGCCGGCCCTGAAGCGGACGAACTGCGCCGGGCCTATGCCTTCGATTCCGATTTCGACGACGAGCGGTTTCTGGTGCGTCTCGTCGAGCTCTAGCAGCCTTACTTCACCACGGCCTGGAAGAGCGGCGAGGTCAGCAGGCTGGCGAACTCGCTGTCCGAAGAGGAATAGTCCACCCTCAGCGTGCCGGAGTTGGAATCGATGCTGGTCGAGTCCAGCGCGGTCTTCTCCATCGCCGTTCCCTGCTGCTTCTTCAGCAGCGCCACGCCCTTCAGCAGCGTCGCGCAGGTGGCGGCGGTAAAAGTGTCGGACATGTTCACCGACATGTCGAAGCGCACCCCATTCGCGAAATCCATGGTGTAGCGCGAGCTCTTCATCCGGTTCTTCACCGTGTCGTAGTCGGCCAGTTGCGAGGCCTCGCCCAGCACGCTCTTCATCATGGTCTGCGTGCCTTTGGCGTCCAGCAGGCTCCACACCGCGTGGCTGTCCACCGCGGTCATGTCGCTCACCAGGTCGCCGTCCGTCAGGAAGCTCGGCGCATAGCCGTCCCGCGAGTCCAGCGCCGCGTGGATGGAGTCCCTGTCGCCGAAGACCATGGTCGTCTGGTTCAGGAAGGCGACCTCGAGGCCAGTCGATCCCATGGGATAGATGCTGTTGTTGCGCAGATGCTCCACCTTGGTCTTGTTCTTGGTGAAGTTGGCCATGATGTCTCGCGTGTGGAACTGGCCCTGCGCCAGGCCCACGATCCGTTCCGCGTCCCCTCCCTTGCCGTCTGGATTGGGCGCGCGGAAGGCCGCAAAGCAGAGCGCGTCCGTGTCCGAGTCCACCTTCAGCCCTGAGCTCACCAGCGCCTGCTCCAGCCGCTTCAGCTCGGGCGGCAGCACGCGGTCCTTCAGGCTCATCGCGGCCGGCGAGTTCTGCATCGCGCGGTAGTCCACCACGATGATCTGCGTCACATCGTGTGGGATCAAAGCGCGCGCGTCGGCGGAGAGCTGGACGGCCTGGGCCGAGGGCGTGGCGATCGCGCAGACAGCAGCAAGCGCGGCCGCCAGAATCACGCGCGGCATGCGGCCGTTGGGTCTGGAGGAAAGCTTTTGTTCAGATACGAAGTTGCGCAAGGTGGACTCCCGTAAATCAAGCCAGTAGACGAAATTGCCAGGTCAGATCAATTCAATTGGCGCTGCCTGCGCGATTGCCGGTGGCAAGCCGGAACATCCCATTGTTTCGTGAATCAACCGGCGAAGCAAGGGCCGTCTATGGCTTGGACGAGTGGGGTATGCGAAGGTTTACCTGCCGTTTGAGCACGATGGAGGGATTTTCCCATAATGTTCATACCCCAAAAGTATCAGCCCTGCGGCCACGGCAACGGATGGTGCAGCTTGTGCTCCAGCACCTTGGCCTCGGGGTCGAAGCCCGGCACCTCACGCACCCACTCCGCCGCCTCATCGTAGGCCTCCTGCGGCACCAGTCCGATAATCTCGCCCTCGCCGGCGACTGCGCCATGGCTGCGCGCTAGATCGCGCACCGCCGCGTGGATCTGCTGCATCGGCGTCGCGCGGAAGTCGGTGATGTTCATGCTCAGCTGCGCACGGCCGTTCACGCTCACCCCAATCGCCTTCACCCCGTGCAGTCCTCCCGCCGAGGCGCGGATGGCCCGCGCGATCGCACGCGCCGCGGCGATGTCCCCCTGCGCCGCTGCTGGGAGTCCCGCACTCTGCGCAGCCTCCAGATAAATGTTGTACGCAATCAGGAAGCGCCGCGCACCCACAGCCGTCGCGCCCGCGGTGGAATGCACCTCCGGCCCGCCAACGTCCGGCCGCCGCGCCGCATCGCGGTGCGCGGTCTCACGCAGCCCTTCAAACTGGCCGCGCCGCACGTCCTCCAGATTCATCCGGTCCGCGCGCGCCGCCGCCGCCTCGTAGAAGTACACCGGCACGCTGTAGCGCCGCCAGATCTCGAGGCCCGCCTGCCGCGCCAGCATCGCACACTCCGCCAGCGAGATCCCACTCACCGGCACAAACGGCACCACGTCCGCCGCGCCGATCCTCGGATGCACCCCATTCTGTTTCGTCAGGTCGATCAGCTGCGCCGCGCGTCCCACCCCGCGCACCGCCGACTCCACCACTGCCGCCGGCGGCCCCGCAATTGTCACCACCGACCGGTTGTGCGCCGCATCCAGCGACCAGTCCAGCAGCCGCACCTCGTCCACCCGCATCGCCGCCACAATCTGCGCGACCTTCCCCGCGTCCGTGCCCTCGGAGAAGTTGGGCACGCATTCGATCACTGCGTCAGGATTGAGGCTCGACGGCATCGCTCACTTCCACCAACTGTAGCCCACGGTAAACTGCACGCTTGCATTTATCCCCGGGTTCTTATCTCCCAGCGATGCGCTGGAGATGTGGATCGCGTTCGCGCCAAAATCGATCGAGCGGTGCCCATCGACGAAGTAGTGTAGTCCCACGCCGAACTGCGGCGTAAAGTTCCACACGCTGGTGTCGTCGTTCGCGCCGTTGTCACCGATACCGCTGCTGGTAATGCCGCCTGAGTTGACCGGGAAACCGCCAAACGCCGGATACTTGTGGTTGGTCCATAGCAGGCCGCCTGCGCCCTGCACCCAAGGCGCGAAGTGCGGCGTCCCAACAAGGTTCCAGCGCAGGATGATCGGTGTAATGCTCGCTCCGGTAAACGTCCCGCCCACGGTAAACGGCGCGGAGCAGTCGTAGGCCGACGAACCGGCGATGGGCACGCAGTTCTGCCGCTGCATGGTCGGCGTGTACGACTGCCACAGCGGAAATACCTCCACCGCATACTCGAAGTTTCCGCGCAGCCAGCCAGGCCCCGCGTTGCTCGTCAGCACCTTGCCCGCGTGCACCCCGGCCATAAAGAAGCGGAAGCTCCCGCGGCCCTCGGTCACGCCGAACCCGCCCTGCGCCAGCACGCCTAAATCCCATGGCGTCGTCTCCTGCGCCACCGGATTCGTCTGTCGTGTATCTGCGCCGCCGCCGTTCCCCTGCGCAGCCGCAAAGCATGTCGGCAGGACCATCGCTAGTAAAAACCCTAAAAATCGTCGCGTACGATGCAAAGAAACTCCGTTCGTTTCGCAGAATGATGTCGCCGAATGAATGCCGCCAAATGATTTGCACTGCGTGGCCCACAAACAGAAGAAAGCCGCCGGCTCGTCCGGCGGCTCCTCCAGACTACCTTGGAATCCCGGACTACCCGGCCGCCGCCACCGCCGCCTCGTCCATATCGAAGTTCGTATACACATTCTGCGTGTCGTCCAGGTCTTCCAAAGTCTCCAGCAGCCGCATCATCGCGCTCGCCTGCGTGCCTTCCAGCTTCTGGTAGGTCGACGCGATCATCGTCACCTCGGCGTGCTCCGGCGCAATCTTCGCCGCCTTGATCGCCTCCAGCACCGCATCAAATTCCTTCGGATCGGTGATGACCTCCCACGTCTCGCCCTCGTCCGACAAGTCGTCCGCGCCCGCCTCCAGCGCGATCTCGGTCAGCTTCTCCTCGCTAGCCGCAGTCTTCGCCACGATGATCAGCCCCTTCTTGGTGAACAGGTAGCCTACCGAGCCGGACTCGCCCAGGTTGCCGTTGTTCTTCGAGAAGGCGTGCCGCAGCTCGCTCACCGCCCGGTTCTTGTTGTCCGTCAGCACCTGCACCATCACGGCCACGCCGCCCGGCCCGTAGCCCTCGTACACCACCTCGTCGTAGCTGACGCCTTCCAGTTCGCCCGTGCCGCGCTGGATCGCCCGCTTGATGTTGTCCGCCGGCATGTTCTCCGCCTTGGCTGCGACGATCGCCGTGCGCAGCCGCGGGTTGCCGTCCGGATCGCCGCCGCCCTGCTTGGCCGCGATCGAAATTTCCTTGATCAGGCGCGTAAACACCTTGCCGCGCTTGGCGTCGGCTGCGCCCTTCTTGTGCTTGATGGTCGCCCACTTGGAATGGCCGGACATTGCTTCCCTCAGGTCTTTGGAATTTGCCGGGCCGCAGGGCGCAAGCGCTGCAAAACGCACAGCCTGCAGCGGCCCTATGGCCTCAGCCAACAGTCGATTTTAGCACGGAGATTTCTGCCGCCCACCACCGTTGGGTGCCCCATTCATGGCGCGGTGTCAGCCGCGACATGGGTGGGATGTAAAACGTCGGTCCTTGTCATTCAGAGCCGCCGGCGAAGAATCGCCTCTGTAATAATTCGCAAAGCCTTTGAGGAATATTGCCCCCTTGCCTGCCCAGCATAAGGAACCGTCAAAGACCGCAATTCGGCGAGACACCCGCGAGACCTTCGGCCTGTCCCCTGGGGACTTGCGCACGCTGCGCGCCCTCAACACCCCCGCGCGCATCCAGCGGTTTTTGGATGCGCTGCCTTACCAATACGCGGACACGGCATTCTCTCCGCAGCGCGCCCTGCGCGAGCGCAAGGGGCACTGCCTGGAGGGAGCACTGCTCGCCGCGGCCGCATTCCGCGTCAACGGTCACCCGCCGCTGCTGATGGATCTCGAGGCCGAGCGCGACGACGACCACGTCATCGCCCTCTACCGCGAGCGCGGCCTCTGGGGTGGGGTTGCCAAGTCGAACTACGCCGGCCTACGCTTCCGCGCGCCCATCTACCGCACGCTGCGCGAACTGGCGCTCAGCTACTTTGAGAACTACTACAACCTGCGCGGCGAACGCAGCCTACGTGCCTACTCAGTGCCGGTCAATCTGGCCCGCCTGGACGCACGCCACTGGATGACCAGCGAGGATGACGTGTGGTGCGTGCCGGAGCTGCTGATCGCCGCGCGCCACTATCCGCTCTTTCCCTATAAGGTAGGCCTTGCGCTGCCGCGTCTCGATCGCCGCAGCTTTGAAGCCGGAATGCACGGCCGAGTCAAACACTGATTCCGCGCTACAGAATCTCCGCCGCGAACAGGTCCTTCAGCGTCTCGCGCCGCCGGATCAGTCTGGTCTTCGTCCCGTCCACCAGCACCTCCGCCGGGCGCACGCGGGTGTTGTAGTTGGAAGCTTGGCTCATGCCGTACGCGCCCGCATCCAGCAGCGCCACCAGCTCGCCCGCCTTCACCGGCGGCAGCGCGCGGTCGCGGGCGAAGAAATCCCCCGACTCGCAGACCGGGCCGACCACATCGACAACATTCTTTCCTCCACGCGGCTGCTTCACCGGCACAATCTCATGGTGCGCTTGATAGAGCGCCGGTCGAATCAGATCATTCATAGCCCCGTCGACGATCACGAAGGTCTTCGTCCCGTTGCGCTTCACCACCAGCACGCGCGCCAGCAGCGCGCCCGCCTGCGCGACGAGGAACCTTCCCGGCTCCAGCAGCAGATGAGCGTTAAGCGTATCCCTGACCTTGTTCAGCGCAGCAGCGTACTCCGCAACCTTGCGCGCCGGATCGAAGCACGGCTCCACAGGCGAATCATGGTAGTCGATGCCCAGCCCGCCGCCCGCATCCACGTAACAAATATTGTGCCCGTCCTTCTTGAGCTCGGAAACCAGCGCCGCAACCCTTCCTAGCGCCGCCGCAAATGGCTCGACCGCGCGTATCTGCGAGCCAATGTGCACGCTCACGCCGGCGGCGTCCAGCCATTTGCTCCGCGCCGCCCTGCGATAGATCGCCCGCGCCAGCCCAATCTCAATCCCGAACTTGTGCTCGCGCAGTCCCGTCGAGATATAAGGATGCGTCTCCGCGAAGACGTCCGGGTTCACGCGCAGCGCAAATCTGGCCCGTATACCAAGCGCCTCGGCGCGCGCGGCCAGCAGCTCCAGCTCCGCTTCGGACTCGACATTGAAGAGAAGAATATTTGCCTTCAGCGCCGCGTCGATCTCCCATACCTGCTTGCCCACGCCGGAGAAGACCACGCGCCTCAGCGCGTTTTTGTCCGCCCGCCGCACCCGCTCCAGCTCGCCCCCAGAGACGATGTCGAAGCCCGCGCCCAGGCCAGCCAGCATGCGCAGGATCGCCAGCGCTGAGTTCGCTTTTACCGCATAGCACAGCGTAAACGGCCGCGCTGAATTACCCGAAGCCGGATCACCCGCGCCGAACGCCTGCTGAAATAATCCGAACCGCTCGCGAATCTGCGCCGCCGAATAAACGTAGAGGGGCGTCCCATACTGCTCGGCCAGCCCATCCAACGGCACGCCGTCGCAGCACAGTGTGCGCCCGCGATAGGCGAAGGGCCGCGAGGCAGGTGTACTTCCCCGCCTCACTGCCTTTGCCGTTCTACTCGTGCGTACGCTCAAAAGCCTGCTCAAATGCCCGCGCCCGAACTAGTCGCGCCGCTCGGCCCCGGCAGCGCGTAAGGAGCTTCGGGAATGATGATCCACGCCGCGAGATACGCGAACAGGCCCACGCCCGTGAGCACAATCGTCAGCGCGCAGATCACCCGCACCAGCGAGAGGTCCCACCCATAGTGCAGCGCCAGGCCGGAGCACACCCCGGCGATCATCCGCGGATAGCGCGGCCGCGTCAGTTGCCCCGGGAACGGCGCTCGACCCACCACCACCGGCTGCATCACCGCCCCGCACGCCGGGCAGAAGCGCGCCCCGGCATCAATCTGTTTTCCGCAGTGAGAGCAATACATCCTTCAAAGCCTCCGGGAAGTTCCTATTGTGCCACACTCCCCAACTGCAATACGCACCCGCAGGGCCTTCAGTTCCCCGCAAATTCTCCGTAGTATTTACCCGCGCTATCTCCCCGCGTACGGCGTCTTCATCAGCCGTCGCGCCGCGTCCGCCTGGGATTGGTCTCCGCCGCCCGCGGAAGCCATCTCATACAGTTCGACCGCGCGACCGCGCTGGTGCAGCAGGTCGAACATCTCGCCTGCATTCAGCTGCGCTCGCTTGCGCAGCCAGTCGGTGGAGTTGGGCTGCTCGGCCGCGCGCACATAATCCTGCGCGGCGTCGGCAATGTCATTCTGACCTCGCTCGGTGTCTGCCAGGCCAAAGTACGCCAGCTGCAGCTTGGGCTCGACGAAGTAACCCGCCTTCGCCGTATCCGTCAGCACCTCCTTATAGCGCACGATCGCCGCCGGCCCATTGCCATCGTCCTTGGTCAGGTTGGCCTCCTCCAGGCGAAAGAGATAGTTGTGGGGATACTCGGCCGCCAGCGCATGCTGCACCACCAGCGCCTCCGGGTAGCGCCCGTCGTGGCGCAGAAAGAGCGACAGCACCGTGCGCGATTCGACCGCCGTAATCACGCCGTGCGCTGAGGCCTCGCGCAGCAGGTCCAGCCCACGCTCCTTGTTTCCGCCCACGCCCACGATGCCCACTAGCATCCGCACCCAGCGCGGCAGGCTGGCCACGGCAAACTGCTGGATGCCGATGCCCATCTTCGCATCCGCATAGTCCGGGTCGATCTTCATCACCTGCTCGGAGTCGCCGCGCGCCGCATATCCCTGCCGCGCCGCCGCCACAAAGCTGTGGTCCACCAGCGTGATGAAGACCGCGTGCATGCCGCGCAGGTAGCCGCGCGCAAAGTAGGCGTTCTTGTCATTCGCATTGGCCCGGATGCGGTCGTCGCACAGGCGCATCCCCGTGTCCGTCAGCCACTCGATGCGCTGCCGCGTCGCCGACGGCACCGGCACATTGCGCTTGGAGGTCAGGAAGTTGTCGTGCGCGTAGTAGGTAGTGTCCAGCAGGTCCTGTTGGTAGAGCTCACGGAAGACCGTCGCCATCAGCACATAGCCAAAGGCCATTGGGTCCTGCGGATGCGCCTTCAGCACCGCGTCAAACCGGCTGATCGCGCCGTCGTAATCCAGATTGTAGAAGCGCTCGTAGCCCTCGCGCACCGTGGGATCGAGGTTCAACGGGTTGGTATGCTGGGCTGCGTCGTTCTTCGCCGGCGTAGCAGCCGGAACGCCCACCCAGGCCGTTGCCAGCAGAATCCCAAGGAAAACCGCCGCGGCAAATCCGGAGCACAGGACCGTAACTCGTCGCCCCCGCCTTACTTTAGACAAATTATGCAATCAAGCCACCTGGTGGCTGGGCGCGCCAAAAAGGCGTCAGCGCCGCTCGTCACGCCCCGCTTCACCATCATCCCATAGCCTCACAGGCTCAGCGCTCCGCGCGCACTGGGCTGGAGGGCGCTTGTTCTGAGGCAGCTGGTACGCCAGGGAGAAGATCGAGGCTCTTGCGAAAACGGTAAAACCGGCGTTCACACAGATTGCAGCGCATCGGCACCATCCCAATCCATCGTGGAAGAAGGTCGGCCACGCGGCGATGCGACCTGCGGACATTGGTCTCATGGCAGTGCGGGCAAATAACCGGCATGGCTGAACCTCCTTGGAACCCTCAGGTCCTTCAGAGCAAGGAACTCAGCGGCGGCTTGCGCCGCGGAAGGAAAGCAAAAAGCAGTCGACCCCGGCAATCGCCTCGGCAGGGGGGATACCACTATGATGCTCCCGCCCCGCCAATTAGACAATCGGGCGAGATAATTGGAAAGCAGATTCTTAATGTGCGACGGGCGACAGCGTTCCATTCTGGGAGGCTGTACCCTCCAGCAACAGGAAGCCCGCTTATGACACGCTTTGAACTGGTTCACCTGCTGGTCGCGCAGGCCCGAGCCAACGGCTTCGAGTTCCGCAAGTGGTATATCTCCCGCATCGGTCTGCCGTGGGAGACCACCCACCAGGCCATCGAGACCCTCTGCGCCGAGCGCCGCTACTACGCCCTGCTCTTCTCCCACGAGTTCGCCTCCAGCTTCTGGAAGGCCGGCGAGCGCATTACCTTTCAGGTCCCCACCCAGACCTTCACCCGGCGCAAGAAGGACGGCACCATCGGCACGGTGAATCGCAAGGGATACACCCGGCGCAGCACGCGCGACGATGCCTGGCGCTACCATCTGCGCGAGCTCGCCGTGGCCGAGGAGCCGTTGCGCTACATGCGCCGCTACCTGCATATAGAGGAAGACTTCAACCTCAACGAAGACGAGCTGGAGCCGGCCATCGCCGCCGACGGAACGCCCCTGCCCTCGCCGCAGTCTGCATCGGAGCCTATCCCCATCGAGAAGCCGGAATCATCGGGCATCGCCATCGTGCGCGGACGCCACAAGCCTTAGTACGCCGGCCGCCTAATGCGCCAGCCGCGCCAGCGCCTTGTGCGAATCCTTGATCTCTTTCGCGGACGGCTCCAGCTTCAGGCACGCGTTGTACTCTGCGATGGCCTCGTCCCGCTTGCCCAGCTTCTCCGCGATCTCCGCCAGCGCAAAGTGCGCGTCCGGATCGTCCGGCGTAGTCTTCACCGCGTCCTGGTCCCGCAGATACGCGCCCTGCACATCGCCGTTGCCCAGGTAGAACTTCGCCACATCCAGGTCTTCCGTCTCGCGCTCATCGGCCGACTGCAGCTTGGTCCCGATCGGGTTCACCCGGTGCAGGATGTGCCGTCCGGGCGTCGCCGTGCTGCCCTCACTGCCCGCATCCTTCAGCCCAGCTGCACCGGGATCTGCGGGATTGCTATCGTCGCCGGAGCTGGAAGAGCTGGAACTGCCGCTCGAACTTGCGCCGCTAGCATTGCCGGGAAACGGGAACTTTTTCGCCGCGGAAGGGACAGCGCCCGCCTCCCCCGGAGTTCCAGGCGCATCCGGCGTCGTACTTGCACCTGGCGCCCCGATCCCAGGAGCTCCGATCCCGGGTGCGGAAGAATCCGTCGCCGCGCCTGCCCCAGGGAAGGGAAACTTCTCCACCGTGCTCGGCTTGCTCGCCCCGCTGGGCGTCGGCTTAGTCCCGCACGGATCGGGATCCGGAATCACCGAGCACGGTGCCGGATCGGCGGACGGACCCGCACCCTGCGCGCCAGACGCGCTTCGTTGTCCGCTTCCTGATCCACTCCCTGCCGCACTCTGCGCCCACGCTGGAGCAGCCGCCCCAATCAGCAACACGCACGCCCACGCGCCCGCCGCCAGCATCCAGCCGAGTTGTCGCCGCCTGACCATCCTTCTCAGTTTAGACGCTCCACCCCGCAATTCGGTCTGACACCAGCCCAACCGCTGGGTGCCCCATTCATGGCTCGGCGTCAGCCGGGCCATGGGTGGGATCTAAACCTCTCGACCGGCCCGCACATCGCGCACCCCGGCAAAATCCACATGCAAGGTTTGCTATATTCGCCCCATCCCCTATGAACCTTTCCTGCCTGGTCATTCGCTCCTCGTCCATCCACGCCGCCGGCTGCTACACCACGCGCGCCCTGCGCAAGGGCGTCCGCGTCTGCGAGTACGACGGCCGCCGCCTCACCAAGGCCATCGCCGACGAGCGCTACGCCGACCGCCCCGTCACCTATCTCTTCACCTGCGCCCGCAACACCGTCATCGACGGCTTCGGCACCGCCATGTTCCTCAACCACTCCTGCGACCCCAACTGCGAGACCGAGCAGGAGGCGGACGGCCGCGTCTACATCATCGCCACACGCGCCATCGCCGCCGGCGAGGAGCTGACCTACGAGTACAACCTGCACGACTCCGACGAGGACGACGCGGACTGCTACTGCGGCGCCCACGCCTGCCGCGGCACCATGTTCAGCGACGAAGAAGTAAAGCGCCGCGCTCGTCTGGCCCGGCAGAAAAAGGCGCGCACGGCCTGAGTGCGCCTAATTGTCGCTCAGCACGTCGGCGTTGTAGTTCAGCACAATTGCCTTGGCCGGCGAGGGCAGCTTGCCCAGCTTCATGGCCGGCGCGATTGTGGTGTCGCCGTGCATCAGCGCGTTGGTAAAGTGGACGGTGGTGCCGTTGGCCATCTCCAGGTACAGCGGCACCAGCATCACGAAGTCCTTGGACACGTTGCTCTGCTTCAGCTTCAGGTTCGCCGTGGTCGCCCCGTCCGCATCCACCGTGAACTCCGCGCCCACCGTGTAATGCGGCAGCTCCGTGCCGTACACCCACTCGTTGAAGAACCAGTCCAGCTTGCCATCGCCGCGCAGGTCCAGCGCCTTCGGCATCGTCCGCTCCATCGACGCCTTCCAGTCCTCCGTCGTCGCCGCCTTGCCGGAGTACTCCTGCACAAACGTCTGCATGGAGTGTTTGAATGCCGCCTCGCCTCCGCCCGGCGCCCAGAAGTACATCATCTCCATCATGTGCAGCACATACGCGCCCTTGCTGTAGATCAGCATGTCGTACACGTCTTCGCCGGACTTCGAGTTCGACACCCGTTCCCCCATGGTCAGCGCGCCCACGTCCACCGGCCGCACCCCCTCCTTGTTCTTCTGCAGAAGGTTCTTCTCCTGCTCCTTCCAGAACGCGCGGAAGTCGTCCATCTTGGGCGAGGTGTTCATCTTGAATACTCCCACCGAGAAGTTCGCAAAGCCCTCGCTCATCCACTGGTCGCGGTAGCTCTTGAAGCCCACCAGGTTCCCCCACCACTGGTGCGAGACCTCGTGCGGCGTGACCTCCTTCCAGTAGCTTGCGTCGTAGTCCAGCAGCCCCAGCTGGTGCTGCACCGTCTGGTCCCAGAAGCCGCAGATGGGCAGATACACCAGCATCGGCCAGCTCTGCCCGAAGCCACACGCCGTCTGCTCGGTCAGCGCCACGTGGTCGTACGGCAGCTTGCCGAAGTAGTTTGAATAAATCTGGATCGCCGCGCTGCCCTGCGCGACCTCGCCCTTGAGCGCGCCGGTCGCGGAGAGTCCGCCCAGCGTGTCCGAGTGTGCCAGCGCGGCGTATTCATCCGGAATGCCCACGTCCGCATACGCCTCCACGCCGAACCCCTGCGGCGTCCTCGTGCCCACCGATTTGAAGTCACCCAGGTTGAAGCCCGCCACCGGAATCGGCGCGTCAGTCTCCCACACCGCCTTCATCCCGCCGCTCTCCGGCGTTACGCTCACCTGCCTGCCCGTCGCCACCACCTGCAGCATCCTGGGCAGATGGAAGGTCATGTGGAAGCTGGTAAAGTCGCCCATCTGCGATTCCCCGGAGGGATACCATGTGTCGCGCGCGCCCGGCATCAGGTAGAAGGTGTCGCTGCCGTCGGCGCGCAGCGCGTCCTTGCCGCTGTAGACCGTTAGCAGCCGCATGGCATCGCCCGCCTTCGCCGCCGCGGGCAGGATTACCGCAAAGTCCGGATCGTTGTCCTTCCCTTCCTGCACAAAGTCCAGCGGTGCGCCGCTCTCTGCATACACACCGCTCACCCGAAGGGTGGGATAAAGATTCAGCCGCAACACGCGCACCCCATCGCGCTGCATCTTGATCGTCGTAATCGCCGAGGTCTTCATCATCCCCGAGCGCTCCAGTGTCACGTCCAGCCGCTCGTCCGTCACCTGCACCCGCGGCCCGCGGCCTGCCTCGCTCGCATGCTCCATGCGATAGGCCACCCACGGCTGCACCTCGAACTCATCCCACGTCGTCAGCTCCACCTCGTCCGGCGCCGCGTGGAACGTCCCCTCCGGGTCGACGATAAACATCACATTGCGTCCCGTCATCGCGTTGCCCATGCGGAACGACGCCAGGAAGAACCCTCCCCGCGCGCCGCCGCCGATCACATCTGCCAGCAGGCGCAGCTCCAGGTTCTCGTGCAGCTCCTTGCGGAAGCCCTTCGCCAGGTCGTCGGCGGTGGTGCGCACATGGCCGTCCTCCGCATTCGCCGCGCCCATTGAAGCCTTGCGGATCTCCTCCGCCGTGCCATCGGTAAAGCGCAGCACCAGCGTCGTAAACTCCTGTGTCATCGAGCTCGACTTGGTCAGCAGGGCCAGCGACTTCTGCTCGCTCACCTGCTTCGGAGCCAGCTCAAACCGTCCCTTGCCCACAAACACCGCACCCGTCACTCGCCCCTCCACCGGCAAGTAGAAGTAAAACTCCCCCGCGTCAAAGTGGAAGACGCCGCCCTGGCGCTCCAGGATAAAGTCCTTCACCATGGCGCTCTCGCCGCCGGGCAGGTCCGCGCGCAGTGCCGCGTAGGTATTCTCTGCATTCGCCGCATGCGCCGCTCCATTGGGTTCAATGGGCCGGGCGGCATTCTGCGCCACTGCGCCAACCGCCCAAAGCAGGGCAGGAAGGAGAACCACTCTGAAGTCCATGCCGCCCAAGTTACCGCCGCACCCGCCTGAGCGCAATAAGGAAATCCGTAACCTGGCCCGAACACCCGCCGTAACCGGAGACGCCAAACCCACCCCTCCCCGCTACTCAGGCTCAGGCCAGCATCGACCGCATCATGCTCCCCGCAACCTCACTCGCATCAATGCGATATGTCCCCGCCTGAATTCTCTCGCGCAGCCGGGCGACCAGTTCCAGACGCACCTCGCTCGCCTTCACCGCATGTTGCATCAGCCTGCCTGCAAGCTCCGCCTGCGCGGTCTCCAACGCCAGCATCGGCTCTGTGCCCCCCGCCTTAACCAATCGCGGTTTCGGGCTGCGCATGCCCGCCATTGCTATCTGCCGCACTGCATCTGCCCCGATCACCTGTCCGTATGCCCCGCCCATTCTGCCCATCGTTTTTGCCTCCGGTTTGGTTAGCTTCCCCTCATCCATCGGCATTCCCCCAGCGGGCATTAGCAGGTTCTCATTCTTTTTTTCCACACCGGGGGGCGACCACATCCGCGGCAGCCCCCGGCCACTCGCCTCCCACTCCACGCCGGGCGATACAATCAAGTTCGTCGCCTGTCTCTATCCCGCAATGGCCTACCAGGTTCTCGCCCGCAAATACCGTCCCCAGCGCTTCGCCGACGTCGTCGGCCAGGACCACGTCACCGTCACCCTGCTCAACGCCCTCGCGCAGGACCGCATCGCCCACGGCTACATCTTCTCCGGCCACCGCGGCATCGGTAAAACCACCATCGCGCGCATCCTCGCCATGGCGCTCAACTGCCGCAACCCCATCGGCTCCGCCGTGCGCCCCACCCCCGAGCCCTGCGAGGTCTGCGAGAGCTGCACCGAGATTCGCGCCGGCAACTCCGTCGACGTCATCGAGATTGACGCCGCCACCAACCGCGGCATCGACGAGATTCGCGAGCTGCGCGACGCCGCCCGCTACCGTCCCGCGCGCGACCGCTACAAGATCTACATCCTCGATGAGGCGCACCAGATCACCGACGCCGCCTTCAACGCCCTGCTCAAGACCCTCGAAGAGCCGCCCGACCACATCGTCTTCATGATGGCCACTACGCAGCCCGAGGACATCCCGCAGACCGTCCGCTCGCGCTGCCAGAATTTTAGTTTCCACGCCGTCAAGCTCGCGGACATCCTTACCCAGTTGCGCAAGATCGCCGATGCCGAAGGCGTCCTCGCCGATGATGGCGCACTCGCACTGCTCGCCGAGGCCGGCGACGGCTCCATGCGCGACGCGCTCTCCATCATGGACCAGGCCATCGCCAGTGCGCCGACGGAGCCCTCAGCCGATGGGACCGCCGGTAAGGCCCGCCTCGACACCGCACAGATCCGCGAGCTGATGGGCACCGTCCCCAACGCCGTCTTCGAGCGCATTCTGGAGGCCGTCGACGCCAACCGCTCCGCCGAAGTAATGACCGTGGCCAACCAGCTGCTCGACGCCGGCAACTCGCCCGCGCAGCTCGCCCGCCAATGCGTCCGCTACCTGCGCAACGCGCTCGTCGCCAAAATCGCTGGCCTCACGCCAGACAGCGCGACCGAAGGTCTGGGCAACGAGCTCCTGCAGATCTCCCCCGACGAGCAGCGCCGCGCCGCCCGCACCGCCGCACTCTTCACCGAAGAGGAGCTCACGCGCTTCCTGCAGGTCATGCTGCGCACCTTCGACGAGCTCGGCTATCGCCAGGAACAGCGCTTCCACTTCGAGCTCGGCCTGCTCAAGCTCGTCCATCTGCGCCGCCTGCTGCCCATCGAGGAAGCCCTCAGCCAGCTCGGGCCCGCCAGCGGTAGCCGCACCTCCGCGAGCAGCTCCGCTTCGCGCACCACGCCGCAGTCGCGCCCTGCAACTTCTACGCAATCCGGGACCCAACTCACACCATCCGCCGCTCCTGCACGCTCCGCCTTCTCTCCCTTCGAGCAGGACCTCGGCCGCCGTCGCCCCGAGGTCAGCTCCAGCGCGCCCGTGCCTATCACCGGAACGCCAATGCATGTCTCCGGCGTCGCTGCGCCTCCCGTTACCGAGATTCGCGGCGCAAATGTAGTATCCGTCGCATCCGCTCCACGCGTTGCGGTGGAAAGCACACCAATCCCAGTCCCCGCACCCGTCCTCCTGCCCGATTCCATGCCGCTCGCCGTGCCCTCGCGTCTCGAAGAAGCCATCGAACAGCAAGCTGACGTCACCCTCCCTTCGCCCGTGTTTGAGACTGTCGCAGCAACCGTCGCCCCGCACGCAAAGATTCTGGCCGCCCATCCCGCAGCCTCAGCAGACGACCCCCAGGCTGCCGTCGTCGCCGCCCTCGCCACCGCCGCCAAACAATCCTCCGCCGCCGACGCCATGGCCGATGCCGTCTGGACCGTTGCCGATAGCGTTGCAACCATCCAGACCGAGCTCTCGCCCACAATGCTCCCCGTCGTCATGAACGCCGACGCGGAGAAGATCGTGCGCAACACTCTGCGCGCCGCCGGCATCCTCAAGTTCACCCTGCTTCCCGGCGCCGCCAATCCCGCAGCCCAAAAGAAACCGCGCCCCGCACGCACCGGCACGGCACACGCCAAAGCGCTCGAGCATCCCATGGTGCAGCAGGCGCAGAAGCTCTTCTCCGCCGAGGTCCAGACCGTCATCGACCTCCGCGAGGGCGAATAGCTATGAACCTCCCCGACCTTGGCAAGATGAAAGAGATGATGGAGCAAGCGCGCGAGATGCAGGCGCAGATGGATCAGAAGCTCGCCGCCACCATCGTCGAGGCCGAGACCGGTGGCGGCATGGTCAAAGTTCGCATGAACGGCAAGAAGGAAGTCCTGCGCCTCATCATCGAGCCCACCGCGCTCGGCGCCACCACCGGCGACATCGAGCTGCTCGAAGACCTCATCGCCGCCGCCGTCAACCAGGCTGGCCGCCTCGCCGATGAGGCGATGAAGTCCTCCGTCGCCGGCCTTATGGGCGGCCTCAACCTGCCGGGACTGGAGTAGCCATGGCGCGTTTCGCCGAACCCATGTCCCGCCTCATCGACGAGCTGCGCAAGCTGCCCGGTGTCGGCACAAAATCCGCGCAGCGCCTCGCCTTCCACGTCCTGCGCTCGCCGGACTCGGACGCCCGCGCACTCGCCGCCGCTATCCTCGACCTTCGCGCCCAGCTCCGCCTCTGCTCCATCTGCAATAACGTCACCGACGTCGACCCCTGCGTCTACTGCACCAGCGCCGTGCGCGACCGCCAAATCGTCTGCGTGGTCGAAGAGCCCACCAACATCGCCACCATCGAAAAGACGCGGAGCTACAACGGCGTCTACCACGTGCTGCACGGCACGCTCTCGCCCATCGGCGGCGTCGGCCCGGAGCAACTCCGCATCGCCAACCTCCTCACCCGCCTCGCACCCGCCGTGTCTCAGATAACGTCCAACGGCAATCATCCCCACGCCGAGAACGCAGCGACTGAATCCGCGTCACCCGAGGATGCGGCTCAAAGCACTTCAGCAAACGCACACACGGAAGACTTCGACGCTATCCGCGAGATCATCCTAGCCACCTCGCCCACCACCGAGGGCGAAGCCACCGCCGCTTACATCGCCGACGAGGTTCGCCGCATCGCACCCACCCTCCGCGTCACCCGCATCGCCACCGGCGTCCCCGCCGGCTCTGACATCGAGTACGCCGACGAGGTCACCATGACCCGCGCCCTCGAAGGCCGCAGGAACTTTTAGCCCCCATTCACCAGCGGTCGCAGATTTCTCTCCCCGGCCGTAAGGAAAAGACGCACTACAATCTCTGCTTGTTGACATACGATAGATATCGTACTAGAGTAGCCTGCATGAGACGACGAGAGCAATCCGGCGAGTCTGACACTACTGTGCTGAAACGTAAACGATACCCCACTCTCCACCCCGAAATGCGGTTTCGCCGTGATTGGTTGGGGAAGCGGATCAGAAAGATGTTGGTAGTAGTGGGCTGCGTGAGTGCGAGCGCGTTGGTGCTGGGTGCGATGATAGGTCGGGGGGCGATGGCGCAGACAGCTGCGGGCGGAGCGGAGAAGGTGCAGCCCGTCAAGGTGATGGCGGCCGATGCGCATCCGGCGTTTGAGGTTGCGGCGATCAAACCCAGCGATCCGAGCGAGTCAGCCAATGGATTCCATGCCGAAGGGCGGCAGGTCTCCATCGCGAACCAGACATTGGTAAAGATGGTGATGTTTGCATATTCGGTGCAGCAAAGCCAGGTGGCGGGCGTGCCGGAGTGGGCGAACACAGTACGGTACGATGTCAGCGGCGTTCCAGACGTAGAGGGCGCGCCGAACATCGTGCAACTTCGGGAGATGATCCAGAAGCTGCTGTCTGATCGATTCGGGCTGGTGTTTCATCGCGAAACGCGGGAGCTACCCGTGTATGCGATTTCAGTGGCCAAGGGTGGGACAAAACTGACGAGCGCGGCGGACCCTAACGGCACGAGCGGTGAGGGCGGCATGCAACATGGGACGGAGTTGACGATGCGGTTCACAAATTCGTCGATTGCGGACTTGGCGCTGAATATGCAGCTTATGGTGGACCGGCCAATTGTGGACCGCACGGGGCTGGCGGGGAGGTACGACTTTGTGCTGCGCTATACCGTTGATGAGATACGGGCAACCGATCCAAACGCGCCTCCGGGTTTATTCACGGCGATTCAGGAGCAACTGGGGCTGAAGCTGGAGGCGGTGAAGGCGCCGGTGCAGGTCTTGGTGATCGATAAGCTGGAGCAGCCTTCGGCGAATTGATGGTGGTTCGGATGCGGGTCGCGGTAGACATCGAAAAAGAAGTGTCCTCATGGACGTGTCATGCTGCCGGCCGCAGAATTCTCCCCCGGCCATAACGATGAGGCACAACGGAAGCCAATGTCACGGTGGCGAAGATCGGGTGGCGCACTAAGCCGGCCGGAGACCCGCACATCCCGCGCAATGTTATAGAAGGAACCGCCTTTCAGGATGTGCGCACCGGGTTCTCTACCGGCGTCTTGCACCCATTCCCAGACATTTCCGAGCATGTCCGATAGTCCATATCCGTTGGGCAGCTTGGCGGTCACGGAATGAGTACTGTCATTGCTGTTTGCGTCGTACCATGCAAGGGAACCCAATGGTTTTTTCGGCAACGCTGCAATTCCTCCGTAAGCAGCGTATTCCCATTCCGACTCGGTGGGCAGCCGCATGCCAACCCGGTTGCAGTAGGCCGTCGCGTCGTTCCAGCCGACACTGTCCACTGGCAAGTCTGCTCCCTTGTAACGCGACGGGGCAGCATCCATAACGCGCATGTACGCCGCCTGCGTCACTTCAGTCCGGCCAATCCAAAAGCCGTGGGCGATAGTGATCTTCTCCTGGCGCCGTTCGAGACCATAGCATTCTGTGTCTCCGGGCAGGCAGCCCGTCATGTAGCTACCGGGCGGTATCCATTGATAGGTCAAACCGTCCCGGGGATTCATCTTTGAGGAACCTCGGGGAGCGGCGAAAAGAGCAGCAGCCAGAGCCGCCACAATGACGGGCAGGCTCACAACTCCTCTCGGCAAACGAGTCATTCTGTTCATCGTTATGTGGAAATGAACCACGAGGCAGCAACAACACTACTAACATGGACGCCTGAAGAATGCCTACGGCTTCTGCTTCTCCTCAGCGTCAGCCATCAATCTTTCCCGCCACCACCCGCAAATCTCCGCCTGTCATCTCCTTCGGCAGGTCCATCTTCAGCAGCGAGAGCAGCGTCGGCGAAATATCCCGCAGGCTGCCATCCGCCCGCAGACTCACAGTCCCGTTCGGCGCATCGGTCACCAAAATGAACGGCACCGGATTCGTCGTGTGCGCGGTATGCGGCCCGCCGGTCGCCGGGTCAATCATCAGCTCCGCGTTCCCATGGTCCGCCGTCACCAGCAGCGCGCCGCCGCGTTGCTTCACCTCGCGGTAGATGCGCCCCAGCTCCCTGTCCACCGTCTCCACCGCCTGCACCGTCGGCTCCAGCCTGCCTGAGTGACCCACCATGTCCGCATTGGCAAAGTTCACGATGATCACGTCGAACGCCGTATCCGCAATCGCCTTCACGACCGCATCCGCAATCCCCGCCGCCGACATCTCCGGCGCGAGATCATACGTCGCCACCTTCTGCGACGCCACCAGCGCGCGGTCCTCGCCGCCAAACGGCTTCTCGATTCCGCCGTTGAAGAAATACGTCACATGCGCGTACTTCTCCGTCTCCGCCACGCGCAGGTTGCGCAGGTTGGCCTGCGCCATCAGGTGCGCCAGCAGGTTGTCCATCGACTCCGGCGGAATCACCACCGGCAGCGTAAAGTTCCTGTCGTACTGCGTCATGCACACGTAGTGAATGCCATTGGGCACCAAGCTGCGCGGAATCTCCGCATCCAGCTCCGCCGCCTTCGGCAGGTCGAGCCCGCCGTTTGCAGTGAGCCCTGAATTCCTGGCTAGCACCCGCGTAATCTGCCGCGCCCGGTCCGCGCGATAGTTGAAGTTGATCACCACATCGTTATCGCGGATCAGCCCCACTCCATGCCCCGCGTCATCCACCACCGTGAACGGCGGAATAAATTCATCCGTGATCCCGCTGTTGTAGAGCTCCTTCACCCGCGCCAGCGCGTCCGCATACGTCCCACCCTCGGGATGCCCCGTCACCAGCGCGTCAAACGCCTGCCGCTCCTTCTCCCAGCGCAGGTCGCGGTCCATTGCGTAGTAGCGCCCGCTCACGCTGGCCAGCTCGCCCACGCCGATCCCGCGGAACTGCTGCTGCAGTTCGCCCAGGTACCCCAGCCCGCTGTTCGGCATGGTGTCGCGACCATCCATAAACGCATGCACGAAGACGCGCGTCAGCTTCTGCTGCGCGGCAAACTTCAGCAGCGCGTACAGGTGCCGCTGGTGCGAGTGCACGCCGCCATCGGAGAGCAGCCCGATCAGGTGCAACGCGCCACCTTTGGCCTTCACCGCTGCAGCCGCTCCCAACAGCGTGGGATCGTTGAAGAAGCTGCCGTCGACAATCGCGCTATCGATGCGCGTCATGTCCATGCGCACGATTCTGCCCGCGCCCAGGTTCAGGTGGCCCACCTCGCTGTTGCCCATCTGCCCATCCGGCAGACCCACAAAGTGGTCGCTCGCGCGCAGCAGCGTGTTGGGGAACTCGCGTAGCAGGCCGTCATACACAGGCTTGCGGGCGAGAGCGATCGCGTTGCCGTGCGTCTCCGGCCGGTAACCCCAGCCGTCAAGAATGGTCAGAACAATCGGTCTTGGCATGTGTCCGTCCAGAATACCAAGACGCGCGCGCTCAGCTCATCTGCGCACGCACGTCGCCCCCCCCGTCAGGATTCCATCAGGATTACATCCAGAAACCGCGGCCCGTGCACGCCCTTGATGCGCGTCATCTCAATGTCCGCGGTCGCCGAAGGTCCCGAGATAAAGGTCGTCGCCAGCTTCGCGGTCGCCTGCAGTCGCGCCATCGCCTCCGGTACCGTCTCCACCACGTCCGCCGCGCGCACCACGCAGAGATGGTAGTCAGGGACAAGCGTCGGCGCTCGCCTTCCCTGCCCCGGCACATTCTGCAGCACAATCGTCCCCGTCTCCGCGATGGCCACCGTCGACGCCGTCATCACTCCATCGAAGCCATCCAGCTCCCTCACCGAAAAACCCGTGTCGGTTACAAATTCAAATCCCGCCGGCAAAGTCTCGCCTAGCGTCTGCGTCAATTCCGCCGGCACCACCAACCTGCGCTTCCCGCGCTCCGTCAATATCTGTGCGATCGCCACTCCCAGCTCGCCTGCCTTCACGCGCACCACCGTCGCGTCATAATCGCGCAGCCGGTCTTCGAGCAGATCCAGAATCGCCTCGCGTCCCAGCGACGCACTCCGTTTATACGCACGCGGAATCGCTTCCCACTGCGCGCCAATCCCCGCCGTGTCTGTCCCCGCCGCGCCCTCTTGCGCAGTCTCTCCCAGCGCCGCGCGAATCCGCCGCAGCACCTCCGTCCGTGAGCCCGTCGCCATCGCCTCAGCGCTCATCGCCCGCTCTCCTTCGCTCCCCATCGTCGCGCCGCGTCGCTCCCTCTTCCTCGCCGCTGTCGTTGGACTCCCGGTCGCTCGCGCGCCTTCCCGCAGCACTCTGGCCGCGCTGCTCGAACCACTCCCGAAATGTCTGCTTCGGCATCTCGCGTAGGTCGCGCATCTGTGTCCATCCGCCCAGCATTCCCGGCAGCCAGTCGATCCACCCCACTCCCTCGGTGTCTTTGCGCGCCAGCGGCAGCTCCGCCAGCCGGCCCAGCTTCTGCGACGCGCGAAACACCGTCTCGTTGCGGAAGACCGCGCCCGCCGCCTTCAGCGCCACCGCCTCCGGGTTCGTCAGGATGCGCAGCCCCGCCGTCTGCTGCTCCACCACCTTGTGCCGCAGGTGGATCAGCACCTCGGGAATATTGATCTTCACCGGGCACACCTCATAGCACGCGCCGCACAGGCTCGACGCATACGGCAGGCTCTGCGCATGATGCATCTCCATCAGCTGCGGCGTCAGGATCGCCCCAATCGGCCCCGCATACACGCTCCCATACGCATGTCCGCCGGTCTGCTGATACACCGGGCACGCATTCTGGCATGCCGCGCAGCGGATGCAGTAGAGCGTCTGCCGCGCCTCTTTGTCGGCCAGAATCTCCGTGCGCGCGTTATCCATCAGCACAACATGGAACGTCCGCGGCCCGTCGTTTCCTTCCCCTGATCCCGTCTTGTCCACGCCCGTCCAGATCGAGTTGTACGGATTCATCCGCTCGCCCGTCGCACTGCGCGGCAGCAGTTGCAGCAAGACCTCCAGGTCCTGGTAGCGCGGAATCACCTTGTCGATCCCCGCCACGGAGATCAGTGTCTCCGGCAGCGTCAGGCACATTCGCCCGTTGCCCTCGCTCTCTACAATGCAGACGCCGCCCGTCTCCGCGATCAGAAAATTCGCCCCGCTGACCGCCGTCTTCACCCGCAGAAACTTCTCCCGCAGAAACCGCCGCGCCGCATCCGCCAGGTCCTCCGGCGTGCTACCCAACTCCGGCAGGTCCATCTCGCGCTGGAATATCTCGCGAATCTGCGCGCGATTCTTATGCAGCGCCGGCACCACAATATGCGACGGCTGGTCGTGCCCCAGCTGGATGATCAGCTCCGCCAGGTCGGTCTCATACGCATGAACCCCCGCCGCCTCCAGCGCCCGGTTCAGCTGGATCTCCTCGGTCGTCATCGACTTGATTTTGATGACCTCGGTTGCCGCCGCGCCCCCACCGCCGCTCTTCTTCACCAGCTCAACGACGATCCGTCGCGCCTCTTCCGCATCGCGCGCCCAGTGGACGTGTCCGCCTGCGGCCGTGCAGTTGCGCTCAAATTCTTCAAGATAGAAATCCAGATGCTGCATCGTATGCCGGCGAATCGCCTCGCCCGCCGTGCGCAGCTCCTGCCAGTCCGGCATCTCGGCCACCACACGCGCGCGTTTGGCCTGGATCACATTGGTCGCGTGGCGCACGTTCCTGCGCAGCTGTGCGTCGCCCATCGACGCCCGCGCCGCCGCGGGAAACGCCGGCGCCGTCCGCGGATCAAGTTGATACGGATCGAGTACCCCGCCTTCGCTCGCAGCAATCCCGCCGGCTACGATCCCGCTCGCCGCACTCTCGCTCGCATTCGCCTCATTCCCAACCGCCTGGCTCATCGCGTGCTGCCCTCTTCGCTCGCCAGTATCTCCGCAATGTGCACCGGCTCCACTCCCGTCGTCTGCCGATGCAGCGCGCCACCGATGTGCATCAGGCAGGAGTTGTCGCAGCCCGTCACCGCCTTCGCGCCCGTATTCAACACCCCGCGCACCTTGTCCTCCAGCATTGCACCGGACACATCCGCATTCTTGATCGCGAACGTCCCGCCAAACCCGCAGCACTGCTCAAGGTTCTCAATCTCCACCAGCTCCATCCCGCGCACGGCGCGCAGCAGCTTCAACGGCCCATCGCCCAGGTGCAGACTGCGCAACCCATGGCAGCTCGCGTGGTACGTTACCCGATGCGGATAATGCGCGCCCACATCCTCCAGCCCCAGCTTCTGCGTCAGGAACTCCGAAAACTCCCACACCCGCGGCAGCAGCTCGGCGACTTCGGCCTTCAGCGTCTCGTCCTTCAGCCGCTCCGCCATCAGCGGATAGTGGTCGCGCATCATCGCCACGCAACTGGTCGAAGGGCACACCACCGCCTCCGACGCGCGGAACTGGTCGACGAACCGCCGCAGCAGCGGGTACGCCTCCTCC
>Ga0182024_10006041_pt1 | contig 26777 bp, 25 predicted proteins | sample P32metaG_FD_120480 | JGI IMG/M metagenome (GOLD analysis project Ga0182024, IMG submission 120480) | Permafrost microbial communities from Stordalen Mire, Sweden - P3-2 metaG (Illumina Assembly) | ecosystem: Environmental > Terrestrial > Soil > Wetlands > Permafrost | place: Sweden: Stordalen... | reverse complement strand
GGTGTCGATCCCGGCGATGGCGAAAAGCCTTGGCGAGGCCCCGCTGCGGCTCAATCTGGTGATCACCACCTATCTCTTGAGCCTGGCGGTGTTCATTCCGGTCAGCGGCTGGATCGCCGACCGTTTTGGCGCGCGCCGCGTGTTCTGCGCGGCGGTCTTGATTTTTGCCGGCGGGTCGGCGCTGTGCGGGCTGGCGAACAGCCTGCCGATGCTCATTGCGATGCGCATCGTGCAGGGGTTCGGCGGGGCGATGATGACCCCGGTCGGGCGCCTCGTCCTGTTGCGCAGCTTCCCGCGCACCGGGCTCGTTTCGGCGATGAACTGGATGACGATCCCGGCGATGATCGGGCCGATGGTGGGCCCGATCGTCGGCGGGGTCCTGACCGATTACGCCTCGTGGCGCTGGATCTTCTACCTCAACATTCCGATCGGCCTCATTGGCGGGGTGCTGGCGCTGACGCTGTTCGAGAATTTCCGCGCGCCGGCGCCGACCCGCTTCGACCTCACTGGCTTCGTCATCGCCGGGGTGGCGCTGTTCATGCTCGAGCTGGCGATCGAGAATGTCGGGCGGCCGATGATGCCGATGGCGCTCGGTCTTGCCTTCTTCCCGCTGGCGCTCGTCATGCTCTTGGCGTACTGGCACCACGCACGGCACAGCTCGGCGCCGGTGCTCGATCTCAGCCTCCTCAGCATCAAGACCTTCCGTATCGGCACCGTGACCGGCGGCGTATGCCGCATGGGCCTCGACGCGACGCCGTTTCTGTTGCCGCTCTTGTTCATGATCGGGTTTGGGCTGAGCCCTGTGCGGGCCGGCCTGTTGAGCTTTTCCTCGACCTTGGGCGCGATGTTCGTGCGGACGTTCTCGCGCATCCTCCTACGCCTCGCCGGCTTCCGCCGAACCCTGGTCGGCGGCGCCCTCGCTTCGGCTGCGGTCACCGCCGGCTATGCGCTCTTGGGCGCCGACACGCCGCATTGGATCATCGTCCTCGTCGTGCTGGCTTCGGGCTGCATCCGCAGCATCCAGTATCTGGCGCTCAACACGATCAGCTTCGCCGACGTCCCCTCGGCGATGCTGAGCCGCAGCACCGGGGTAAGCGGGGTCGTGCAGCAGGTGGCGCGCGGTTTCGGGGTGGCGATCGGCGCCGCGCTCCTCGCATTGGTCGCCGGGTCCGAGCCGGTGACGACCGCCGATTTCCGCATCGTCTTCCTGCTGATCGCGCTGCTCCCGCTGGCGTCGGTCTGGGGCTTCCTCAACCTCAGCGAAAGCGACGGCGCCGAAGTCAGCGGCCACCGGGTACCCGCGCAAAATCCTGTCATCCCGGCGAAGGCGGGGTAGCCGCCGCAGCCTACAAAGGTGCAGTCATCCCGGCGAAGGCCGGGATCCATCGATCGGCTGACTTAGACGGTGGAACCATGGATCCCGGCCTTCGCCGGGATGACAACGAAATGGAGCGGCACGCATGCAGACCGGTTTCCCGTTGCCATCGGGTGCCGATTCCCTCTACCTCTCGATGATCGTCACGGAGGAAAGCTCATGGGTAAGCTTGAGGGGAAGGTCGCCCTGGTAACCGGCTCGGGCCGCAATATCGGCCGCGCGACGGTGTTGCAGCTCGCGGGCGAGGGGGCGCATGTCGTCGTCAACGCGCGTACGAACGAGGCCGAGGCCCAATCCGTCGCGCGCGAAGCCCGCGCCCTCGGGGTCAAGGCGCTCGCCGTCATCGCCGACGTCGGCAAGAAGGACGAGGTCGAGGCGATGGCGCAGAAGGCGCTCGGGGAATTCGGCCGCGTCGACATCCTCATCAACAATGCCGCGATCCGCCCGCACAAGCCGTTCCTCGATCTGACCGACGATGATTATGAGCGGGTCCGAAGCGTTGTGCTCGACGGCGCGTTCTGGCTGACCCGCGCAATCATCCCGTCGATGGTCAAGAACAAGTATGGCCAGATCCTGTTCTTTGTCGGGGATGGCGCCTTCTCTGGCCGCGGCAGCGGGCGCGCCCATCTCTCGGCCGCCAAGATGGGGCTGATCGGCATGGCGCGGGGCCTCGCTTCGGAATTCGCGCCGCACAATATCCGCGTCAACGTCGTCTCGCCGGGTAGCATCGACACCAGGCGCGACAACCCGGAATGGTACGCAAACCGGCCGCCGGACGCCGCGGGCATCCCGCTCGGCCGGCAGGGTCATGTCGACGAGATTGCCGCCACCTGCCTCTTTCTCGTCAGCGACAGCGGCGGCTTCATCACCGGCCAGACCATCCACGTCAACGGCGGGGCGGCGTATTACTGATGTTACGGCAGCCGGCGCTGGGGACCATGCGTCCTTCGAGACGGCCGCTTCGCGACCTCCTCAGGATGAGGCTTTTCTTTAATGCCACCAAATAGATAACCTCATCCTGAGGAGCATCCCGGCGAAGCCGGGTTGCGTCTCGAAGGACGCACGATGGTCACGCAGCCCAGTTCCTTTACAGCCTTCGAGGACGACCCGTCGGTTGAGACCTGTCTCGCCGAGCTCTTCGATCATCTCGGGATCGTTCGCGCGCATTTTGCCGGACGCGGCTCGGCCGATCTGCAGGGCTTTGCGTTCCGGCAGCCGGAGAGGATCGCGTCCCTGGCGCTGCTGTGCCCGGCGGTGCTGGATACAGCCACCCTGGCGCCGCTCGCCGGGCGTCTCCTGGTCGTGACCGGCGACCACGGGCCGGGCGCGCGCCGGGTCCGGGCGGGGCTGGCCGAACTCCCCGAGGCCACGAGGGTGGTGCTCGACGACTACGCCGGGCATACCTGGGCCGACCTCGCCGCCGAGCGCGGCGACAGCATCGGCGCGGCGATCCAGGAATTCCTCCAGCGCCACGGCGCGCTGCCGGCGGCCGGCCTGTCGGACGAGGACGGCGAGATCGCCGGCATCTCGTATCGGGTGCGCGGGGAGGGAGCGCCCTTGGTGCTGCTGCCGCTCGATCTGTCGCCGGGGCAATGGGAACCGCTGATCCCGATGCTGGCCGCGCGGTATTGCACGATCAACCTCGGCGGGGCCTTGCTCGGCAGCGTCGCGAGCTTGGAAGAGCGCGGCCGCTCGGGCTACATGGCAATCGTCCGCGGGCTGCTCGATGCGCTGGCGATCGTGCCGGGCGAGAGCGTCCTCGAAGTCGGCTGCGGCTCGGGCGTCATCATGCGCGAGCTGGCCCGGCGCACCGGGGGCGCCAACCCGTTGATCGGCCGCGACATGAGCCCCTATCTGTTGCGCGAGGCGCGGGCATTGGCCGGGCGCGCCGGGCTCCTCGACCGTATCGATTTCGGCGAAGGCCGCGCCGAGGCATTGCCGCTGCCCGATGGCGCGGTTGATGTCGCGCTCTCCTCGACCGTGTTCGAGGAGGGCGAGGCTGACCTCATGCTGTCCGAGATCGTCCGGGTGACCCGGCCCGGCGGCCGGGTCGGCATTGTGGTGCGCGCGATCGACATGCCGTTCTGGGTCAACCTGCCGCTCGATCCTGCGTTGAAGGCCAAGGTCGACGCCCCCGGCATCATCGGCGGCGGCGCGGCCCCCGACGGCGTCGCCGACATGAGCCTCTACCGCCGCCTCGCCGCGCTCGGGCTTCAGGGGCTCAAATGCTTCCCGCAGATGGTCGCGGTCGTCCCGGGCTCCGAGCGCATCGAGCGCTACCAGCAACAGATCCTCGCCGCGCTCACCCCGGCCGAAACCGCGACGTTCCAACAAGCCGTCGCCCAGGCCGAAGCCGACGGCACCTTCTTCATCGCCCAGGCCTACCATTGCGCGGTGGGGACGAAGCCCAGCTCAGCAGCAACGTAGGGCGGAAAAGCGCAGCGCATTCCGCCAACTTGAATCGGCACAACTCGAGTCTGTCCGAACGACCGACGCGGGGTCCGGACCATCCGTTTGATCGGCGGAATGCGCAGCGCTTTTCCGCCCTACGCGGCCCGGCACGCCTTGATTGTCGTCCCGGCGCAGGCCGGGATCCACCCCGCCGTGGATACCGGCCTTCGCCGGTATGACAAAGAGGGAAAGCGGGTTCGGGAGTACGCGCGGTTGAATTGGAACATATCGTGAATATATGCCAGCGTCTGCCGCACCTGCCACCGCCTGCTGAAGGCTGCCATGCCGCGAGAGTCCTGGCCCGCACCTGATCGCTCCTGCTATTCTCCTGCTCCTGAGACCGGGAATCGCGCGATATCAGATACTTGGTCCTGATCTCTTTTTCCCTCGCGCGCGCGAGGCGCCGCACCAGCCCTTCTGGGAGCACCCATCATGCCACGCTTGCAATTCGGCGCGTTCCTCGCCCCGCATCACCCCGTCGGCGAGCATCCGCTGTTGCAGTTCCGCCGCGATCTCGATCTCGTCGAGCAGCTCGACCGGCTCGGGTATGACGAATTCTGGTGCGGCGAGCATCATTCGAGCGGCTGGGAGATGATCGGTTCGCCCGAGATGTTCCTCGCCGCGGCAGCTCAGCGCTCGAGCCGCATCAAGCTCGCCACCGGGGTCGTCTCCTTGCCCTATCACCACCCGTTCAATGTCGCGCAGCGCATGGTGCAGCTCGATTGGATGTCGGGCGGGCGGGCGATCTTCGGGACGGGGCCGGGGGCGCTCGCCTCGGACGCCCACACGCTCGGCATCGATCCGATGGTGCAGCGCGACCGCCAGGACGAGGCGATCGGCGTCATCCGGCGGCTGATGCGGGGCGAGCGGGTGACCGCGAAAAGCGACTGGTTCACCTTGCAGGATGCGGCATTGCAGCTTCTGCCGCTGCAGGAGGATATGCCGTTCGCCACCGCCTCGCAGATCAGCCCGTCGGGGATGACGCTTGCGGGCAAGCACGGCATCGGCGTCATCTCGATCGGGTCGTTGTCGGAAGAAGGCCTCAACTCGCTGCCGACGCAATGGGGCTTCGCCGAGGCCGCCGCCAAGAAGCACGGCACCACCGTCGACCGCAAGGAATGGCGGGTGCTGTTGAGTTGGCACATCGCCGAGACGCGCGAGAAGGCGCGGGAGGAGGCCCGCCACGGCCTCATGCGCCATCACAACGAATACATCGTCGGCACATTGCAACGGCCGGGCGCCAAGCCCTACAGCGACCCCGACGAGGCGATCGAGAAGACCGCGTTCGGTGACGGCGCCGTCGCGACGATCGGAACGCCGGAGGATCTGGTCGCCCGGATCAAGTCCGTCCTCGAGATCAGCGGCGGCTTCGGCACGCTCGTCGGCTTTGTCCACGATTGGGCCAACCCGGAAAATACGGCGCGCAGCTGGGACATGGTGGCGCGCTATGTGGTGCCCGAGATCAATGGCTACCTCGCCGGGCTGCGGCAATCCCAAGACTTCGTCAGCAACAACCGCGGCGTCTTCGACCGCGCCAAGGAAGCCATCATGGCGAAGATCACCGAAAACGATGCCGCGCTCGCCGCGCTGGCGGTCACCAAGGGGTCGCGACTGGGCAGCGTGTCGGCGAGCAACATGCCCGATCTCGACAAAGCCCGCACCCAAGTTGCAGCGCGTTCCGGCTCCGGGTGATTCCCAACCATCTATGAATACCCTTTGGTTGTAAGATGGCATTTATAATCAACCAAAGATGCCCCTTGGCCGGGCTTGACCCGGCCACCCACGTCTTTTTTTGGCGACATCGAGACCGCCGGAAGACGTGGATGGCCGGGTCAAGCCCGGCCAAGAGGAAATTGGGGCGCCAATTCGGTGCAAACGACGCACGAGAACCTAAATCGGACAGCCGTGGGTCAAGCCCGGCCAAGGGGAAATCTTAACGGCGAACCCTGCCCTACCCGCGCGCGGATTTTTTCTGGAAGTGCGGGATGACCTCTTCGCCGAAGAGGCGAATGGTGTGGAGCACTTCCTGGTGTTCGGCCGGCCCGATGGCGCAGAGGAGAATGACCTCCTCGATGCCCATGGCTTCGTACATCTCGAGAAAGCGGATGCAATCGGAGGGCGTGCCGACGCAGAATTTCGTGCCGTCTTCGCGCACCTCCTCGGGCGTCGGCTCCCCCGGATGCGGCCCGCTCGCGAGGCGCTGGTCGCGCTCATAATAGCCCTGGTAATCCGGCGGCACGGTCGAGGGATCATAGTCGCGCCATACCAGCCGGGCGCGCTCGCGCTGCTGCTCCAAGTACCAGCCGATCAGCTCGGCGCCGCGGGTTGCCGCGACCTGCGGGTTCTCATGGCAGTAGCCGGCGGTCATCAGCGCCGCACGCCGGGCGGGTCCGGCCCGGTTGACCGAGGCGGTGCGCAGCGCGGCCCGATAGAGCGCCATCAGCTCCCTGACGCGGTCGGGGCCGCCTTCGCTGCCGAAGAGGCCCCCCATCCCGAGGCCGCCGGTCAGCCGCGCCGTCTCGTCGCTGCCGCAGGCCGACCACAGCGGCGGGTGCGGGCGCTGCAGCGGCTTCGGCAGCACCTCGCGGCGCGGGATCTGGAAGTACTGCCCGTTATGGGTGATCTCCTCCTCGGTCCAGATCGCTGGCAGCACCTCGGCAAATTCCTGCCACATGCCCCGCGTGTCGCGCAGATCCGACCCATAGGGGGTGATCTGGTAGGGATAGCCGGTCCGGCCGAGCCCGACATCGACGCGCCCGTGGCTCAATATGTCGAGCGTCGCCATGCGCTGCGCGATGTGCAGCGGGTGGTGGATCGGCGCCAGCACGACGCCGATGCCGAGGCGGATCGTGCTGGTGCGCTGGCTGACCGCCGCCAGGGTCAGGTCGGGGGCGCTGTTATGCGACCACACCGGGCGGAAGTGATGCTCGGAAAACCACACGCCGGCAAAGCCCTGCTGCTCGGCATAGGGAATTTGCTCGAGCGCTTCATAGATGCGCTCGGATTCGCTGGACGCGGTCCACGGCCTGGGAACCTGGATCTGGTAGAACAAGCTCACTCTCACGGGACCCCTCCCTCGATCTATTTCGCCTCGGTTCGCAGGCGCCGGAATGGTGCGAAGTCGCGCTTCGGTCGATGCGAGCCCCTCACCCCAACCCTCTCCCCGCTGGCGGGGAGAGGGAGGGACCCGTCGCGAAGCGATGGGAGGGTGAGCGGCGGGCACGGTCCGAGCCGACATGACTGGAATTTGCCTCAGTCGCCGAAGGGCGTTGCCAGCACCGCCGCGGGCCGCCGGCCCACGGCGTAGGTCGCCAATGGCGTCAGCGCACCGGTCTGGCCGTCGATGCGGTAGGACGCGAGACGGCCCGACGCCGTGCCGGCGGCGACAAGGAAATTTCCCGTGGGATCGACAGCGAAGGCGCCGGGGACCGCCTCGGTCGGCACCTGCCCGATCGCCGTCAGATGCCCGCTGGCGGCATCGACCCTGAACCCCGCGATGCTGTTGTGCCCGCGGTTGGCGACATAGAGGAAGCGCCCCGATCGGGTGAAGTGGATCTGCGAGCAGGTGTTCCGCCCGGTGTATCCATCCGGCAGCGTCGTGATGGTTTGCGCGGCCGAGAGCGTGCCCGTCGCGCGGTCCAGCCGGTAACCCGTGACGCTGCAGCCCTGCTCGTTCGAGAAATAGACGAGGTCGCCGGCGGGATGAAAGCAGTAGTGGCGCGGCCCGGTCAGCTCCGGCGGCTCGACCCGGAGCGGCGAATTGGGGCTGAGCCGTCCGGTTTGCGCGTCGAACCTGAACTGCATGATCACATTGGGGCCGGGGTTGTTCTTCGGCGGCTCCATGACATTGTCGTTGAGGCGGGCGATGTGCGGCACAAAGGCAAACCGGTTGGAGGGGTCGGTCGCTATGGCGTGGGCGCCGGTGGCGGTGGCCAGCCAGTCGGGGGCTGGGGCGCCGACCGCGCCGTCCGCTGCGAGCGGATGAACCGCCGCACCCCCGCCTTGATAGTAGGCGCACAGCAAATACCGGCCGGTGCGGTCGGGGGCCAGAAACGTCGGTGCGTGTTCCTGTGCGACCGTGCCCTGCGGCGCGAGGCTTCCGGTGCCTTGGTCGATCCGGAAACTCGAAATCGCCGGCTGGGTGCGATGCCCGACATAGAGCGTGCGCCGGTCGGGGCTGATCGCCAGCACGGACGGCCCGCCCGCGACCGCCGCCCCGGCCCGCGGCGTCAGTTGGCCGGTGTCGGCATTCAGGGCGAAGGCCGCGATCTTGTCGTCGTCTTGCAGGCAAACGTAGAGAGCGTGTGGCATCTTCTTCCCCCCTCGGGCTCCGGTCTCGGGGAAGACTATCATGCGCGGGATCGAACGAGCGGCTTTCTGCGAATTGACAGCGCTTTCCGCCATCCTCATACTCCGCCGCTTTCCTGCCCGGTGCTTCGGGGGCTCGGCTCGGCCGGCCCGCTGCGGCGAGGAGAGCGGCGATGGTGCGCAATCCCGGCATGACGAGCCGGCAGAGGATGGCGGCTGGATTTGGGCCGCAGGCGGACCGGCGACGACGATAATTCGCGTCCGCCGAAGGTTTCCGCAATTCTATCGCGTCTATCGCGCAGGAGAAAACCCGTGATTACACCTGTTATGCCGACCTATGGTCGGTGGGATGTCGCCGTCGAACGGGGCGAAGGCTGCTATCTCTACGCCACCGACGGCCGCAAGTTTCTCGATTTCACCAGCGGCATCGCCGTCACCTCGCTCGGGCACTGCCATCCGCGCCTCATAGAGGCGGTCAGCGCCCAGGCGAAAAAGCTGTGGCATGTCTCGAACCTGTTCCAGATCCCGGGCCAGCAGAAGCTCGCCGAGCGGCTCGTTGCCAGCAGCTTTGCCGACACCGTGTTCTTCAACAATTCGGGGGCCGAGGCGGTCGAATTGTCATTGAAGGTCGCGCGCAAATACCAGAGCGAGACCGGCCATCCCGAGCGCTACCGGGTGATCGGCTGCCACGGCTCGTTCCACGGCCGCAGCTTTGCCACCCTCGCCGCGGCCGGGGCCGAGGGCTACCTCAAGGGCTTCGGCCCGGTGATGGACGGGTTCGACCACGTCGCCTTCAACAATCTGAATGAGATGCGCGCCGCGGTGACCGACCATACTGCGGCGATCCTCGTCGAGCCGGTGCAGGGCGAAGGCGGCGTGCGCGCCCCTTCGGCCGAGTATTTGAAGGGGCTGCGCGCGATTTGCGACGAATTCGGGCTGCTTCTCGTGTTCGACGAGGTGCAGTGCGGCATGGGCCGGACGGGCAAGCTCTTCGCCCATGAATGGGCCGGCGTCAGCCCCGATGTGATGGCGGTCGCCAAGGCATTGGGCAACGGTTTTCCGATCGGCGCGTGCCTGGCCACCGAGAAGGCCGCCATCGGCATGGTCGCCGGCAGCCACGGCTCGACCTTCGGGGGCAATCCCCTGGCGGTCGCGGCCGGCAACGCGGTCATGGATGTGATGCTCGAACCGGGCTTTTTCGAACGCGTGCAGAAGGTCTCCCGGGTGCTGCAAGACCGGCTCCAAACCCTGGTCGGCGCCTATCCCAAGCTGTTCGTCGAGCTGCGCGGCTCCGGGCTCCTCGTCGGCATCCGCTGCCAGCCGGCAGTGACGGCCGGCGATTTCGTCGCGGGGCTCCGGGCGAACGGGCTCCTCTGCCTCACCGCCGGCGAGAATGTGCTGCGTATCCTGCCGCCGCTGATCGTCGGCGAAGCCGAGATCGAGGAGGGGCTCGGCATCGTCAACAAGGTGGCGAAGGAATGGCCCCAACCATGAGTCGGGCACCGTGAGAGCGGTAGCGCCGGGGGCGGCGCTCTTCGGCGGGCGGCGAGAAGCCCGGCCGCCCCGCCATTTCCTCGATATCGACCGCTACGAGACCGCGGATCTGAAGAGCATCCTCGATCTCGGCTTTGCCTATAAGAACGGCCGGCATGACCGGCCGCTCGAAGGCAAGACGCTGGCGATGATCTTCGAGAAACCGTCGACCCGCACCCGCGTGTCGTTCGAGGTGGCGATGCGTCAGCTCGGCGGCGATGCGATCATTCTCGGCACGGCCGACAGCCAGCTCGGCCGCGGCGAAACGATCGCCGACACGGCGCGCGTCCTGTCGCGCTATGTCGACGCGATCATGATCCGCACCAACCACGCCGAGAAGCTCGACGATTTGGCGCGCTATGCCACCGTGCCGGTGATCAACGGCCTGACCGATTCCTCGCACCCCTGCCAGATCATGGCCGACGTCATGACCTTGCAGGAGAAGAAGGGGGCGGTCGCCGACGCAATCGTCGCCTGGAGCGGCGACGGCAGCAACGTCGCGGTGAGCCTCATTCATGCAGCCGTCCGCTTCGGCTTCGACCTGCGGCTCGCCTGCCCCGAGCTGCTGAAGCCACCGCAGGCGGTGCTCGATTGGGCCACAAGCGAGGGCGGGCGGGTGCGCCTCACCGTAGAGCCGGAGGAAGCCGTCGCCGGCGCCGATTGCGTCGTCACCGACACCTGGGTGTCGATGGGGGTCGAGGCGAGCGTCAACCGGCACAACCTCTTGGCGCCCTACCGGGTCGACGAGCGGCTGATGGCAAAGGCCAAGCCCGACGCCATATTCATGCATAGCCTGCCCGCCAAGCGGGGGGAAGAAGTGACGGCGGGGGTCATCGACGGCCCGCAATCGGTCGTCTGGGACGAGGCGGAAAACCGGCTGCATGTCCAGAAGGGCATCCTGGCGTGGTGCCTGGTGTGATTTTCTTCCCTCTCCCGCACCGCGGGAGAGGGTGGCGAGCCGCCTAGCGGTGAGCCGGGTGAGGGTGGTCGCCCCATGAAAGACCCTCACCCTCCCGGCGCTTCGCGCCGGGCCCCTCCCTCTCCCGCAATGCGGGCGAGGGGCTGAACAGAGCGGAGTCTATCATTTTGCCTATTGAGTCCGATACGAGACCCGACGATCTCGTCCAGCCCTTTCAAATCGATCCCTTTGCGCTGCGCGGCCGCCTCGTTCGGCTCGGGCCGACGGTCGACCGCATCCTGTCGCAGCACGACTACCCCGAGCCGGTCGCCGCGATCCTGGGCGAAGCAATCACGCTCGCCGTGGTGCTCGCCGGTGCGCTCAAATACGACGGCATCTTCACGCTGCAGACCAAGAGCGACGGGCCGGTGCGCCTCATTGTCGCCGATGTGTCGACCGAGGGCGCGGTGCGCGGCTATGCCCAATACGACCGCGAACGGCTGGAGGAGGTGTGCGCGCGCAGCCACGCGCGCCCCGGGTCGAGCCCCTCGGTGCCCGAGTTGATCGGTAAGGGCTATATCGCCTTCACCGTTGACCAGGGCGAGCATACCGAGCGTTATCAGGGCATCGTCGAACTGATCGGGGCGACCCTCGCCGAATGCGCCCAGCATTACTTCCGGCAATCCGAGCAGATCCAGGCCGGGATCAAGCTGTCGGCGTCGCGCTCCGGGGATAACGGCGCCTGGCGCGCCGGCGGGCTGATGCTGCAGCGGGTGCCGCCGGAGGGCGGCTACACGGTCATCGCCGACGATGTCGAGGATGGCTGGCGGCGCGCGATGGTGCTGATGAGCTCGGCCTCCCCGGCCGAGCTGGTCGATCCCGAATTGTCGCCGCACCGGCTCCTGTTCCGCCTGTTCCACGACGAGGGCGTGCGGGTCTACGAGACCCACCCGATCGAGGCGCGCTGCCGCTGTTCGAAGGAGCGCATCGGGCGCATCCTGCGCTCCTTCCCGGCGGACGACATCGAGGAGTTGCGCAAGGACGAGGTCATTACCGTCACCTGCGAATTCTGCAACACAAGCTACGATTTCGCCGGCAAGGAACTCGCGCCGAACGCCTCGGCATGAACCAAAGCCCCGAGCCTGAGAAAAGCCCTGAGCCTGAGCCGAGCCCGGTTTCGCCCTGCCTCGGCATCTGCCTGATGGATCCGCGGGCGCGGATGTGCCGGGGCTGTTTGCGCACGATCGACGAGATCAGGGGCTGGTACGACGCGAGCGCGGCCGACAAACGCGCGATCCTCAAGCGGCTCGCGGCGCGGCGGCGCGCCGCCAAGGCCGGCCGGTGAGAGCCTGTTGCTTGGGATTGGCGCTGCTGCTCGCCGGCTGCGCCGCGACGGGGGGATGGAGCAAAACCGGCGCCGATTCGGCGGCGGCCGCCGGCGAATACCAGGATTGCCGGGCTACGGCCGCGACCGCGGTCGAGACCGATGCGGAAATCGATCAGGACATCCTCGCCACCCGCAATAATGATGTGCAGCGCGCCGCCGGCGTTCGCGTCGAGACGCAGGCGATGCAGGAGCACACCAGGGACCGGGCCGCGGCGATCATCGCCGCCTGCATGAAGGCCAAGGGCTTCGCCGAGCCGCGCTGACTAGCCGCGCAACACCAGAAGGAGCGCGGCGCCGGCGCCCGCTGCCCAGCAGTAGATCGCGAACGGGACCAGCGCATCGTCGAAATTGTGCCGGCGGAAATGACGCATCAGGAACGCGACGCTGGCATAGGCCGTGATCGCGGCGACAAACCCGGCGCCGATCGCCACCGCGCTGATCCCGCCGCCGGGTAAGAGAAGCAACTTGGGCACCTCCAGCACCCCCGCCCCGGCGATGATCGGGGTGGCGATCAGAAACGAAAAATGCGCCGCCTCGCTGTGATGCAGACCGGCGAACAGCCCGCCGACCATCGCCGCGCCCGAGCGCGAAATGCCGGGGATGAACGCCGTGCACTGCCAGGCGCCGATCGCCAGCGCGCCGCGCCAGCCGAGGCCGGTGAGGCGCTGCTGACGGCCATCACCAGAGGCCCGGTCGCGCATGCGGTCGCCAAGAAGCAGCAGAAACCCGTTGACGATCAGGAACACCGCCGCAACGAGCGGCGAGGCAAAGAGGCCGCGCACCGCCTTTTCGAGGACGACGCCGATCACGACGGCCGGCAACGTGGCGATGATGATGAGCCACAAGAGCCGTCTGGCTTCGGCTGCCGACCGGCTGCTCTGCCCGCCAAGGCCGGTCAATCCCTGCGCCAGGAACAGCCAGTCGCGCCAGAAATAGAGTAGCAGCGCCGCGGCGGTGCCGAGATGCAGCACGACGATGAACGGCAGAAAGGCGGGCGAGTGCTGGTCGATCGGCCAGCCGAGCAAGGACGGCACGATCACGGCGTGGCCGAGGCTGCTGATCGGGAACAACTCAGTCACGCCTTGCAGGACGGCAATGGCGAGAGCGTAGAACGCGGAGATCATGACCTCGTCAGGGGCTGCCGATGTCGGCAGCGCCTGCCGAACCAGGGCGCGGCGTAACCGACCGGCAGGCCGCCTGTCAATGCCGCTCCGCGGTAAGCCATCCCGCGAAAAAGCCGTTTGTCATCCCGACGCAGGCCGGCCTTCGCCGGGATGACGAGTGGCTACCGGCTCGGTTGACACCGCCGGGGCGGCTCGCTCATGGTGCCGGGGCCGCGTTCAGCGCACACCGGACGGAGCTGATGATCCAATCCGATCTCGCCGCCACGATCGACTCCGCCTGGGAGGCTCGCGAATCGATCTCGCCGGCGACCAGGGGCGCCTGGCGCGATGCCGTCGAGGCCGCGCTCGACGGGCTCGACGATGGCAGCCTGCGCGTCGCCGAGCCCATGGCGAGCGGGTCGGGCGGCGGCTGGCAGGTCCATCAATGGCTCAAGAAGGCGGTGCTGTTGTCGTTTCGCTTGAACGACATGGTCGAGATCCCGGGCGGCCCCATCGATCCCGATCGCGGGCCCGCCAAATGGTGGGACAAGGTGCCGTCCAAATTCGCCGGCTGGTCGTCGAACCGCTTCCGCGATGCCGGCTTCCGCGCCGTGCCCGGCGCGATCGTGCGGCGCTCGGCCTATATCGCGCCGAACGTCGTCCTGATGCCGAGCTTCGTCAATGTCGGCGCCCATGTCGGCAGCGGCACGATGGTCGACACCTGGGCGACGGTCGGCTCGTGCGCCCAGATCGGGAAGAACTGCCACCTCTCCGGTGGGGTTGGGATCGGCGGCGTCCTCGAACCCTTGCAGGCCGAGCCGGTCATCATCGAGGATGACTGCTTCATCGGCGCGCGCAGCGAGGTCGTCGAGGGCGTCATCGTCGAGCAGGGCGCGGTCCTGGCGATGGGCACCTTCATCAGCTCGACGACCAAGATCGTCAACCGCGACACCGGCGAAGTTCATCTCGGGCGCGTCCCGGCCTATTCGGTGGTCGTCCCGGGTTCGCTCCCCGGCCGCGCATTGCCGGACGGCAGCCCGGGCCCGAGCCTCTACTGCGCGGTCATCGTCAAGCAGGTCGACGCGCAGACCCGCGCCAAGACCGCGATCAACGAGCTGTTGCGCCTGTGAGCCCTCATAACTGGGCGATCGACCCCGTAGATCTCGCCGCCGAGCTGATCCGGCGGCCGAGCGTCACGCCAAAGGACGAGGGTGCGCTCGAGATTGTCGCGGCGCGCCTCGAAGGCCTCGGCTTTGCCTGTCATCGCCTGGTGTTCGACGACCCGGGTCCGCAGGGCGAAGAGACCGCGCCGATCGCCAACCTCTACGCCCGCCTGGGTACGGGGCGGCCCAATCTATGCTTTGCCGGGCATACCGATGTGGTGCCGCCCGGGCCAGCGGAGGCGTGGTCGTTCGAGCCGTTCGCGGCGAGCCTCTCCGAGGGTGCGCTGTGCGGTCGCGGTGCCGTTGACATGAAAGGGGCGATCGCCGCCTTCATCGCCGCCGCCGAGCGGTTTCTCCGGGCGCGCGGCGCCGCGTTCGCCGGATCGATCAGCCTCCTCATTACCGGCGACGAGGAAGGGATCGCGGTCAACGGCACCAAGAAAGTGCTCGCTTGGCTGCGCGCGCGGGGCGAAGTTCTCGATGCCTGCGTTGTCGGCGAGCCGACCTCGGCCGAGGCGCTCGGCGACATGATCAAAATCGGGCGGCGCGGCAGCATGACCGGCCGGCTCACCGTCGAGGGCGTGCAGGGCCATGTCGCCTATCCGCATCTGACCGACAATGCAGCGCACCGCCTCATCGCGCTGCTGCAGGCCCTGATCTTGAGCCCGCTCGATCCCGGCACCGAGCATTTTCAGGCCTCGAGCCTCCAGGTGACGACGATCGATATCGGCAATCCCGCGACCAATGTCGTCCCCGGTCTGGCGCGCGCCACCTTCAATATCCGGTTCAACGACCGGTGGACGAGCGAGACGCTCAAATCCTGGGTCGCCGACCAGCTGGCGCCGGCCGGCGGACGCTACCGCCTCCTCTGGGAGGTCAGCGGTGAATCCTTTCTGGTGCCGCCCGGCCCGGTCAGCGAATGCCTCAAGGCGGCGATCGGCGCCGTCACCGGCCGGGTGCCGGAGCTCAGCACCACCGGCGGCACCTCCGACGCGCGCTTCATCCACGCGCATTGCCCGGTTGCCGAATTCGGCCTCGTGGGCCTGACGATGCACAAGACCGACGAGCGCGTCCTAATCGCCGACATCGCCCAGCTGACCGCGATCTACGAGGGTTTTCTCGAGCGGTTTTTCGGACAGGCATGACGACGGTCTCTGCCTGGACCGAGGTACAGATGGCGGTAGGCGGCGCGTTGCGGCTCGCCGTCGGCGACCGCCGCGGGCTGGCGGTTTTCGATGCCTCGATCGAGGGGTTCTGGCGCTCGTTTCGCGCCGGGGTGATCTGCTACCCGCTCTATCTCCTGCTCGTCAGCTTTCGCGTTGCCGATGCGCAATGGGAGATATCGGGGGTCGCGCCGATCCTCATCACGGAAACCATCGCCTATGTGATCTCCTGGGTGGCTTTCCCGCTGCTGATCCTGCCGGTGGCTCGCCAGCTCAGACGCGAGGATCGGTTTCTGCCGTTCATGGTCGCCTACAACTGGTCGCAGATACCGCAGACGGCGCTATTCGTGCTGGTCGGGTTGAACGGCGCGACCGGCCTTCTGCCGTCGTCGGGCCTGCCTTTCGCCGGGTTGCTCGCCGCCATCGCGGCGCTCGTCTACGAGTGGTACATCGCCCGGGTCGCGCTCTCGGTCACCGGCGCGCAGGCAACGCTCGTCGTCATCATCGATCTCTTGCTGTCGACGATTCTGGGCCGTATCGCGGAAGCGCTCTACTGACGAGGGTCGTAGCGGATGAGGACGAGGGTGAGCCCTGCCGCCGGCGCGGTCGGTCCGCCGGCGCGGCGATCGCGGGCGGCGAGTGCAGCTGCGACATCCGCGGGCTGCCAACGCCCGAGCCCGACCAGCTTCAGCGTCCCCGCCATGTTGCGCACCTGATGGTGCAGGAACGAGCGCGCCCGCGCCGCGATATGGATCTCGTCCCCCTCCGCTGAGAGGTCGAGCGCATCGAGCGTCTTTACCGGCGATTTCGCCTGGCACAAGGAGTCGCGGAAGGTCGAGAAATCGTGATGCCCGACGAGGTGGCGGGCGCCCTCCTGCATCGCCGCCAGATCGAGCGGCGCCGCGACGTGCCACACCCGCCCGCGGTCGAGCGCGGGCGGCGCCCGGCGGTTGAGGATGCGGTAGAGGTAGTGGCGATGGGTCGCCGAATGCCGTGCATCGAACTCGTGCGACACCGCCTCGACCGCAATGACGCTGACCTTGTGCGGGCGCAGATGGTGGTTGACCGCGCTGCGGATCACCTCGGGCACGGCCTCGCAGGGCAGATCGACATGCGCGATTTGCGCCAGCGCGTGGACGCCGGCATCGGTTCGCCCGGCGCCGAACACCCTCACGCTGGCGCCGCAGAAATCATGGATCGCGGTTTCCAGCGCCTCCTGCACCGAGAGCCCCTTGGCCTGGCGCTGCCAGCCGACGAGGCCGGCGCCGCAATATTCGATCGTCAGCTTGTAGCGGGGCACGGCAGGAGGGTCCCGGGCGGCAGCGCAAACCCGCGCAGGAACGCGGCGGTATCGAGGGCGCTGCGGCCGGGCCGCTGCAATATGAGCGGCCGCAAGGCGCCGACCCCGCAAGCAACCAACAGGCGATCGTCAATGACCGTCCCCGGCACAGCCGCAATGGGCTCCGGATCCACCGCGACCTGCATCACGCGAATACGCTCGTCGCGCGCGGTAAAGAACGCGCCAGGCCACGGATCGAAGGCGCGCACCTGCCGATCGAGTGAGGCTGCGCTTTGCCGCCAATCGAGCTCTGCTTCCTCGCGGCGCAGCTTTGCCGCATAGGTGACACCCGCGCTCGGCTGGGGTCGCGCAACCGGGGTGCCACCGGCGACCGCGTCGAGCGCCTCAAGGATCAGCCGGGCGCCCAGCGCGGCGAGGCGGTCGCTCAATCTGTCGGCCGTGATGTCAGGCTCGATGGGGGTCGCCTCCTGCAACAGGATCGGACCGGTATCGAGGCCTTTGTCCATCTGCATGATCGTGATCCCGGTCTCGCTGTCGCCCTTAAGGAGCGCCCGCTGGATCGGCGCCGCGCCGCGCCAGCGCGGCAAGAGCGAGGCATGGACATTGAGGCAGCCATGGCGCGGCGCCTCCAGGATCGCCGCCGGCAGAATGAGGCCATAGGCGGCGACGACCGCCGCATCGGCCGGCGTTGCGGCGAATTCGGCCTGCGCCTCGGGGTCGCGCAGCGTCACGGGGGAGCGCACGGCGATCCCATGGCTCTCGGTCAGCGTTTGGACCGGCGAGGGTTGCAGCCGATGGCCGCGGCTCGCGGGTCGCGGCGGCTGGGTGTAGACCGCCCGCACAGGGTGGCCGGCATCGATCAGCGCGGCGAGGATTGTCGCGGCAAACTCCGGCGTCCCCATGAAAATCAGGTCTAGCGGGCGGGTCATCGCAGAGGCGGTCGCCGCGCGCACCGCCATGCTCCCTCCCTCGCCTGCGGGGGAGGGTTGGGGTGGGGGCTACCCAGCATCGACTCCTACACCGCCGCGGGGGTGCGGCTGCGTTTCGCCTTGGTCAGCTTCCTGAGGATCATGCCGCGCTTCAAGGTCGAGATGTGGTCGACGAAGAGGACCCCCTCGAGGTGGTCGATCTCGTGCTGCAGGCAAGTGGCCAAGAGCCCCGTCGCGTCGATCTCGCGGATCTCATTCTCGTGGTCGAGATAGCGCAGGCGGATCGCGTCGGGGCGCTCGACCTCGGCGTAATGCTCGGGCAAGGACAGGCAGCCCTCATTGGCCACCATCAATCTCTCGGAACGCCACAGGATCTCGGGATTGGCGATGCGCATCGGCTGCGGCGGCTCGCCGTCGCGCGCGCAATCGATGACGAGGACGCGCTGCGCCACCCCGACCTGCGGCGCGGCAAGCCCGATGCCGATCGCGTGGTACATCGTCTCGATCATGTCGTCCATCAGCCGGCGCACCGTCGCGTCGACGGCGGGGACCGGCCGCGCCTTGATCTTGAGCCTTGGATCGGGCGCGGTGATGATCGGCAACAAAGCCATGAGGGCCTAGGTAATCCCCGATTCGGCGGGCGTCAATAACGCGCGAATTGGTTTCGTCACCCCCGCGAAAGCCAGGGCATTCGCATTTGGTTCTCTTCCCCCTCCCCCTTGATGGGGGAGGGCTTCCAAATGCGATACCCCTGCCGCGAAAGCGGGGGTCCAGGGTGAGCGCTCAAGCGCCTGCCTCTGGATTCCCGCTTTCGCGGGAATGACGAGAAATGGACGAGATCACGCCGCCGCGTCGCGCAGCCGCTCCAGATCGTCTAGCGCGTCGAGCGGGGTCATGCACAAGACATCGTCGAAGCCGACATCCCTGATGCGCCGGAGGCGGTCCTTCGCCTCTGCCTCGCCCCCGGTCAGCGTCACGGTCGCGCTCGAGGCGCGCTCAGCCGCTTCCGAGCTGCCCTCGAGGGCGACGATGACGTTGGAGAGGATGGCGCGCTTGCCGCCGGCGTCGCGGTAGATTTTCATGCCCGCCGCGAGCTCTTCCGGCTGCGAATAAAGCCCCGACGCGATCCAGCCGGCGCATTGTTCGGCGGCATAGACGATCCAGCGCTTGTTGCGCCAGGCGCCGAGCAAGACACTCGGCCCGCCCTCGGTGCCCGGCCACGGGGTGAGCTGACCGCCCGGCACTGGCTCGCCGCGCCACGCCCGGCCCATGGTGTCGAGCCCGCTCATCAGCATCTTGAAGCGCTGCGTATAATCGAGGCCAACGATGTCGAAATCGGCCTGCGTCGAACCGCTGCCGACGCCGAGCTGCAACCGGCTGCCGGTCAGCGCATAGAGCGACTGGATGCGGTGCGCCAGCTCGACCGGGTGACGCACCGGCACCTGCAGGACGCAGGTGCCGATTTCGATGCGGCTGGTCACCGCGGCGACGACGCTCATCCCGACGATCGGGTCGAGCGTCGGCCGGCCGCGGCCGAACGAGTCGGTCAGCCACAGCCCGGCAAACCCGCGCGCCTCGACCTGCCGCGCGAGACCCGCGAGATATTCGAGCGTCCGTCCCGCGTAATCGGGGTTCGGCCGCAGGAAATTGACGACATGCACCCGCATCGCAGTGACTCCCAATGCCCAAAATTCGCATTCCCGGCGAAAGCCGGGACCCACTCCTCAACCGCTCAGTCGTCGGATCGGTGGGTCCCGGCTTTCGCCGGGAATGCGGTTTTAACTGACCCTGGCCCTCATTCGGCGGCGAGGAAGCGCTCGGCGAGGCGGGCGAAGAAGCTGACCCCGACCGGAATCGCGCTGTCGTTGAAATCATAGCGCGCGTTGTGCAACAGGCAGCCGCCCTCGCCCGGGCCGTTGCCAAGCCACAGCATCGCCCCCGGCCGCGCCAGCAGCATGTATGAAAAATCCTCGCCGCCGAGCGACGGCGCGACGTTGCGCTCGACATGCGCCTCGCCGCAGATCTCGGCTGCGACATCGGCTGCGAACCCGGTTTCGGCGGCATGGTTGATTGTCGGCGGATAGCCGCGACGGTAGCTGAGCTCGGCGGTGGCGCCATTGAGCAGGGCGGCGCCCCGCGCCACCTCGCCGATGCGCCGCTCGATCAGGTCCTGCACCTGCGGGCGGAAGCTGCGCACCGTGCCGCCGATGTGCAATTCGTTGGGGATCACGTTATAGGCCGAGCCGCCCTTCATGAAGCCGATGCTGATCACCGCCGAGTCGACCGGGTCGATATTGCGCGACGGGATCGTCTGCAGCGCCATGATGATCTGGGCGCCGATCACGAACGGGTCGGTCCCCAGATGCGGATGGGCGGCGTGCCCGCCGCGCGCCTTGATGTGAATGTCGAAGCGGTCAGTGGCGGCGAGGATTGCCCCCACCTTTGTCGCCATGTTGCCGATCGGGATGCCCGGCTTGTTGTGCATCGCGAAGACCGCGTCGCAGGGGAATTTCTCGAACAGCCCCTCCTCGACCATGACCCGGCCGCCGCCATAGCCTTCCTCGCCCGGCTGGAAGATGAAATGGACGGTGCCCTCGAAATTGCGCGTCGCGGCGAGATAGCGCGCGGCGCCCAACAGCATCGTCGTATGCCCGTCATGGCCGCAGCCATGCATCAGGCCCTCATGCTGCGAGCGGTGCGCGAACTCGTTCAGCTCCTGCATCGGGAGGCAGTCCATGTCGGCTCTGAGCCCGATCGCGCGCAGCGAGTTGCCGCGCCGGATCGTGCCGACAACGCCGGTCGTGGCGAGGCCGCGATGCACCTCGCAGCCATATTCGGCGAGCTTCTGCGCGACCAGATCGCCGGTGCGCTCCTCGGTGAAGCCAAGCTCGGGATGGGCGTGGATGTCGCGGCGGATCGCGCTCAACTCGTCGAGAGCGTCGAGCACCTCGGGGATGATCGGCATGGCGGCTCCAGGAAGGGCGGCGGTTAAGAGGCCCGTTGCTGAGGTTTTACCCTAAGATCGGCCCACCATAGCGGCTCGGCCCGGTCGGGGCCAACAAGCTTCCCGGGGCCACCAAGCTTGCGCCGAAAATTCCGTCGATTAGGCTGGCTCGCCGTCTGGCCCTCGCAACGGTTGAGCCTTCTATGCCATCCCCGCTGGAATTAGGTGTCGCTATGCTGATCATGGCGGTCGGGTCTGCATTTCAGGCGGCGGTCGGCCTCGGTTTGGCGCTGCTGGTGGTGCCTTTCCTCGCGCTCATCGACACCGGGTTCATCCCAGGTCCCATGCTCTTCGCCGGCATTGCCCTGACGGCGGCGACCGCCTACCGCGATCGCGCGCAGATCGAGCGCGCCACGCTGGGCGCGTCCTTGGTTGGCCTCACGATTGGGAGTTGTGTCGGAGCCGTCGCCCTCAAGCTCGTTGCACGCGCCTGTCTTCCGCCGCTGTTCGGGGCGCTGATCCTCGTCGCTGTTCTGGTCAGCGTCCTATCTCCGAGATTTGCCGCCACCAAGCGGGCCCTTCTCGCCGGGGCCACCGTATCCGGCATCATGGGGACCATGGTGGGCGTTCACGGTCCGGCCATCGCATTGGTTCTGCAAAACTCGGAGCCGGCCCAATTCCGGGCAACCCTCGGCGCGTTCTTTGCGGTTGGCTACATAATGGCGGTCGCCCTGCTTGCCGTGGTTGGCCTCTTTGGCCGGCACGAGCTGTTGCTGGGCCTGGCGCTGTTGCCCGGCGTCGCCCTTGGCTATCTGGTGGCTCCGGCAATCTCCAAATTCATCAACACCACCGTATTGCGGATCGCTATCTTGGTAATCTCTTCGGTAAGCGCCATCGGCCTTTTTTTCCGCTAGGCAAAGCGGGGCCCTCAAACCAGGCCGAGCCCGCCGAGGATTGCGCCGGCCCCGAGCAGCCATAGCGGGTTGACCCGGCTCCCTAAGAGGAGACCAGCCGCGCCGAGGGTGACGCCGACGCCGACCCAACCGGTATCCGCAGCGCGCGCCATTGCATAGCCGCCGGCGGTGACGAGGCCGATGATGACCGGGGTCAGGCCGCGGCGAATGCGGCTCTGCCAGGCGGTGTCGCGAAACCGCTCCCAATAGTGGAAGGCGGTGTACGCAACCGCGCAGGAAGGACCGAAGGTAGCCAGGGCGCTGGCGAGCGCGGTCGGCAGCCCGCCGATCTTCCAGCCGATAAGGCTCATCATCAGGATCATGTTCGGCCCGGGGATTGCTTGCACGATCGCAAAGCAATTGGCGAACTCCTGATCGGTCAGCCAGCCGTTCGTCGTGACGATAAACTCGCGCAAATCGGGCAACACGCCGGGAACCCCGCCGAAGCTGATCAGCGCCAGGAGCGCGATATGCGCGACCAATGAAGCGGGGGCGCCGGTCGCGTTCATCTCGCCTGAACCGGCTGCGGGCGGGCAAAGGCGATCGAAAGCGGCACCAGCCCGAGGACTACGATCAAGAGCGGCAATTTCGCGACGGCGAGGCCCACGAAGGCGAGCGCGGCAAAGGCCAAAGCGACCGGTCGGCGCCAATAGGGCGCGAGCAGCCGAAGGCCGGTGGCGACGATGAGGCCCGCCGCCGCCGCGGCGATCCCGCGCAGAATGCCCTGTAAGACGGCATTCTGCGCGTAGGACAGAAAAACCGCCCCGAGCATGAAGCCGACCGTCCACGGCACCAGGATGAAACCCGCGAGGCCCGCCAGCGCGCCGGCCGGGCCACGGAACTTCGCGCCGAGGCAAACCGAAAGACTGACGACATTGGGACCAGGCAGGAATTGGCAGAAGCTGAGGATGTCGGCGAATTCCAGATCGCCGAGCCAGCCGCGCCGGTCGACAATGATCCGGCGGGCCCAAACAATCGGTCCCCCGAAACCATACATCGAGACCGTCAAAAAGGTGACGAACAGCGCCGGCAGCGTCACCCGCGAAGCGAGCCGCCCTACCCCCGGCGAATCGGCCACTCGCTTTTCCGGGCGTTCAGGCAAAGGCTCGGGCGAACGCCGCCGCGACCACGCGCTGCGCGTTCATCGCGTCGTCGATGATCGGGACCATGCCGAAGAAGCCGTGGATCATCCCCGGATACTCGCGGTATTCGACCGCGACGCCGGCGAGGGCCAGGGCTTCTTTGTAACGCTCGCCGTCATCGTGCAAGACGTCGCATTCCGCGGTGATGATGATCGCCGGCGCGACACCGGCAAGGCTCGCCGCCTTGATTGGCGAGGCGCGCCAATCCTCTGCATCGGCGGGGCTGCGCAGATAGTGCCCCTGAAACCACACCATCGCGGTGCGGGTGAGAAGGCCGTACCCTTCGGCGAATTTGTCGTAGCTGGCGCTCTTCAGCGTGTAATCGGCGACCGGGTAGACCAGGGATTGCAGCCGCAGGGTCGGCCCTCCGGCGTCGCGCGCCATCAGCGCGACGACCGCGGCCAGGTTCGCGCCGGCGCTGTCGCCATGGACGCCGAGCCGGCTCGGGTCGGCGCCGAGGCTCGCGGCATTCACTGAGAGCCATTGGAGCGCGGCAAAGCAATCCTCAACCGCCGCCGGGAAGCGATGCTCCGGGCCCATCCGGTAATCGACCGAAAGGACCAGCGCCGCGGCGCCGGCGCACAGATTGCGCGCGATCAGATCGTGCGTGTCGAGGCTGCCGATGACGTGCCCGCCGCCATGATAATAGGCGATCGCCGGGACCGGTCCGCTGGCGTTCGGCCAGTAAAGCCTCACGCGGATCGGCCCGGCGGGGCCGGGGATCCTGCGCTCCTCGACCCGGCCAACTGGCAGCGGCTCGGCCTTGCGGCTCTGGGCGGTCGCCTCCATCTGGGTGCGCGCCTCGGGCGGCGTCATCGCCTCGATCGGCTTCAGCCCGAGCTTTTGCATCGCCTCCAGGGCTTTCACGATCTGCGGGTGCAGGGTTGGCATGGGATCCCCCTTCGAATTCAACTTTGATCCTAGCGGATTTAATCGACAATGAGACAGTGAGGCGGTGAGGTTCCGGCGCGCCGCCCCTGCGTAGGGTGCGGGCGCCCGGATCTCACTGCCTCACTGTCTCATCGGTGAACCTTCCGACTTTGCCGCGCGTCGCGGTACGATAGGGGCCCCCGACGAGGAGATCCGCGTGCCGCTTTCCCCGAGCCCGTTCCGCCTCGACGGCAAGCTCGCGCTGGTGACCGGCGCCGGGCGCGGCATCGGCCGCGCGGTGGCGCTGGCGCTCGGCCAGGCCGGGGCCGAATTATTACTCAACAGCCGCACGCCCTCCGAGCTCGACGCGGTCGCGGCGGAAATCGAGGCCCATGGCGGGCATGCGCGGCCATTGCCGTTCGACGTGACCGACAGCGAAGCGGCGCGGCGTGCCATTGCCGGCCTCCCCCGCCTCGACATCCTCGTCAACAATGCCGGGGTCAACCGGCCGCAGCCGTTTCTCGAGGTCGACGAGGCAACGCTCGACCAGATGATCGCGCTCAACGTCAAGGCCGCCTTCATCGTGGCGCAGGCGGCGGCGCGGCCGATGGTCGAAGCGGGAAGCGGGGTCATCATCAACATGTCGTCGCAGATGGGCCATGTCGGCTCGGAGCGCGACCGCACGGTCTATGTGATGACCAAGCACGCATTGGAGGGGCTGACCAAGGCGATGGCGGTCGAGCTGGCGCCCAAGGGCGTGCGCGTCGTCTCGATCGCCCCGACCTTCGTCATGACGCCGCTGACGAAGCCCTTTCTCGACGACCCCGACACCCGCAAATGGATCCTCGACCGCATTCCCCTCGGCCGCACCGGCACGGTCGAGGAGGTCGCCAATGCCGTCCTCTTCCTCGCTTCCCCCGCCGCCAGCCTCGTCACCGGCTCCTCCCTCCTCGTCGACGGCGGCTGGACCGCGTGGTGATACGGATGAGGCGGCGCATTTCCGGCATCCCCCTATGCCGCGCGAGCGCGCTCCCTCGCCCCTGCCATTGCCACCGGCGGGAATGCGCCGAAAGCGGTCATTCCAGCCCGAACGGAGAAGGGTGGATTGCTAATCGACGATACCCTTGTTGCTGAAATGGATGTGGGCGAATTGGGCGTGGGTGTTTTCGAGGTCAGGCAGCGGGATCCGTCCGGTCGTCCGGGTCGTGCCGCTGCCGGCTTCGGCGATGCGGAACTCGACGCCTTCGGGCATCTCGATACGCGCGCGGTGCTCGGCCCCGGTCACCGGGTTGCGGATCGGCTCGCCGACCGTCTCTATGATGCCGGGCACCCGAATATGACCGCGCCGGGCTTCGACGTCGACGGCGAGCTCGATCGGCAGGAACAGCGGTTCCAGCTTGTTCGGACACATCGCCGAAAAGACCCACCATATGGTGGTCATATCATCGGTCTCGCCGCCGGTGAGGATCTTCAGCAGGGCTTCGCGCTGGCTTTCATCGGCGCGCTCGTCGATGATCACCTGCATCGTGCCGTTGCCCTCGTGGATCGCGCCAGGCCAGCTTGTTATCAGAGCGGCTCGCAGCCCATCAAGGCGGATCGCACCGAAATACCCTTCCTCGATCTCGTAACCGACCACCGAGCGGCAATTGCCGTGGGTCGGCAAGGCAGCGAATTTGCAGGGGCAGCCATAAGCACAATTGCAGTTGCCTAAATGCACCGCTTTGATGCGCCATTCGGTCGCCATAATCGCCTCCTGGTCAGTATGCGAAATCGCCTCGCCGATCGTCCGATCGCCCGCTTATCATCGATCGAGGACACTATCAGACAAATTCGCGCCCACTATCGCCTCGCTTAGGTTGTCGAGGCCGGCTAATGGGGCATCATCCGTCATCGCGGCCGATCGCATCGAGCGGCCACTTTGGTCGAGGCCGATCATCGCCCACATAATCGCCAAAATCCTGTGGTATCGCTTGTCCCATAAGGTAGTGGTGGAGATGGCTGCGGCCTGCTGATTCCCAGCAGGTGCAGGACGAACCGGAGTGGAGACGCCATGCCCCGCCATATCAAGACCGCCGCGCTGGCCGGCAGCCAGGACGAGGCCGATGCCAAGGTTCGCGCCACGGTCGAGGCGATCATCGCCGATGTGCGGGTCCGGGGCGATGTGGCGGTGCGCGAATTGTCGGAGCGCTTCGACAAATGGTCGCCGGCGAGCTTCCGCCTCAGCGATGACGAGATCCGCGCGCTGGTCGCAAAGGTCTCGTCGCAGACCATCGACGATATCAAATTCGCGCAGACGCAGATCCGCAATTTCGCGCAGATCCAGCGCGCCGCGCTCAAGGATGTCGAGGTCGAGACCCTGCCCGGTGTTATCCTCGGCCATCGCCACATCCCGGTCGGCTCGGTCGGTTGCTATGTGCCAGGCGGGCGCTACCCGATGGTGGCTTCCGCGCATATGTCGATCGTCACGGCCAAGGTCGCCGGGGTCGGCCATATCGCCGCCTGCACGCCGCCCAACCAGGGCGGCCCGCATCCCGAGACGATCGCGGCGATGCATCTGGGCGGCGCCGACGCGATTTATGTGCTGGGCGGCGTACAGGCTGTGGCGGCGATGGCGCTCGGCACCGCGAGCTTTGCGCCGGTAGACATGCTGGTCGGCCCCGGCAACGCCTATGTCGCCGAAGCCAAGCGCCAGCTTTACGGGCGGGTCGGCATCGACCTCTTCGCCGGGCCGACCGAGATCCTGGTCATCGCCGACGACACCGCCGATGCGGAGATGTGCGCGACCGATTTATTGGGCCAGGCCGAGCACGGGCCGACGTCGCCGGCGATCCTCTTGACGACATCGGACAAGCTCGCGCACGATACGATCGGCGAAATCGCCCGCCAGCTAACGGTATTGCCGACCGCGGACGTCGCCGGCGTCGCGTGGCGCGATTATGGCGAGGTCATCCTCTGCGCCGACGAGGAAGAGATGATGGCCGAAGCCGACCGCATCGCCGCCGAGCATGTCGAGGTCTTGTGCCGTGAGCCGCGCCGCTATCTCGACCGCCTCAAGAATTACGGCGCCCTCTTTCTCGGGCCGCAGACCAACGTCGCTTATGGCGACAAGGTAATCGGCACCAACCACACGCTGCCGACCAAGGGCGCGGCCCGCTATACCGGCGGGCTCTGGGTCGGCAAGTTCCTGAAGACCTGCACCTATCAGGAGGTGAGGACCGCCGAGGCGAGCGCGATGGTCGGCGAATATTGCAGCCGGCT